>ENA-OQDD01000485-OQDD01000485.1-human-gut-metagenome-genome-assembly--contig:-NODE-485-length-16215-cov-1.755905_pt1 | contig 16215 bp, 23 predicted proteins | sample MGYA00242507_ERZ504598 | MGnify/ENA primary metagenome ERZ504598 (study PRJEB26092, sample SAMD00036318) | human gut metagenome | host: Homo sapiens | study: EMG produced TPA metagenomics assembly of... | reverse complement strand
GAAGTTCAGAGGAGGAGCGCAAGGAGTTATGAAGCGCTGATGGGGAATGAAAATCGTTAAACTGTATTTTGCTCTTCTTGCCAACAAGTTGACAAGTTTTTGCCACCTTATTGGCAAGACTTTGCCACCGCGTTGGCAAACTTTTGCCATAGGCATGGCAAAGTTTTGCCAAAGGTGAGGCAAAGAGTTGGCAAAATTAGTCTCTGATGGTCAGTGTGTTACCAAAGGTAGCCTTCTGCGTAACTATCAAATTCTGTAGCCATGCCGGCATCCAGATGTCTGAAGACGTTCAGTACGGATTGTTGCTCTTCGGGGAGCAGCAGGCGTTCGCCTTTGCGGGCGCGGTAGTAGGTGCGTTGGCCGAAGCCGGCTATCAGGTTGGCGATGGCGATTCCCCGCTTGTTGTAGGGTAGGCTGTTCAGCATGTTCATGAAGCCTTTGGCGTAACGCGCCTTCTGACTGGAGCGGTAGAAGGGGCATTCCCCTTTGACGGTGGCAAGGCGTTTGGCTGATGATTTTCCAGTAATCCTTTTCGGTAGGCATGCTCTGCATGGCGAGCTGGCGGAGGCAGGTGGCAGCCTTGGGGCATTGCCCGTTGAGGCATAAGGGGTAGTCGAAGGGGACTTGGGTAAAGGATATTTCTTCTTTCATAAGTAGCGTGTTCTATGCATTGTGCTTTCAGCAGGGGGGAGATTCGGCTTGCTGTCAGTAAATGGCTGGTTATTCTGCACAAATGTAGGAAGAAGTGTGAGCCTGCAAATATATTTCAAGTATATATCTTGCTACTTCTATCGTTTTTTCTGTAATTTGCCTCCGGGCAGCATAATATTCCGTTGTATGGAGCGTACCAGGTATGTCATACGCCTTTTACTTATGTGAAAAAAGAAAGGGGATGAGTGCTATCTCAAAATAAATTCGTTATTTTGCAGGAAACAAAAGGAATATCCCTATGATTACTTATCTTAAAATAAATGGTTTTAAGTCATTTCATAATTTTGAAATGGAGTTTACCCCTTTGACCATTGTTGCAGGAACAAATGCTGCTGGGAAGAGTAACTTGTTTGATGCATTGAATCTGTTGTCACGCTTGGCTGAAGTGGACAAAATACATACAGCATTCAGAGAAGGGCAAAGAGGTGATTTGTTTGAACTATTCACTCAGTATGATGAACATGCTTATGCCGATGAAATGGAGTTTTGTGTGGAAGTGCTGGTAAATCGTGAAGTGACTGATGCTTGGGGAGCTACTGCAAGATTGAAATATACGAGGTTGCGTTATGAACTAAAAATACATCGCTTTGTAAACTCCAGTGGTATTGATGATTTAGAAGTTGTTTATGAACATTTGGCTACATTGAAACATCAAGAAGACAAATGGATAAAACTTTTGCCTAAAGAACAAATAGAATTTTGGAGACCTAAAGTAATTACAGGGAAACGTGGTCAACCTTATATCTATACACAAGAGCAAAATGAATTGCCTACGGTATTTGTTCCTCAAGATGGTGGTGGAGGTAACAAGCGAAGTTTTCCCCTGAGAAATGCTACGCGTACGGTATTGAGCAGCATTGATTCTGTTGATTTCCGCCATATTCTGGCCGTGAAGCAGGAAATGATCAGTTGGCGTTTCTTACAGTTGAACCCGGAGGATTTACGTCAACCCACAAGTAAGAGGACGGGAGAAGATGTCATTGGTGTTTCTGGGAAAAACCTGGCTGCAGCATTATTTAGGATTCAGCAGGAAGATAAATATTCATTGGTAGAGATATCTCGTGAATTAAATAGTTTTATTCCCAACTATACCCAGGTCTTTGTAGAAGATGATACAGAAAACAAGCAGTATATCATTTATCTGAAGAATGTGGACGGAAAGAAATACTCTTCCCCGCGTGTTGTCCGAGGGTACGTTGCGATTGCTTACGCTTTGCATCCTGCAACACGATATGAAATACTCCGGTTTGCTTTGTTTTGAAGAACCGGAGAATGGCATTCACCCATTTAGGATAAAATCAATGGCGAAATTATTGAAGGATTTGACCACTAACTTTGAAGACCATGATCTACCTTTAAGACAAGTGATTGTGAATACGCATTCTACCGTTTTTGTCGGTGAAATTCAGAAATGGGAAGATGATTTGAATGTTTCCATCCATTTTGCGGAGATGAAATCAAGAGTGCTTTCTTTGCCATCGGGCAATAAGGTGAAACTCGATGTTTCGAAAATTATACAAGTTCCTAAAGAAGGGCAATTGACTATCAATTTCTCTGAGCAAGAACGAAAGCTTTCTTTGCAAATGATTAAGGAGTACTTAGAAAATACCCTAAAGGAGTGGTAATATGGCTAGACAATTATTTATTGGATTAATCACGGAAGGCCCTACGGATGTACGTTTCTTGCAGAGTGTGGTGGAAAGGACTTTTATTGATGTGGCTTTTGAATGCGAGAATGATTTAGAACCATACGTGAAATGCTTGACTGTGGAAAAAGTGCGACTTAGTTTTAATGAATATGTAGAGAAAGCTTCACGTCGAGGAATGGAAGAGATGGGTATGGATATACTTTGTGTCCATACAGATGCTGATAGTAAGGATACTAAAAGAGCCTATGCTGAAAAGATAAATCCGGCCAAAGAGTTCTTGTCTGATAAGAAAGGGGAGATTTGCAAGAGTCTGATTCCTATTGTTCCAGTGAGGATGGTAGAAGCATGGATGCTTGCTGACAAAGAACTATTAAAAGAGGAAATGGGTACAAGGATGTCGGATGAAGAATTGGGTATAAATCGTATGCCGGAACTTTATCTTGATCCTAAGGCTACCATTATACAAGCCATAGGTAAATCTAATCGGACTACGACACGTAGGCATAGGAAGGATTTGGATATTAGTGAACTATATGCTTCCATTGGTGCGAGGTTGGAATTGGAAAAGTTGCATCTGCTTCCTTCATATAGGCAATTTGTGGATGAGGTCAGAGAAGCCTACAGACAGTTGGGATTGTTACGGTAATGTGGAAAAATCAATAGGAAATAAAGCAGTGTTTGGAACATGATAGATAGTATGGAACAAGAAGATTTGATATACGCAACCAGCAGCCCGTCACCAGCCGAGAACGTGATTTCGAGAACGCTCTCCGTCCGTTGAATTTTGAGGATTTCAGCGGGCAGGACAAGGTGGTGGACAATCTGCGCATATTTGTGAAAGCTGCCCGCCTGCGTGGCGAGGCGCTGGACCATGTGTTGCTTCACGGCCCTCCCGGATTGGGAAAAACAACACTCAGCAATATCATAGCCAACGAACTGGGCGTAGGTTTCAAGATAACTTCCGGTCCGGTACTCGACAAGCCGGGGGATTTGGCGGGAGTGCTTACCAGCCTGGAGCCCAATGATGTACTTTTCATCGACGAAATACACCGGTTGAGCCCGTAGTGGAGGAATATCTGTACTCAGCCATGGAGGACTACCGCATAGACATCATGATAGACAAAGGCCCTTCTGCCCGAAGCATACAGATTGATTTGAATCCTTTCACGTTGGTGGGAGCTACCACGCGTAGCGGTCTGTTGACAGCTCCGTTGCGTGCCCGTTTCGGTATCAACCTGCATCTGGAATATTACGATGATGATGTGTTGAGCGGCATTATCCGTCGTTCGTCCGGCATCCTCGATGTGCCTTGCTCCGTAAGGCTGCCGCCGAGATTGCGAGCCGCAGCCGTGGCACACCGCGTATTGCCAATGCATTGCTGCGGCGTGTACGCGATTTTGCCCAAGTGAAAGGTTCGGGGAGTATCGATACGGAAATCGCACAGTTTGCCCTCGAAGCCCTGAATATCGACAAATACGGTCTGGATGAGATAGATAATAAGATACTCTGCACCATCATTGACAAGTTCAAAGGCGGCCCGGTGGGACTGACCACCATTGCCACCGCTTTGGGCGAAGATGCCGGCACGATAGAGGAAGTCTATGAACCGTTCTTGATAAAAGAGGGTTTCCTGAAACGTACCCCCCGTGGGCGTGAGGTGACGGAGCTTGCTACAAGCATTTGGGGCGGAGTCTCTATAGTAGCCAGCGTACCTTGTTTGGCGACGAGTGATTCATTAATCATTAATCACTAACCATTAATCATTAAAAAGAAGTGGCCGGATTAAAATCATTGGCAAAAGAAACTGCCATTTATGGGCTGAGCAGTATTGTGGGGCGTTTCCTCAATTACCTACTGGTGCCCGTATATACCATGGCGATGTCTGCACAGAGCGGCGGCTATGGCGTAGTGACGAATGTATATGCGTGGGTGGCCTCATGCTGGTATTATTGACGTGCGGCATGGAAACCGGTTTCTTCCGCTTTGCCAATAAAGGGGAGGATGACCCGATGCGTGTGTACTCCACGACATTACTCAGTGTGAGTATGGGGGCGCTTACTTTCCTTGCATTGGGCTGCTGTTTCTCGACCCTATTGCCGGATGGATGGAGTACAGTGAGCATCCCTGGTACGTGGGCATGATGATGATTGTGGTGGCGATGGATGCTATTCAAAGCATTCCTTTCGCTTATTTGCGCTACAAGAAGCGTCCCATTAAGTTTGCGGCACTCAAACTGCTGTTTATCTTCCTGAATATAGCACTGAATCTGGTCTATTATGTAGGGATGAAAGGGGATGACGTGGGCTATGCCTTCCTTTTCAATCTGATATGCACCTCTACCATTATGCTTTGCATGATTCCGGAGTTACGCGGGTTTGCTTATGTGCTGGATAAAAAACTGTTGAAGCGGATGCTTGCTTACAGTCTGCCGTTACTGGTACTTGGCTTGGCGGGTATCTTGAATCAGGTGGCCGATAAGATTATTTTTCCTTTTGTCTATCCGGATGAGGCGGAAGCTACCGTGCAGTTGGGCATTTATGGAGCTGCCAGCAAAATTGCTATGGTGATGGCGATGCTTACACAAGCTTTCCGCTATGCATACGAGCCTTTTGTCTTCGGAAAGAGCCGGGACAAAGACAATAAGCAGGTATATGCGCAGGCCATGAAGTTTTTCATCATCTTTACACTGCTGGCATTCCTGGCTGTCATGTTCTATCTGGATATTTTGCGCTATATCATCGGCCCTGATTACTGGCCGGGATTGCGGGTAGTGCCTATCGTGATGGCTGCCGAAATCTTTATGGGTATCTATTTCAATCTTTCCTTCTGGTACAAGCTGATTGACGAAACGCGTTGGGGAGCTTATTTCTCCTTGATAGGTTGCACGGTGCTGGTAGTGATGAACATACTTCTGATTCCCCGATACAGTTATATGGCTTGTGCTGGGCAGGATTCTGTGGCTATGGCATCGCCATGCTTCTGTCCTATTTCGTAGGGCAGAAGAAGTATCCCATTCAGTATGACCTGAGGGCTATCGGTAGTTATGTGCTGCTTGCGGCAGTACTCTATCTGGCTGCCGAATATGTCCCGATAGAAAATATTTACCTGCGTATGGCGTACCGTACCGTTTTGTTGCTGCTCTTTGTGGCCTATATCGTGAAGTGCGACTTGCCGTTGAGGCAGATTCCGTTCATTGGTAGGCTGGTGAAGTGAGGTTAGAGAAGTTAGATTGATAAACATTGCGTATTTAACAGTTTTGTCAAGAAAAGCATTACTTTTGTACTGTTATTAAAACTGAAGTGACACAATGGACAGAAAAATCAATCGCATAAAGATTGTTTTGAAATCAAGGATTGTGCAGAAGAGCAAACAATAAATTCAGAATCAAGTATGATTAAATCAGAAGCAATTCAGAATCTCCTCGCAAGATTCGAATCCATTGCGTGTGAATACGAAGGCGTGGAGTGCTGGAGTGCTCGCGAATTATATCCCATTCTGGCTATGCCAAATGGCAAACGTTTGAGAATGTTTTAGGAAAAGCTAAGGAGGCTTGCCAAAACGCTGGTGTAGAGACGAGTAATCATTTTACCGGCATCAGTAAAACGATACTTATGCCTAAAGGTGCATCAAAGGACATTGAAGACTTATGCTCACTCGCTATGCCTGCTACCTCGTGGCACAAAATGGTGACCCTCGTAAGTCGGAGATTGCTTTTGCCCAAAATTACTTTGCTGTACAAACACGTGTGGCAGAGGTAATAGAGCAACGACTTCTTGACTACGACCGTGTCCAGGCTCGCCATAAGTTGGCAGAGACAGAGAAACGCCTCTTTGGTGTTCTTTACGAGCGTGGTGTGGATGACAAGGGGTTCGGAATCATACGTAGTAAGGGCGACCAAGCTCTTTTTCGCATGAACACTGCTATGCTTAAACGTAAACTTGGGGCACCGGAAAAACGTGCTTTGGCAGATTTCTTGCCAACTCTTGGCATTAAGGCAAAGGACTTTGCTGCCGAGATGACCAGCAGTGTTTTACGAGGCGTTTCATTGAGAGAAAATTGAAAACTGATAATTGATAATGGAAGAAAAGACGACCGACAACAGAAATACCTTCGCTATCAAGACTTTTCTGAAAGACTATCTTGATTTGCGTAAAGACAAGGACAATGAACTGGAAACTGTAGATTCCATCCGTAAGGGAGTGGAATTCAAAGGAGCCAATCTTTGGATTCTGATATTCGCCATATTCATGGCCTCGTTGGGATTGAATGTAAACTCCACAGCCGTGATTATCGGTGCCATGCTCATCTCGCCGCTGATGGGGCCTATCATGGGCGTGGGGCTTTCTGTGGGGTTGAATGATTTTGAATTGATGAAGCGGTCTTTGAAGAGCTTCTTGATAACTACCTTGTTCAGTGTGACCACTGCTACCATTTTCTTTCTGGTGAGTCCCGTTGCCGAGGGGCAGTCGGAATTGCTGGCACGTACGTCACCCACCATTATGACGTATTCATCGCCTTGATGGGTGGCTTGGCAGGTGTGACGGCGCTCTCTACCAAAGAGAAAGGAAATGTGATTCCGGGTGTTGCCATTGCTACGGCTTTGATGCCGCCTCTCTGTACGGCAGGCTACGGGCTGGCAACGGGTAACTTGATTTATTTCCTCGGTGCATTCTATCTTTATTTCATCAATTCCGTGTTTATCAGTCTTGCCACTTTCCTGGGCGTGCGCGTGATGCACTTCCAGCGCAAGGAGTTTGTGGATAAGAACCGGGAGAAGAAAGTACGTAAATATATCGTCCTGATTGCTATCCTGACCATGTGTCCCGCTGTCTATCTGACGGTAGGTATCGTCCAGGATACCTTCTTTGAGAGTGCTGCCAACCGTTTTGTCAACGAGCAGCTCTCCTTTGAGAATACGCAGGTGCTGGACAAGAAAATCCATCACGAGGGCAAGGGCCACGAAATACGTGTCGTGCTGATTGGGCAGGAGGTGCCCGAAGCTTCCATCGCCATTGCCCGCAGCAAGATGAAAGACTATAAGCTGGACAATACCAAGCTGATAGTCCTCCAAGGCATGAACAATGAAGCAGTGGATATTTCTTCCATCCGTGCCATGGTGATGGAAGACTTCTACAAGAACAGCGAGCAGCGTCTGGTGGAACAGAAACAGAAGATTGCCACACTGGAGCAGAATTTGGAAAGATACAAAACCTTCGATGAATTGGGCAAGAAGATTATTCCGGAACTGAAAGTGCTCTACCCGTCGGTAAAGACCGTATCAATATCTCATGCGATTGAACTGGCGGTAGATTCTGTACGGGTGGATACTGTGACCCTTGCCGTCTTGAAATTCGGCAAGCATCCGGGTGCGCACGAGAAGGAAAAGATTGCGGAGTGGCTCAAGGCGCGTACGGGTGCCAAGCAATTGAGGCTGATTACTGAATAATACAAGAATTGACGGAATGAAAATAAGATTTATACTGATAGCTGTCTGCTTCCTTTTTTCTCTGCCGGGACAAGCGGATGAAGGGATGTGGATGCTGGGAAATCTGAACAAGCAGACACGCCAGACCATGAAAGAGTTGGGCTTGCAGATGTCTGTCAACAAGCTATACAATACGAAACGCCCGTCTCTGAAGGATGCGGTAGTCAGCTTCGGAGGCTTTTGTTCCGGAGTGGTGGTGTCCGGGGACGGGCTGGTGTTTACCAATCATCACTGCGGCTTCAGCAGCATACAGCAACACTCGTCTGTGGAGCACGACTATCTGAAAGACGGCTTTGTGGCACGTAATCTTAGTGAAGAACTGCCTAATCCGGAACTTTACGTCCGCTTCCTCTTGCACCAGCAAGACGTGACCCGTCGGGTACTTGGAGCAGTAAAACCGGATATGAACGAATCTGAGCGTACAAGTGTAGTAGATTCGGTGATGCTGGTCATTGGCGAAGAGGTTTCTCGTAAAGACTCCACGCTGATAGGCATTGTGGATGCTTACTATGGAGGCAATGAATTCTGGCTTTCCGTTTATCGCGACTACAATGATGTGCGTCTGGTATTTGCACCCCCTTCTTCAGTGGGCAAGTTCGGCTGGGACACTGACAACTGGGTATGGCCACGCCATACGGGCGACTTCGCCGTATTCCGTATCTATGCCGGCAAAGACAACCGTCCTGCCGACTACTCTCCCGACAATGTTCCTACCATCCGAATACGTGGCTCCGATATCCCTGGACGGCTATCGTGAGGGTTCCTTCTGTATGACGATGGGCTATCCGGCAGTACGGAACGCTATCTTTCCTCTTTTGGCATCGAAGAGATGATGACCACCACCAACCAGGCTCAGATAGATGTCCGTGGTGTGAAGCAGGCCATCTGGAAGCGTGAAATGGATAGCCGTGACAGCATCCGCATCAAGTACGCTTCCAAATACGACGAAAGTTCCAATTATTGGAAGAACAGCATAGGAGTGAACCGCACCATCAAGAAACTGCATGTGCTGGACAAGAAGCGTGCCATGGAGACCGAACTCCGTCGCTGGATACAGCAGACACCGGAGGAGCGGGAACATCTGCTGCATCTTTTTTCCGACCTGGAGCTGAACTACAAGAGCCGCCGTGATGCTTATCGTGCCAGAGCTTACTTTGCCGAATCTTTCCTGAACGGTCCGGAACTGGTGCAGCTTGCTTTGTCCATCCTCAACTTCGACTTTGAGGGGGAAGAGAAAACGGTGGTTGCCAATCTGAAAGCTATCGTTGAGAAATATGCCAATCTGGACTTGGGCATTGACAAGGAAGTGTTTACAGCACTGTTGAAAGAATACCGCTCCCAAGTGGATTCCACCTATCTGCCCGAGCTCTACCAGACGATTGCGACAGAATACGGAGGTAACGAGCGTACCTATGTGGATAGTCTTTATGCCCGCTCGGAGCTGACCACCCCCCGTGGATTGAAGCGTTTTCTGGAGCAGGACACCACCTATCAGATATATAATGACCCTGCCATCAACTTGGGCATCGACTCATCACGAAGCTATTCGAGATGAATATGCAGGTACAGCAGGCTTCCGGTGAAATCGAGCGGAATGAACGTTTGTTCAACTCTGCCGTGCGACGTATGTACGCATCCCGTAACTTCTATCCCGACGCCAACTCCACCATGCGTTTGAGTTTTGGCACTGTCTGCGGTTATGCCCCCTTCGACGGAGCGGAATATGATTATTATACCACCGCGAAAGGTATTCTGGAGAAAGTCAGAGCCCATGCAGGCGATGTGGATTTTGAAGTGCAGCCTGAGTTGCTATCCCTTCTTTCCTCCGGTGATTTTGGTAGATATGCCGATGAGAAGGGAGAAATGAATGTCTGCTTTATCTCCAATAATGACATTACGGGAGGCAATTCCGGCAGTGCCATGTTCAATGCCAAAGGAGAACTTCTGGGGCTTGCCTTCGATGGGAACTGGGAAGCCATGAGCAGCGACATCCTTTATGAGCCGAAGATGCAGCGTACCATCGGGGTGGATGTACGCTACATACTGTTTATGATTGAGAAGTATGGGAAGGCAGGAAATCTGATTCAGGAACTGAAGCTTGCCAATCCTTAACGTGTGCCCCCTGCCTATACTTTTATGGGTGATATTTTCTAAATCACTCCACGGATACGGTCATCGAATGCCGAGAGTGCTGCCTTTGCCCCTTCGCCCATGGCAATGACTATCTGCTTGTAGGGAACATTCGATACATCCCCTGCCGCATATACCCCGGAAGTGTGGTACGGCAGAAAGCGTCAATCTTAATCTCCCCGGTCGGAGTCGTTTCCAGCTTGTTGCGGAAAGGAGCGCTGTTGGCTGCCAAACCGATTTGCACGAAGATGCCGTCTAACGGGAAGTCGCGTTCCTCGCCGGTAAGGCGGTCCTTGATGCGGATAGAAGTTACTTTTTCCCCGTTTCCATCGACTTTTACGGTCTGTGACGAGGTGAAGATTTCCACATTCGGCAGGCTCCGGGCTTTCTCTTGCAGCACTTGGTCGGCTTTCAGTGTATCGGCAAATTCGAATACCGTTACCTTCCGGCAGATGCCTGCCAGGTCGATGGCAGCTTCAATCCCCGAGTTACCTCCACCGATAACCGCCACATGCTTGCCTTGATAGAACGGACCGTCGCAATGCGGACAGAATGCCACGCCGCGTCCTATGTATTCCGCTTCGCCCTCCACATTCAGTTTGCGCCAGCTTGCCCCTGTGGCAATGATTACCGCCGGTGCATGGAACACCTCGCCGCCTACGGTGGAGACACTTTTTTCCGTTCCCTGCAACTTTACTTTCTCTATCTTACGCTCCTCGAAAATCTCTATCGGATAGTGCTCTATATGTGTGCGGAGTGCGTCGGCAAGTTCTGCACCAGTAGTCTGCGGCACGGAGATAAGGTTTTCTATGCCTACCGTCTCTTTTACCTGTCCGCCTATGCGCTCGGCAACAATCGCCACCCGTAGGCCCTTGCGTGCAGAGTAGATGCTGCGGAAGCTCCGGCTGGTCCGCCGCCCAATACCAGCACGTCGAAATCTCTCTCTATCGGCGCTTCGTCCTCTTGCGGAGCACTGCCGAAGGCTTCTTCCAGCTTCTGCAAAAGCTCTCCTAAAGAACCGCGACCTACGTGAAGCAGCTTGCCATTAGCGTAGACTGACGGCACGGCTTGTATCTTCAGCGCATCCACTTCCTCTTGATTAAGCGCCCCGTCCACCATCTCGTGGGTGACGTGCGGATTCAGCAATGCGATGATGTTCAGTGCCTGCACCACATCCGGACAGTTGGTGCAAGTAAGCGATACATACGTTTGCAGGCTGATGTCGCCTTGCAACGCCCGGATGCGGCGACGAATTGCTTCGTCCGGCAGATTTCCCTTTCCATCGGCATTCAGCACGGCAAGTAGGAGGGAAGTGAACTCGTGTCCGCCGGGGATGCCGCGGAACTTGATGCCGGTTTCCACATCGTCTTTCAGCAATGTGAACTCCAACACGGGTTCTCTATCTCACTCATCCGGCAGGAGAGCTTGTCGGAACAGCTTGCCACATCCTTCAAGAATCCGATAAGCTCTTGTGCCTGCTCGTGACCTGGATGATAGGTGATGTGAAAGACGTAGCGGGCTTCCAAATGCTGGAATACGCTCCGCACCTGGTCTAATATAGTTGTTTCTAACATGATTAATAGGGTGTTTGGGGTGAGAAAATAGTCTTTTAATATGTTTGATATAGAGTAGTTGCAGAACTTGTGAGGAAGTACTCCAATACTCCTTCGAAAGTACTGCGGTACTCCTTTGAAAGTACTACAGTACTTCTGTACAAGTACTGCGGACGTCTTAAAGGAAAGCGGACGTCTTTCTATGGTGAAAGCGCCCGCTCCTCCTATTACTTATCAAATCTTTCCTACAAGGTCGATGCTCGGCTTCAAAGTTTCCGCTCCTTTCTTCCACTTGGCAGGGCAGACTTCTCCATCGTGTGTGGCAACAAACTGTGCAGCTTCTACCTTGCGCAGCAGCTCGTCGGCATTGCGTCCGATGTTGTTGTCCTGTATCTCGCAATCTTGATTTTACCCTCGGGATTTACGAGGAATGTGCGCGATATGCCATGCCTTCCTCTTCAATCATCACGCCGAATGCGCGGCTCAGCACGCCTGTGGGGTCGGCAAGCATGGGGTACTTAATCTTGCGGATGCTTTCGGAAGCATCGTGCCATGCCTTGTGCACAAAGTGCGAGTCTGTGCTTACAGAATATACTTCTACGCCCATTGCTTGGAATTGGTCATATTTCTCTGCGATGTCTACCAGTCGGTAGGGCATACGAAGGTAAAGTCTGCCGGATAGAAGAAGAAAATGGCCCATTTACCTTTTACGTCTTCGTGGGATACTGTTTTGAAACTTCCGTTTTGGAAAGCCTGAACCTTGAATTCAGGGAGTTGTGAGTTGATGATCGGTTCCATAATTTTTCTCTTTTAATAGGTTTAGTTTTTTGTTTTACCAATGCGAAGATTGTGCAGACAGAATGTAGAAGCCAGTTTGCTTGATGATGCTGAGGTGCAACCGACCTTCGCTTTTTCTGTTTGCAAAAATATAGCATTTTTCCCCGATAGAACAAAAATCCGATTGAAAGATTTTATGGAGCGATAGATGAAATCTATACGACTGCTTGGGTTGCTTTCAGTGAGAGCATTTCCTTGGGTACGGAAGTTTTATCTCCTTAACCAGCACTTCGAGCAGCGTGTGGCGGATAAAGTTCTTATTGGTCAGCAGCACGACCTGGCGGGTGGGGCAGGGGATGGCGAAGGAACGTACCAGCTCTTTCTGGCATTGCCCAGTTGCAGAACGGCCAGTTCGGGGATGAAGGTCACGCCTTTGCCGCTTTCTACCATGCGCATAAAGGTCTCCATGCTGCCCAAGTGATAGGCAAGCTGGCTGGCACGTGCCGACTTCATCTGGCAGAAGCGCACCAGCTGGTCACGGAAGCAATGGCCCTCGTCGAGCAGCCAAAGCTGTTCGCCGTTCAGGTCGGAAGTACGGATTACCTCGTTGTTGAAGAGGGCATCTTCGCGCGACACGTAGGCAAAGAACTGTTCATAGAACAACGGCGTCTGCTGCAACTCTTCCATACCTGCCAGACTCGCTACGATACCTGCATCTATTTCTCCCGTCTGCAGGGCTTTCTTGATGTCGTTTGTTTTCATTTCGACTACCCGGATGTCGAGGTTGGGGTATTTCTTCATCAGCTGCGGAAAGAAACGGGGCAGGAGGTAAGGAGCTACGGTGGGAAGTATGCCCAGCTTGAAGGTGCCGGTCAGTGAGTGTTTTTCTTCTTCTATAATATTCTTTATACGGTTGGCTTGAACCAATATATTCTGTGCTTGTTCTATGATGTGGATACCGACGGGAGTGGGGCATACCGGCTGCTGGCTGCGGTCAAAAATCCGGGTGTCCAGTTCCTCTTCCAGTTTCTGAATCATGGCACTGAGGGTGGGCTGTGTCACGCGGCAATATTCGGCTGCTTTGGCAAAGTGGCGGAACTGGTTGACGGCAAGGATGTATTCCAATTGTTGTAAAGTCATGATGAACAAGGCATTTGAAGGTTATGTATAGAGTTCGTCTATGCAAAGATAGAAATTATCTGTTTGACAAGCCTTGATTTACCCCTTATCTTTGCAATACCCAAAAGAAAAATAGTATAAATATTTAAAACAATAGAATTATGAAAACTTTAGATTACTTGCATTTGAATGAAAAGAAAGTGGCTGGCGTAACATCAGCATTGCACCAATTATTGGCCGACTTCCAGGTACATTACACCAATCTGCGCGGTATGCACTGGAACATCAAGGGACACGGCTTCTTTGTGCTGCACGAGAAGTTCGAGAGTATGTATGACGATACCGCCGAGAAGATTGACGAGATTGCAGAGCGCATCTTGATGCTGGGTGGCGTGCCCGAGAATAAGTTCAGTGAATACCTGAAGGTTGCTAACGTGAAGGAAGTATCCGATATCTCTTGCGGCAGTGAGGCTGTGGACCATATCCTCGAGACTTACGGCTACCTGATTGGTGAAGAGAGAAAGGTAATTGAACTGGCAAATGAAGCCGGCGATGACGTGACGGCAGATTTGATGACCGGCTACTTGAAAGAGCAGGAGAAAATGGTTTGGATGCTCGTTGCATTCAGTACGAAAAGCTGTACGAAATAAAGGATAAAGAGTTGTGAAAAGGATAGGTGATAAAACGGTAGCGGATGCTGCCGGTTTTATCACCCTATTATCTTTCTATAGTTTATATCACTTCTTCTTCTTCGGTGTCCGTCTTGCCCACCCTTCTTCACTGAAGTCGGCTCTGCATCCTTAAAGTCATTGTTGCCCTGGAAGAACTGTTTCCAGTCATCCTTTTTGCCACGGGCTTTGGTGTAACCCCGCTCTTCGCGGCTGGGCTTGCCTTTCTTCTTGTCGTTTGCAGGACTTTCGGCCTTTTCGCTGCGTTTGCCGGTGGCATCGTTCCGTTTGCCGTCTTCCTTGTAGCTGCGCTTCTTGCTGTCAAACTCTTTTTTCCCATAGCTTCCGGCTGTACCCGGACGTTGCCCCTCGGAGCCTCCTTACCCTCGTCTCCGGCAACCTCTACGGATACTTTACGGCCGTTCCAGCTGGCGCGGTTCAGGGCCTTCACTACATTGGTGGCTTCCTTTTCCTCCACTTCGAAGAAGGAGAACTTCTGCATCAGGTCAATTCGTCCCAGCTCTACACGTCCACGTGTATTGTTGTTCAGCAGGCTGATTAATTCGTTGGGGAAGAAGTTGTCCATTTTACCCAGGTTGATGAACAAGCGGGTAAAGCCGGGTTCTGCTTTGCGGCTGCTTCTACGGTCGTTGCGGTCGCCCCTCTCGCCACTTCTTGCACCACGCTCACTACCGGTTGCTGTCTCTATCTCGTCACGGCCGCGATAGTAATCCAGGAAACGGTTGAATTCATGCGAAACCATGCGTTTAATCAGGTCCTCTTTGCTCAGCCAGTCCAGCTTGCGGTAGATGTCGGTCATAAAGTCGGCGATTTCCTCCTCGTTCACTTTCACCTTTTCAAGATCGTCTATCACTTGAGCAGTTGCTTTTCGCATATCTGTTTGCCGGTGGCATTTCGCCTGCAATGAATTTCTTGCCGATGATGCGCTCAATCTCGCGCATTTTGCCTTTCTCTCGCAGGTTGATGATGGCGATGGAAGTCCCGGTTTTGCCGGCACGTCCCGTACGGCCGCTGCGGTGGGTATAACTCTCGGTGTCATCGGGCAATCCGTAGTTGATGACGTGTGTCAGGTCGTCCACATCGAGGCCGCGTGCGGCAACGTCCGTGGCAACCAGCAGTTGTAGGTTGCGGATGCGGAACTTCTGCATCACGGCGTCACGCTGCGCCTGACTCAGTTCGCCGTGCAGCGAGTCGGCATTATAGCTTCCTGCATCAACTTGTCAGCTATTTCCTGCGTTTCTTTGCGGGTACGGCAGAAGATGATGCCGTATATCTGCGGATAGTAGTCCACAATACGTTTCAGGGCAGCATACTTGTCTTTGGCATGTACACAGAAGGCTACGTGTTTCACGTTGCTGGTGCTTTCATTTTTGCGTCCGATGGTGATTTCCTTGGCATCGCGCAGGTACTTCTTGGAGATGCGTGCGATTTCCGGGCTCATGGTAGCGGAGAACAGCAAGGTGTTGCGCTCCTGCGGCACATCGGCGAGAATGGCGTTGATGCTGTCTGTGAATCCCATGTTCAGCATTTCGTCCGCTTCGTCCATAACCACGTTCTGTATGGTGGCGAGGGACACGGTTTTGCGTTCCATCAGGTCCAGCAGTCGTCCCGGTGTGGCTACGATGATGTGTACACCCCGTTTCAGGGCGCGTATCTGGCTTTCGATGGACGAGCCTCCATATACGGGCAACACTCGCAAGCCATCGGTATATTTAGAATAATCGTTCAAGTCGCCTGCTATCTGCAAACAAAGTTCGCGGGTGGGGCAGAGAATAAGTGATTGGGGAATTCGGTTGTTGACGTTAATCTTCTGTATGAGCGGCAGGCCGAACGCTGCGGTCTTTCCTGTTCCTGTTTGTGCCAGTGCTACTACATCATTGTTTTCTCCTAAAAGGTAGGGAATTACTTCCTCTTGTACCGGCATGGGCTGCTCGTAACCCATTTCTTCGATGGCGCGGCGTATCTCCGGCGACACACCGAGCTCTTCAAATGTCTTCATTAAATCTTCTGTATATCTTTATCTTTATATTTCGGGCGCAAAGATAGTGCTTTTCAATGGATAATTGATATTGATGGTTGATAATTATGCAATTACATGATAA
>ENA-OQDD01000482-OQDD01000482.1-human-gut-metagenome-genome-assembly--contig:-NODE-482-length-16240-cov-4.293366_pt1 | contig 16240 bp, 22 predicted proteins | sample MGYA00242507_ERZ504598 | MGnify/ENA primary metagenome ERZ504598 (study PRJEB26092, sample SAMD00036318) | human gut metagenome | host: Homo sapiens | study: EMG produced TPA metagenomics assembly of... | reverse complement strand
TCTTTAGAAAATCCCGTTCAATGTTGTCGATCAGGTCTGTGCCTCCAGCGGGTCCTGCTCGGCAGGCAGTTCCACATGCAGGGAGGCGAACTGGTGTCCCGGGCCGTAGTCGTGCACCATCAAATCGTGCATTCCCAGCACGCCGGGATAAGAGAGCACCTTCTGCTCGATGTGGTCCACCAGATCCTCGCTGGGGCTTTCGCCCAGCAGCGGGCTGAGCGTATCCATCACAAGACCCCAGCCGGAGATCAAGATGAACGCCGCCACGCCTACACCCATCAGGCCATCCAGCACATCCCAGCCGGTCACGCGGCACAGCACTGCAGCAATGAGCACCGCGCCGGTGCTCAGCACATCGTTGCGGCTGTCCGCAGCAGTGGCAATGAGGGTCTCGGAGCCGATGATGCGCCCGATGGTGCGGTTGAAGCCGCTCATCCACAGCTTGACGAGGATGGATGCGATCAGCACTGCACCGTGAGCCAGCTGAACATCACCGGGTGGGGTGCAGCACCTTGACCACAGATTCCTTCAGCAGCGAAAAGCCGATGCCGAGAATGGTCACGCTGACTACCAGCCCCGCCAGATATTCATACCGGGCATGGCCGAAGGGATGCTCTGCGTCCGGGGCCTTGCCGGCCAGCTTGAAGCCCACCAGACTGACCACGTTGGACGAGGCATCCGACAGGTTGTTCAAGGCATCTGCCATGATGGCAATGGAGCCGAACAGAGTGCCCACGGTCAGCTTGCCCAGACACAGCAGCAGGTTGCATGCCACGCCCACCCAGCAGGCAAGGTTGCCGTAGGCGGCGCGCACCTTAGGGTCCTGCGCATGGTCGGGCTGACGGATGAAAAGACGAATCAAAAACTGAGTCATAACGGTCCTCCATGGGCAGCGCTGGACACCTGCATACCCTGTCATCGCTTATAGTATAGCATTTCGCTTTATCGTTTTAAAGTATTTTCCGAAAACTTTTGCCCGGTATAGAAAGACCCCGGCAGAGCGGGATGCCCTGCCGGGGAGCTTTATGGGAACGGTAAACCGGGATTCTCGGATGAATTACTTCTCAGAAGGCTTGCTCAGGTCCACGCTGCGGATGATCTTGCGCACCGGCAGGATGCTCTTGGCATTCATGGACAGCTCGTCCACGCCCATGCGCAGGAAGGTCTCGGTCAGGGCGGTGTCGGCACCCAGCTCACCGCAGATGCCCACCAGATGCCGTGGCGGTGGCCCGCCTCAATGGTCATCTTGATGGCACGCAGCACAGCGGGATGGTGCGGGTTGAAGAACGGTTCCAGCTTTGCATTCTGGCGGTCCAGCGCACAGGTGTACTGGGTCAGGTCGTTGGTGCCGATGGAGAAGAAGTCGCACTCGGCAGCCAGCTCGTCCGCGATCAGCACAGCGGCGGGGGTCTCGATCATGGTGCCCACCTCGATGTTCTGGCCCATCTTCACGCCCTCGGCGGTCAGTTCTGCGCGGCACTCTTCCAGAACAGCCTTGGCATCCTGCAGCTCCCGCAGGCTGGTGATCATGGGGAACATGATGCTCATGTTGCCGTAGGCAGAAGCACGCAGCAGAGCGCGCAGCTGAGTCTTGAAGAAGTCCCTGCGGGTCAGGCAGATGCGGATGGCGCGGTAGCCCAGAGCGGGGTTCTCCTCGTGATCCAGCTTCATGTAATCGACGGTCTTATCGGCACCGATGTCACAGGTGCGGACGACCACCTTGCGGGGAGCCAGACTCTCCACCACCTGCTTGTAGGCCTCGAACTGGTAGTCCTCGGTGGGGAAGTCCTTGCAGTTCAGGTAGACGAACTCAGTGCGGAACAGGCCTACGCCGCCGGCATCGTTCTGCTGCACAGCACCCACATCGCTCATGCCGCCGATGTTGGCAAAGACATTGATGGTCTTGCCGTCCAGCGTGGTGTTGGGCTTGCCCTTCAGCTCCTGCAGCAGGGCCTGCTTCTTCTGATCTTCCTGCTGGCGCTTCTTCAGGCTCTTGAGCAGGTCGGGGGTGGGTTCAACGTAAACGCAGGCGTTGTAGCCATCGATGACCGCCATCTTGCCGTCCCAGTCGTCCTGAATATCCTTGCACTGGATCAGGGCAGGGATGTTCATGCTGCGGGCCAGAATGGCGGTGTGGCTGTTGGAGCTGCCCTCACGGGTGATAAAGCCCAGCAGCAGGCTCTTATCCATGCGGACGGTCTCAGACGGGGCCAGATCCTCCGCGACCAGAATGCTGGGCTCGGTGCCCTGCAGGCTGGCGTTGTCCACCCCCTGCAGAATGTCCAGCATGGCCTGCGCAATGTCCAGCACATCGGCGCTGCGGGCCTGCAGATACGGGTCGTCCATGGCGGCGAACACCGCAGCCTGATTGTTGCCTGCCGTCTTGACGGCGTACTCGGCACACTTTTTCTGGCTGTTGATGATCTCCTTGATGGCATCCACAAAGTCGTCGTCTTCCAGCATCATGGCGTGGATGTTGAACACCTCGGCGATGTCCTCGCCAGCCTCTGCCAGTGCCTTTTCATACAGCGCAGTCTGCTGCTCAATGGCCTTCTGGCGGGCAGCTTCAAAACGCTCCAGTTCTGCGGCAGTATCTGCCACAGGGGCGGTGGAAATAGCAGTATCCTTTTTCTTGTAGATCTTGAGCTTGCCGATGGCGATGCCATTCAGGACGCTCTTACCGGTGCCTACCTGCATTGCACACTACTCCTTCTTCATCTGTGCCGGGGCCGCACTGCTCCGACAGTCCAAAAAAGCCCCCGCAGCTCACCCGCGAGGGCCTTCCTCATCTTAACTGCGGAATCAGACGTTCTCGGTCAGGAACTTCTGGATGGCTGCTGCTGCAGCTTCCTCGTCGTCGCCCTCGACCTTGACGGTAACGGTCTCACCCTGCTTGACGCCCATGCCCATCAGAGCCATCAGCTTGCGCATATCGCAGCTCTTGCCGTCCTTTTCCAGGGTAGCGCTGCTGGCAAAGCCCTTGACGGTCTTGACGAGCAGGCCGGCGGGACGAGCGTGGATGCCGCATGCATCCTTAACGGTATACTGGAATTCCTTCATAATCATTTTCTCCTTACTTGATCCCGTGCGGCGCTTCTGCACTTGCACCAGACGCGGCCGAGCCGCGGCACGGTTGATACATCTATTATAAACCCTTGCCGGTAATTTTTCACCATTTCATATTGCTAATTTTTTATGCAAAATTTTGGTACAATTGAACATACAAATGTGACAAAAATGCACGCATTTCACTTTTTCTTCTGCTTGTGCGCAAATTTTAGGCAAATTGCGACCTGATTTTGCATCAAAACCCGAAGCTGTTCCCGGTCGTTTCCGGCTTTGGCAGGTCGTTCCGGTGCTTATTCCACCGGATATCCCTCGGCATCCAGCGGCAGTTCCGTATAAGGCACAGCCTGCGGCACGGCATCCGGCTCACCGGAGTCTGCTGGGCGGTCAATTCCTCGTCATGGCGTTCGCCCAATCGCCGCTGTAGTCCTCGCCGGAGGTCTGCTGTGCCGGTTCGCTGCCGGTCAGCTCTTCGTCGTGGCGCTCACCCCAGTCGCCTCGTAGTCCTCGCCGGAAGTCTGCTTTGCCTCAGCTTCCGCCATGGCGGCCTGCATGTCTTTCAGGCCCACCACAACGCCGGAGGGCCGTTCCAGCAGGTAAGCTCCCACGGCCTTTTTGCGGTACACCAACAGCACGCCGTAGCGGCTGGTTTCGCCGCTGCTTGCCGCCGGGATCAGCGCCGTCCATTTTTCCACGGTCTTTCCCTTGTAGCGTGCAAGGTCCATGCCGCTCTGCTGCACCACCCCGTTGAAGGCCGAAAAGCTGTCATCCCACTTGCGGGGGATCTTGACCTTGTCTGCCGTGATGGATGCGCCGTCCACATCCAGACCGTAGCCGGTGAACCATGTCTGGATGTCCTGTGCACTCTCAATTTTGTTCACCGCCGCCGAGACCGCAACGGTGCGGTTGCTGATGAACCGGCCCAGCAGAGCACTGCCCACCACCAGTGCGCAGCACATGGCACCCAGACCCAGTTTTTTCAGGCTCGTTTTGCTTAACGTGACTACAAACATATCCCCATGCCTCCCCAGCCTGTTTATTGCTCTGAGAACAATTTATTCAGAGTTCGGGCAGGTTATGACGATTTAAAATGCCCGCCGTTTCACTCTGGGCATATTCAGCGGAAATATTATTTTGTTTTCGCGTTTGGAGTGGCCTGCGGGCCGCTCCAAACGCATTTTTACAAAAAGAGTCGCTGCCGGAAAATGCATTTTTCTGCTGCACGACGGCTGCAAACCGACAGCAGCAAAATACCGCTACCCGTTACGTCCCCTTCCCGTGAAAAAGCAAATCAGCAGACCCGCAGGTCTGGCTGATTTGCAATACTAAAAATAATTATTTCCTCTATTATTGTTAGAGTGAAGCGGAGACAATTCTAAATCGTCACGTCTCCGTGCGCTTTCACAAAATCCTCCGGCGAGACTTCGCCGTTCTGGCGGAGCACCTGTTTCAGCACCTGCATCACGCCGTATTCCCGGTGGGACGGTGCCAGAAACGGCACCTGCGCCCGCAGCGGTCCGCTGCCGTTCTCCATCAAAAAGCCGTACTTCGCGGTGGTGAGCATCTCGGCATCGTTGTAGGTGTCGCCAAAGGCCATCATGCTGTCGGCCGGAATGCCCAGCAGTGCACCCACCTTTGCCAGTGCTGCACCCTTGTGCACACCTGGGTTCATCACGTCCACCCAGTTTCTGCCTGCCACTGCCACCGAGAATGCACCGCCATTTCCGGTGTGGAATGCGCCGTAGATCCGGTCGAAGGCTTTCTGCGAGTCGTCGTTGGGCAGATAGACGGTAAACTTATCCGCCGCCGCTTCCACCGCAGTCAGGTCATCCACGTATTCCACCCGGGTATAAAAATTCTTGAAAACTTTATCGTATTTCTCGTCCTGCTTTTCCGCGTAGGCCGCCTGCAGTCCGCACAAAAGGCCCACGTCTCCGGCCTGCTTTGTGCTGCGGGCCAGCTGCCGCCAGCCCTCGGCAGGCATTTCGGACACAAACAGGTCTTTCCCCTTCCAGCGGGCAGCGCCGCCGTTGTCGCCAATGAGAATGATCTCCTCCAGCAGATCCGGGAACATCGTTTCCAGTGTGTACAGAGGCCGCCCGCTGGCGGCGGCAAACAAGATGCCCTGCCCGGCCAGTGCACGGATGGTCTCGGTAAACTTTGGCGGCAACTGGCTGTACTCGTCCAGAAGGGTCGCGTCCATGTCCGATGCGATCAGGCGAATGCGGTCCATTGCAGTTTCCTCACTTATCCGATGTAGCTGATGTTCACGTCCATATCGCCCTTATAGCCGGGCAGGCGTGCCGTGCAGGTGCCCTGCCACAGGGCGCAGTCGATGGGGCTGCTGGCAACACCATAATGTGCGTTCCAGATGGTATATTTTTTCAGGCTGTTCAGATTGACACGCTTGCGGTACCACAGGGTAGAGGCATACACACCGGGTTTGTAGCCCTGTGCCTTGACCTCCTCACAGAAGGCGATGGCGCACTTGGTGCGGTCCTCCATACCCAGACCGTCGGCGCGGCCGGAACCATTGGAAGCGCCGGATGCTTCGGTGTCAAAGAAGATGGGGTAATCCAGCTTGCGTCCGTTCAGTACATAGGCGCAGGCAAAGGCTTCCTCCTTGGCTTCCTCCTCGGTGGTGGCCTGACTGAAGAAATACACACCCACCTTCAGGCCCGCATTCTTCACATTGGTGAAATGCTCCTCGAACATGGGGTCCAGCACCAGCGTGCCGGAAGCACCATAGCCGCGGTAGCCGATGCGGACGATCACAAAGCTCACGCCTGCCTTTTTGATCTGGTTCCAGTCGATGTTCTTCTGATACTTGGAAACATCCACACCAAAGGTCTTGCCATTTTCCAGCACACCGTCCGCATTGAAGTAATAGAGTTTATTGTCGATGCACTGGATGCCGGTCACCGGCTTGTTGGTGGTCTGGCTGTAGTAGTAGGTCTTGCCGCCGGAGGTGCGCCAGCCGGAATAGACCGGCTCCGTATCGCTCTTGCCCAGCCAGCCGAACAGGAAATTGAGCAACCAGCTGAAAAATCCGTTCTCATCGCTCAGGTCGATGCACTGGGCCTCGGCGGCATCCATGGCACCGGCATCCAGCGCGGCACGGATCTCTTCCGGTGTCAGCACCACGCTGTTTTCCGGCGTGTGCTGGTTCGTGCTGTTCTCCTCCGCTTCAGTGGCCTGTACAGGCGGCGCTTCCGGGTCCTGTGCAGCAAGCTCCGGGGTCTCCGTCTGCAGGGTGGGCATTGCCGTTTTCTGCTGTGCAGAAATAGTCTCGGTCACTGCCGCGGTACTTTCTTCCGGCTGTGCAGCCAGTGCCAGCGGTGCGCCCATTGAAAAGGTCATTGCCAATGCCAGAACTGCCGCTGCGCACCGCGTTTTGCCGCGGGTGCGCGGCAGTCAGTTTATTCCAGAACGTTTTTTTCATGCTGTGCTCCAAACCTCATGCATTTTTATCGGGATGCCGCCCTTCACAAAAAGGGCAGCGTTTCATCTTCTCAATACTCTTTCAGTATACACCCGCGGGCAAGCCCCCGTCAATTGCCGCACACTGCAAAGCGCAGCTCCGAAAAGCTGCCGCCCCGGTATCAGAAAATGCTCCAAAATAGATACGTCTCAGCCCGCAAAAACATTGCACAAAGCCAAAAATTGCAGATATTTCCAGCAAAAACAGCATTTTGTCTTGTTGTCTTGACATGTGTATGGTATTATACTTGACATGCAGTTTTTGCATTGAATCCACCATCTTGAAACAGAAAGGCAGTTTCTCATGTCAAATGTGAAAGATTTCTTAAAACGCAAGGATATCGTCATCACCCCGCAGCGCTATCTCATTGAAGCGCTGGGTGCCATGGCGCAGGGCCTGTTTGCCAGCCTGCTGATCGGCACCATCATCAAGACGCTGGGCCAGCAGACCGGCCTTGACGTGCTGGTAGACCTTGGCGGTTACGCCACGGCCATGAGCGGCCCGGCCATGGCCTGCGCCATTGGCTGGGCACTGCACTGCCCGCCGCTGGTTCTGTTCAGCCTGATCACCGTAGGCTACTCGGCCAATGCTCTGGGCGGCGCAGGCGGCCCGCTGGCCGTGCTCATCATTGCCATCGTGGCTTCCGAACTGGGCAAGGCCGTGAGCAAGGAGACCCGCGTGGACATCCTCGTGACCCCGCTGGTGACCATTTTTTCCGGCGTGGGCCTTTCCATGCTGATCGCCGCACCCATTGGCGCTGCCGCAAGTCAGGTGGGCACCCTGATCATGTGGGCCACCGAACAGGCTCCGCTGGTCATGGGCATTCTGGTATCCGTCATTGTGGGCGTGGCGCTGACCCTGCCCATTTCCTCTGCCGCCATCTGCGCCGCGCTGGGTCTGACCGGCCTTGCCGGCGGTGCCGCCGTGGCAGGCTGCTGCGCCCAGATGATCGGCTTTGCCGTGATGAGCTACAAGGAGAACGGCGTGGGCGGTCTGGTCAGTCAGGGCCTTGGCACCAGCATGCTGCAGATGGGCAACATCGTCAAGAACCCCCGTATCTGGATCGCGCCCACACTGGCCAGTGCCATCACCGGCCCGCTGGCCACCTGCGTGTTCCACTTTGAGATGAACGGTGCCGCTGTCTCTTCCGGCATGGGCACCTGCGGTCTGGTGGGCCAGATCGGCGTGTACACCGGCTGGGTCAGCGACATTGCCGCCGGTACCAAAGCCGCCATCACCCGATGGACTGGGCTGCCATGGTGCTGCTGTGCTTTGTTCTGCCGCCGTGCTGAGTGTGATCTTCTGCGAGATCGAGCGCAAGCTGGGCTGGATCAAAGAGGGCGACCTGAAGCTGAACTGATTTTTAAGCGGAAAAATCTTTTTGCTTTTTGATAGAGCAAATCCCGGCAGGCTACGGTCTGCCGGGATTTGTCTTTTCACGGTTAAACACGTGACGACGCTCTGCACAGGAAGCGTTCAAACGATTCGTTTCCCGTCCAGCACTGCCTGCGTGAGGGTGTCGCCTTCATACACCAGCTTGAGGGAGAAATAAGGCCGTTCCTCATTCAGCAGCCGGAAGAAGATTTTGTCGCCCTCCCAGATGGGCAGTTCAGCCGCCTTATCCTTCGGCACCCATTCCAGCACGCCTTCCCTGCAGGCATCGCCCTGCACCATCTCGCCCGTCCATTCATCAGCGGTGTACAGGTGGATGAACTCGGTCATGTTGCCCCAAATAAAGGTCAGCAGACCCCGGGCGCGGAAGCGCTTCAGCGTCAGGCCGGTCTCCTCCTTCACTTCCCGCAGCAGACAGTCCTCCGGGCTTTCAAACCGCTCAAACTTTCCGCCCACGCCGATCCATTTGTCGTGGTTGTAGTCGTCCTGCTTTTTGATGCGGTGCAGCATCAGGTAGGCATCGTCCCGTTCCAGATAACACAGCGTGGTGCTGAAAATGGGAAATTCCGGGTTCATGAAGGCTCCTAGATTCATTGCGTTCTCCTTCTGATTTTGTTTTTGTGGAAAATGCCGTTTTTCGCTGCGGCCCCTCCCGTGAAAAAACACCCCGCAAAGCCCGCAGGCTTTGCCGGGGTGCAAACCAAAAATAACTTTTTCCTCTGAATATGCCAGAGCAACGCGGCGGCAATTTAAAATCATTGCCCCTTCCGGCTTGCTCTTCCTTGCCCGCATTGTTCAGCTTGCGCACAAGGTCGTTCTGATGCTTGCGCTGGCTGGGCGTGGGCTGCGGGTCTTTGGCCTCCTCAGCGCGGCGGCCGCTCTGGGCGGTGTCCGGATCGATGCGTTCCAGCGTCCACTCCTGATTGCCGCCTGCTACAAAGTTCCAGATCTGGGCCTGTGCACCGTTGGCGGTGTTCATGCCACAAGGTCGATGTATTTATCCGCCAGCACATTGCGGATGCGGGTGCGCCCGCTGCGGGTGGGCTCCAGCGCCCAGCACTGACTCAGCCCGCTGGTGCGGTCCCACTGGTGCAGCCATGTGCCCTCCACCACACCGCCAAGGGCCAGATCCATCATCTTGCCGGTAAAGCGGTTGCAGATGCGCCAGCGGCCCTCGCCTGCATCCACGAACTGCCACTGCTGCCACGGATGGCCTGCATAGCTCCACAGCTGGATGGCCGCGCCGTTCTCGGTGTTGAAGTTCTTTACTTCCAGTACCTTTCCATTGGGGGCTTTGATGATATAAAATTCATTTTCCAGAATGACTGCCTGCGATGCCTTTGCCATAGAGCACGACTCCTTTCCAGTTTGGTAGCCCTATTATAGCGTATTTGTCCTTTGGCAGCAAGAATGCTTTTCCATAATCTTTTTACGTTTTATTGTGCATTTTGACATGATTCCCGCAACGATAACGTTTACGTGCAACAAAAGCGTTTCCTGCTGGTTTCTCTTTGCACTCCGGCCTTTGTTGTGATACAATAAAGGCACATGTTTTAAGGGAGGGAATTGCTATGACCAACGAAACCTTGGAAACCATCAAAAAACGCCGCAGCTGCCGTGCCTATAAGCCGGAGCAGATCACAAACGAAGAACTGGATGCCGTGCTGGAAGCCGGCACCTACGCCGCCAGCGCCATGGGCCGCCAGAGCGCAAAGATCGTGGTCGTGCAGGACGCTGCCGCCCGCGCCCAGCTCACCCGCATGAACGCCGCTGTCATGGGCAGGGACACCGACCCCATGTACGGCGCTCCCACCATTCTGGTGGTGCTGGCCGATGCTCACGCCGCAAATGCCGTACCCGACGGCAGCCTTGTCATGGGCAACCTGATGCTGGCTGCAGCTTCGCTGGGGCTGGGCAGCTGCTGGATCAACCGCGCAAAGGAAGAGTTTGAAACAGAAGAGGGCAAGGCCCTGCTCCGGCAGTGGGGCATCGAGGGCGATTGGGTCGGCATCGGCCACTGCATTCTGGGCTACCCTGCTGCAGACCCCAAGCCCGCAGCACCCCGCAAGCCGGATTATATCGTAAAAGTGTAAGGAGAACTATGAAGCCTGATTACAAGCTGGTCGCCAAGGCCAAATATATCCACGCCACCGCCGACCTTGCCAGTGAACTCTGGCATGAGGTGTACAAGCGCTATTACCCCGCAAAGCAGCTGGACACCCTTGTGGAAGAGCTGCAGAGCGCCGATGCCATTGAAGAGGACATCGACAACGATGTGAACTACTTCCTCGTGGTTCTGGGCGGCAAGACCATCGGCTACTTTGCGTGGAAGATGGAGAACACCGCCCTGCATCTGATGCACCTGTACCTCAGGCCCGAATACCGCGGCAAGGCACTGGCCGGGACATCGTGCTCTCCTGCGAGCGGCTGGCCCGCGGCGAGGGCAAGGGCCGTGTGTGGTGCACCGTGCACGCCAAGGCCCTGCCGGTGCAACAGTTCTTCAAGGCCCTGCGCTACCGCAATTTAAAGCCCGCCGAGCAGGAAAACGGCACCGTCCCCCGGGACGAAGTGGTATTTGAGCACACGCTGGGCTAAAAAGCCGCAAATGCTATTGAAATTTCTCCCCGTTTGTACTACACTGGTGTAGTGTAATAAAGTGTCTGCCTGTGGGCGGCATCTGCAAAAAAAGGAGAACAACATGGCAAAAGATCATCCTACCGGCCAGTCCGGTCTGTATCAGGCATTTTTGCAGCTCAAGACCCCGGAACAGTGCTACCGTTTTTTACAGGATGTGTGCAGCTATTCCGAGCTGAGCGCAATGGAGCAGCGCTACAACATTGCCGAAATGCTGGTGGACAAGCGCATCTACACCGAGATCATGGATAAGACCGGTGCATCCAGCGCCATCATCAGCCGGGTAAGCCGGGTGCTGAGTGCCAACGACAGCGTATTGCGCGCCTTGCTGGAAGCGGAAAAAGCTGCCGACGATCAAAACTGAACTTCCACACAAACCATGCCGCGTGCCGCCCGTGCGGTATGCGGCTTTTATCATTCAACCGGGAAGGCAGAAGTCCCCACGCCAGCGGGGTACTTCTATCGTTTTTCCTCATGCGGCGCAGATGCGCCGTCTTCATCAGAAATCAGGGAGGTTTGATTTTTATGAGCAAAGCTGTTGTATTTTTTGCCGAGGGCACCGAGGAATGTGAAGCCCTGCTGGTGGTCGATCTGCTGCGCCGCGCCAAGGTGGAGGTGACCGTGGCCAGCGCATCCGGCAGCCGCGAGATCGTGAGCAGCCACAAGGTGCATATCACCGCCGACGCACTGGCCGAAGAGGTGGATTATTCGGATGTGGACATGGTGGTGCTGCCCGGCGGCATCCCCGGCACCCCGAACCTTGCCGCCAACAAGACCGTTACCGACACCTGCGTTTCCTTTGCAAAGAGCGGCAAAAAGGTAGCTGCCATCTGCGCAGCACCCAGTGTGCTGGCATCTCTCGGCCTGCTGGAGGGCAGAAAAGCCACGGCGCACGCCGGTTTCCAAGACAAATTGGCCGGTGCGAGGTGCTGGATACCGAAGTGGTAGTGGACGGCAACATTACCACCAGCTACGGTCTGGGCGGTGCCATCCCCTTTGCGCTGGAGCTGGTGCGCCAGCTGGCCGGGCAGGCTGAGGCCGACCGCATCCAGAACGCCATCGCTTACCGCCACTGAGGGAGGAAACTGAAATGCGTTTTGTCACCTGCCGTCTGCCGGACGGCGTAGAAGATCCGGCCATTCTTTCGCCGGACGGCACACAGATCTGGCCGCTGAGCTGGCTGGGCCTTTCCTATGAAACCTTGTCCGATGCCATCCCCTTTCTGACCCCGCAGGTGCGGGCAGGCCTGCAGCTTGCCATTGCGGGCATCCCGGCCCTGCCCGTGGATGCCGTGCAGCTGCAAAGCCTATTCCCTGCCCGGCGCAGGATGTGGTGTGCCTTGGCATCAACTACATGGCCCACTCGGACGAAGCGGAGAAATACTCTGCCGATGCCTTTGCAACCAAACATCAGGATGCCATTTATTTTTCCAAGCGCGTTTCCCGCGCTGTGCCGGACGGCGGCTTTATTGAAGCTCACACCGACCTTGTGCAGAAGCTGGACTACGAATGCGAACTGGCTGTGGTTCTGGGCAAAGATGCCAGGGATGTGCCCGCCGGGCAGACAAAAGACTATGTGTTCGGCTACACCATCCTGAACGACGTTTCCGCCCGCGATGTGCAGACCGCCCACAAGCAGTGGTATTTCGGCAAAAGTCTGGACGGCTTCACGCCCATCGGCCCCTGCATCGTTACCGCAGACGAATTCGACACCTACCCGCCCAAGCTCGGCATCCGAAGCTTTGTCAACGGCGAAAAGCGGCAGGACTCCAACACCGGCCTGCAGATCTTTGATATCGACCACGTGATTCACGAGCTGACCCAGGGCATGACCCTGAAGGCCGGCACCATCATTGCCACCGGCACCCCGGCAGGCGTGGGCATGGGCATGGACCCGCCGCAGTTTTTGAAGCCCGGCGACACGGTGCGCTGCGAGATCGACGGCATTGGCAGTTTGACCAACACCGTGCGGTGAGCACTGGCAATTGTGCCAAACATCCACTGCGTTTTCCGTCTGTTTGCATGAAAATCCGCAGCGGCACTGCTCTTTTGCGGGTAGGTGTGGTATACTGGAACACGCGAAATATTGCGGCCGCTGGCCGTCAAAAAGAGGTAAATGAAACATGAAAGAATACGCATTCGGCATCGATCTGGGCGGCACCACCGCCAAGATCGGCCTGTTCAAGACCACCGGCGAACTGCTGGAAAAGTGGGAAGTTCCCACCGACACCTCCAACGCCGGTGAGCACATTCTGAAAAATCTGGCCGCTGCCGTGCAGGGCAAGATGCAGGAAAAGGGCCTTGCCGCTGAGCAGGTAGAGGGCGTGGGCGTGGGCGTGCCCGGCCCTGTGCTGGACAGCCGCATCGTGCCCATCATCTGTGCAAACCTCGGCGGCTGGGGCAAGCATAATGTGGCCGAAGAGCTGAGCACCATGCTGGGCGGCATCAAGGTTCTGGTGGGCAACGATGCAACGTGGCCGCTCTGGGCGAGATCTGGATGGGTGCCGCCAAGGGCTGCCGCAGCGCGGTCATGGTCACGCTGGCACCGGCGTGGGCGGTGGTGTCATCGTCAACGGCAAGGTCATTGATGGCACCCACGGTGCCGGCGGCGAGATCGGCCACATCACGGTGGACCGCCACGAGACCGCTGCCTGCGGCTGCGGCAAGCACGGATGTCTGGAGCAGTATTCCAGTGCTACGGGCGTTGTGCGCTGCATGAAGAAGCTGCTGGACGAGAACCCGGACACCCCCTGCACTCTGCGCGGCACCGAGTTTGCCGCCAAGGACGTGTTTGATGCCGCCCGCAATGGCGACGCCCTTGCCGCCCGCGAGGTGGACGAGATGACCGATACCCTCGGCATGGCGCTGGCAACCATTGCCGCCACCGTGGACCCGGAAATGTTCATGATCGGCGGCGGCGTGTCCCGCGCAGGCGAGGTGCTGTTTGCCCCGCTGCGGGAGCACTTCAAGGTCTATGCCTTCAAGTCCTGCCGTGAGACCCCCATCGTGCCCGCCATCCTCGGCAACGATGCTGGTATCTATGGTTCTGTGCGCCTGATCGTGGGCGAATAATTCAGCGGTATTTTTTCAGAAACTTAAAAACCCGGAAACGACGGTCGTTTCCGGGTTTTTCTTTGTACGTTCAATAAAATTTACAGCGTATCTTCCCCCGGCAGCTGGTTCCACAGGCGGTAGTAGACGCCCTGCTTTGCCAGCAGCTGGTCATGGGTGCCGGATTCTACGATGCCCTCTTCGCCCAGCACAAGGATGCGGTCGTAGTCCTTGATGGTGGTCAGGCGGTGGGCGATGGTCAGGGTGGTGCGGCCATGGGCCAGCTTTTCAAGGCTCTGGCCCACCAGGATCTCGCTTTCGTTGTCCAGTGCGCTGGTGGCCTCGTCCAGAATGAGGATGGGCGGGTTCTTCAGGAACACCCGCGCAATGGCGATGCGCTGCTTCTGTCCGCCGGAGAGCTTGACACCGCGCTCACCCACATAGGTATCAAAGCCATCCTTCAGGGCCAGAATGAACTTTTCCGCCCCGGCCAGACGCGCCGCTTCCATGATCTCTTCGCGGGTGGCGCCGGGCTTGCCGTAGGCGATGTTTTGGGCCACCGTGCCGCTGAACAGATACACGTCCTGCTGCACGATGCCGATATCCTGCCGCAGGCTTTTCAGGGTGACATGGCGGATATCCTGCCCGTCGATCAGGATGCGGCCGCTGGTCACTTCGTAGAAGCGGGGGATGAGGTTGCACAGGGTGGTCTTGCCGCCGCCCGAGGGGCCGACCAGCGCCAGCCGTTCGCCCGGCCGGATATCCAGACTGACGTTGTGCAGCACCTTGTTGTGGTCGTCCGGGTACTCAAAGCTGACGTTTTCAAACCGGATGTCACCGGGGCCGGGCTGCAGCGGTACCGCATCCGGGACATCGCCGATGGTCACAGGGGTGTCCATGATCTCGGCAAAGCGCTCGATGCCGGTCATGCCGCGCTGGAACTGCTCGGCAAACTCCACGATGCGGCGGATGGTGGCAATAAGGGTGGTGACGTACAGCATATAGGCCACCATGTCACCGGCGGTGATCCTGCCGTACACCAGCGAGAGGCCGCCTGCCAGAATGACCACCAGATACATCAGGCCGTCGAACAGGCGGGTGGAGGTGTTGAAGGCACCCATGGCGTAGTAGCAAGGGTCTTGATCTGCTCAAAATCTCTGTTGCCCTTTGCGAACTTCTCGCGTTCCTCATCCTCGGCGGCAAAGGCCTTCACGACACCCTGCCCCAGCAGGCTGTCCTCGATGGTGGAGTTCAGCTCGCCGATCTGCACGCGCTGCTGGCGGAACCGCGCCCGCAGCCGTCCGTTCAGGTAAACGGACACCACGCCCATCAGCGGCACGCAGGCGAACACCGCCAGCGTCAGCGGCACACTGGCCCGGCACAGGATAATAAAGGACACCACGATCTTGATGGCCGCAATGAAAAATTCCTCCGGGCAGTGGTGGGCAAACTCGGTCACATCGAACAGGTCGTTGGTGATGCGGCCCATGATGGTGCCCACCTTGGTGTTGTTGTAGTAGGTGTGGTCCAGCTTGAGCAGGTGGTCAAAGGCATCGCGGCGCATATCCGTCTCGATGTGCACGCCCATGATATGACCGATGCTGGACATGTAATAGCTGGCTGCACCGTCGATGATGCGCAGCACAAAATAGAGTGCTGCCAGCCGCAGCACGATGCCCACCGTCAGAGTGATGCCCACGCCCATGGCGGCGTTGGTGATGGTGCTCATGATCTTGGGCAGCACGATGTCACACAGGGTGGTCAGCGCTGCACAGAACAGGTCCAGAAACAGGGTCATTTTGTACTTTGCCAGATAGGGCAGAAAACGCCGGATCAGCGCACCGCTGCCTGCGTGGTGCGCCCCGGGGTCGTTGATTTTGGTTTTTGACATGGTTCCTCCTGTTGTAAAGCCCTCTCAGGCTCACTTCGTTCGCCAGCTCCCCCGAGAGGGGGAGCCTTTGCATCTTTCGGGAAGCTGTACAAAACCTCCCCCTTTCGGGGGAGGTGGCATTGCGCAGCAATGACGGAGAGGGTTCGTTCTCTTACTTTTTACTGTAATCCCGCTCGCCGTAGATGGCGGTGCCGATGCGCACAAGGGTGGCACCCTCCCGGATGGCGTTTTCAAAGTCGCCGCTCATGCCCATGGAGAGGGTCTCCATGGACACGTTGGAATAGCCGCGCTCTCCGGCCTGCACAAACAGCTTGTACACCTCGGCCAGATAGCGGCGGTTGCGGGCATCGTCGTCGTTCACGGGCGGAATGGCCATCAGCCCCTTGACCCGGATGTGCTCCTGTGCGGCAGCAGCATCCAGCAGCGGCCAGAGCGCTTCCGGTGCCACGCCGGTCTTGCTCTCCTCGCCGCCGATATTCACCTCCAGCAGCACGTTCTGCACGATGCCGGCCTTGGCTGCTTCCTTCTCGATGGCGTTCAGCAGATGCTCACTGTCCACGCTTTGGATGAGGCTGGCACGGCCCAGCACTTTTTTAATTTTGTTCGTCTGCAGATGGCCGATAAAGTGGCTGGGCTTGCCGCAGTAAGCACCTGCGTCAAAGTTTGCGCACAGCTCCTGCACATGGTTCTCACCGAACACATCAATGGGCAGGGCTGCGCTTGCAG
>ENA-OQDD01000481-OQDD01000481.1-human-gut-metagenome-genome-assembly--contig:-NODE-481-length-16268-cov-1.363236_pt1 | contig 16268 bp, 17 predicted proteins | sample MGYA00242507_ERZ504598 | MGnify/ENA primary metagenome ERZ504598 (study PRJEB26092, sample SAMD00036318) | human gut metagenome | host: Homo sapiens | study: EMG produced TPA metagenomics assembly of... | reverse complement strand
CCGAACGTCTGTGAGGGAGCGGTCAGGAAATATTCCAGTGCCGCTGCCGGAAAGTTTAATTTGGTACTCGGTTCGCAGGATACTTATTATAAGGAATTGGACACCGACCGTGCCGAAGGTTGTATCCGCGACCTGCAGCATGCTTACAGCAAGGACGGCGGACTGGCTGTACTGAAAGGAAATATAGCGCAGGACGGTTGCGTGGTAAAAACGGCGGGAGTGGATGAAAGCATCTGGAAGTTTACCGGTCCTGCCAAAGTATTCGATTCGCAGGAAGCAGCGTGCGACGGTATTCTGGGTGGAAAGGTTGTCAGCGGCGATGTCGTTGTCATTACCCACGAGGGTCCGAAAGGCGGTCCGGGCATGCAGGAAATGCTTTATCCCACTTCGTACATCAAATCCCGCCATTTGGGCAAGGAGTGTGCGCTGATTACCGACGGACGCTTCAGTGGCGGCACTTCCGGACTGAGCATCGGACATATCTCTCCCGAAGCTGCTGCCGGAGGCAATATCGGTAAGATTCAGGACGGTGACATCATCGAAATAGATATACCGAACCGCTCCATCAATGTGAAACTGACGGATGAGGAGCTGGCTGCCCGTCCCATGACGCCGGTAACCCGCGACCGCCAGGTGTCAAAGCATTGAAAGCGTATGCAAGTATGGTAAGCTCGGCTGATAAAGGGGCTGTGAGACTGATAGAATAATTGGGAATTCCGTACCCGAAAAACAATAATAAATAGATATGGAAAACTTAATAACAGGCGCAGAAGCATTGATGCGCTCTCTGGAGCATCAGGGAGTAAAGACCATTTTCGGTTATCCGGGTGGCAGCATCATGCCGGTATTCGATGCCTTGTACGATCACCGGAAGAATTTGAATCACATCCTGGTTCGCCACGAACAGGGGGCTACTCATGCCGCACAAGGCTTTGCACGTGTGTCGGGCGAGGTCGGCGTATGTCTGGTTACCAGCGGTCCGGGCGCTACGAATACCATTACAGGTATTGCAGATGCATGATAGACAGCACACCGGTTGTTGTCATTGCCGGACAGGTGGCTACGGGATTTCTCGGAACGGATGCCTTTCAGGAAGTGGATTTGGTAGGCATTACGCAGCCTATCACGAAGTGGAGTTACCAGATTCGCCGTGCGGAAGATGTGGCATGGGCGGTGGCACGCGCTTTCTATATCGCACGGAGCGGACGTCCCGGTCCGGTGGTGCTGGATTTTGCCAAGAATGCTCAGGTGGATAAGACGGAATACACGCCTGTCGAAGTGGATTATGTACGCAGCTATCTGCCTGTGCCCGAAATGGAACCGGATACCATACAACAAGCCGCCGAACTGATAAATGCGGCGGAGCGTCCGTTGGTATTGGTGGGGCAGGGCGTGGAACTCGGCAATGCACAGAACGAATTGCGTGCTTTCATCGAAAAGGCGGATATGCCTGCGGGATGTACGCTGCTGGGGCTTTCGGCATTGCCTACGGCTCATCCTCTGAACAAAGGCATGCTGGGGATGCACGGCAATCTGGGACCGAATATCAATACCAATAAATGCGACGTGCTGATTGCAGTGGGTATGCGTTTTGACGACCGTGTTACGGGCAAGCTGGCTACGTATGCGTCGCAGGCAAAAATAATCCATTTCGACATCGACCCGGCGGAGATAGACAAGAACGTAAAGACGGATGTGGCCGTATTGGGCAACTGTAAGGAGACTCTTGCCGCAGTAACCGAATTGCTGAAACCTGCCGGACATAAAGAGTGGCTGGATAGCTTCCTGCCCTACGAGCAGATGGAAGAGGAGAAGGTTATCCGTCCCGAACTGCATCCGGCAGGAGATAAGTTGAGCATGGGTGAAGTGGTGCGTGCCGTCAGCGAGGCTACGGACAATGAGGCTGTTTTGGTAACGGATGTAGGTCAGAACCAGATGATGTCCGCCCGTTACTTTAAGTATAGCAAGGAACGCAGCATCGTCACTTCCGGTGGCTTGGGCACAATGGGATTCGGTCTTCCTGCCGCTATCGGCGCTACTTTCGGTCGCCCCGACCGCACGGTTTGCGTCTTTATGGGTGACGGCGGTTTGCAGATGAACCTGCAGGAGCTGGGTACGGTAATGGAACAGAAAGCGCCCGTCAAGATGATTTTGCTGAACAATAACTTCCTCGGTAATGTTCGTCAATGGCAGGCCATGTTCTTCAATCGCCGCTATTCGTTCACTCCGATGATGAATCCCGACTATATGAAGATTGCTTCCGCCTACGAAATTCCGGCACGTCGGTATTTACCCGCGAGGAATTGGCGAAAGCCATCGGTGAGATGATTGCAACAGACGGCCCGTTCCTGCTGGAAGCTTGCGTAGAGGAGGAAGGAAATGTGATGCCGATGACACCGCCGGGCGGTTCGGTGAACCAGATGTTGCTGGAATGTTAGAGAATTATGAATTATAATTAAACCAACGTGGACAAGACATTATATACAATCATCGTTCATTCGGAAAACTTTGCAGGTTTGCTGAATCAGGTAACGGCTGTATTTACCCGCCGGCAAATCAATATCGAGAGTTTGAACGTTTCGGCATCCTCTATCAAGGGGGTACATAAATATACCATTACAGCCTGGACGGATAAGGATACTATCGAAAAGGTGACGAAGCAAATCACCAAAAAAATAGATGTGCTGCAGGCGCACTATTTCACGGACGATGAAATCTACCAGCATGAGATTGCGCTGTATAAGATAACGACCCCCATACTGGAAGAGAAACCGGAAGTGTCCAAAATCATCCGTAAATACAACGCGCGTATCGTGGAGGTGAACTCCGTGTTCTCCATTGTAGAAAAGAACGGCATGAGCGAGGAGATAACCAACCTCTATGAAGAGCTGAGTGCTTTGGAGTGCGTACTCCAATTTGTACGTTCCGGCCGCGTGGCCATCACGACAAGCTGTTTTGAACGCGTAAACGAATATCTGGCGGACCGTGAAGCAAAATACCGCCGGAGTAAAGAACAAGAAGGACTATGAGTGAGAATAATAAGATAGGAACTTATAAGTTTGTAGCCGAACCGTTCCATGTGGACTTTACCGGCCGCCTGACAATGGGTGTGCTTGGCAACCATCTGCTGAACTGTGCAGGGTTTCATGCCACGGAACGCGGTTTCGGTATTGCTACCTTGAATGAGGACAATTATACGTGGGTGCTTTCCCGCCTGGCTGTCGAGTTGGATGAAATGCCGTATCAATACGAGGATTTTTCTATCTGGACGTGGGTGGAAAAACGTGTACCGTCTCTTCACCGACCGTAACTTTGCCATTATCGACAAAGACGGAAAGAAGATAGGGTATGCCCGTTCCGTATGGGCGATGATTAGCCTCAATACCCGTAAACCCGCCGACCTGCTGGCTTTGCATGGCGGCAGTATCGTGGATTATGTGTGCGACGAGCCTTGCCCCATCGAGAAGCCATCGCGTATAAAAGTGACTTCTACGGAACCGGCTTCTTCCCTGAATGCCAAATATAGTGATATTGATATTAACGGACATGTGAACAGCATTCGCTATATCGAGCATATTCTTGATTTGTTTCCGATAGAGTTGTATAAGGAGAGCCGCATCCGCCGTTTCGAAATGGCATATGTGGCGGAGAGTTATTACGGTGACGAGCTTACCTTTTATAAGGACTATGTAGGAAACGGCACGTATGATATAGAAGTAAGAAAGAATGGCGGCGAAGCGGTTTGCGTTCTAAAGTGATATTTGTAGAGAAATAATTTATTAATCAATCGGTTGGCATAAGCCACAAATAAAAATTAAAACTAAAAAATGGCACAATTGAATTTTGGCGGTGTTATTGAAAATGTAATGACCCGCGAAGAGTTTCCTTTGGAAAAAGCACGTGAGATTTTAAAGGATGAGACAATCGCAGTTATCGGTTACGGTGTACAGGGTCCCGGCCAGGCTTGCAACCTGCGCGACAATGGCTTCAACGTTATCGTAGGCCAGCGTCAGGGTAAGACTTATGAGAAAGCGGTTGCAGACGGATGGGTTCCGGGCGAGACGTTGTTCAGCATCGAGGATGCTTGCCAGAAAGGTACTATCGTTATGTGTCTGTTGTCGGATGCGGCTGTAATGTCCGTATGGCCTACTATCAAGCCGTTCTTGACTCCCGGAAAGGCTCTTTACTTCTCTCACGGTTTCGCTATTACCTGGAGCGACCGTACGGGTGTGGTTCCTCCCACGGATATTGATGTTATTATGGTTGCCCCCAAAGGTTCGGGTACGTCACTGCGTACAATGTTCCTCGAAGGCCGTGGCTTGAACTCTTCTTACGCTATCTATCAGGATGCTACGGGCAAGGCTTTGGACAGAACGCTTGCGTTGGGTATCGGCATCGGTTCCGGTTATCTGTTTGAAACTACTTTCATCCGTGAAGCAACTTCCGACCTGACCGGTGAGCGCGGTTCTTTGATGGGTGCTATCCAGGGATTGCTGTTGGCTCAGTACGAGGTGTTGCGTGAAAACGGCCATACTCCGTCGGAAGCGTTCAATGAAACGGTTGAAGAGCTGACCCAGTCATTGATGCCGTTGTTTGCAAAGAACGGTATGGACTGGATGTATGCCAACTGTTCCACTACTGCCCAACGCGGTGCACTCGACTGGATGGGCCCGTTCCACGATGCTATCAAGCCGGTTGTACAGAAACTGTATCAGAGCGTGAAGTCCGGTAACGAAGCCCAGATTTCCATCGACAGCAATTCCAAACCCGACTATCGTGAGAAACTGAACGAAGAGCTGAAAGCATTGCGTGAAAGCGAAATGTGGCAGACAGCCGTAACGGTTCGCAAACTCCGTCCGGAAAACAACTGATTCCCGGTGTAAATCGGAGAATGACAAAAGGGGGTGTGTCAAAATACGCTTGATGATTCCGTATCTGAAAAGAAACAAATGGCAAGCGAATTTTAGTTTTGACATACCCTCTTTTCCATTACTTATCATTAATTGTCCTTACATATTCAAGCAGTTTCTTGTAGAAAGCATGGTGGCTTAGCGTAGCCGCTTCTCCCAGGATAACCAATTTCATGCGTGCCCTTGTTATCGCCACATTCATTCTGCGTAAATCGTTCAGAAAGCCGATCTGTCCTTCTTCATTGGCACGTACCAGACTGATAAAGATTACATCACGTTCCTGTCCCTGAAATCCGTCGACGGTATTGACTGTTATCAGACTGCGGTAGGGACGTAGCGAAGCGCTGCCTTTTATTTTTCCCCGCAAGTATTGCACTTGTGCCTTGTAAGGTGAGATGAGTCCGAAGTCGATACGTTCTTCGAGAATCCGGTTTCCGCCTATCCGTTGGATGTACGCTTCCAGCTCTTTCAGCAATAAGCCTGCTTCCTCTTTGTTGATACGTCCGAAGGTTTCTCCGACAAATTCTTCCTTGAAATCCATTTCGGATGTGTCGAGCCATGTAACGGGAGTATCCCAATCCAAGATTCCCCGGTGACGTATTTCGGGAGCAGCTTCCAGCTCTCCGCCATAGAACCAATCCGATGAGAAGCGCATGATGTCTTCGTGCATGCGATATTGTACTTTCAATAAAGATACGGCAGACGGCTTGCCGGCTACGACTTTTTCCATTAAGTCCGTTCCAGCCCGCCACGTGCGGCTTCGTAACATTTGATGGTAGGCGGAAGCTGGCAATGGTCTCCTGCCAATACTATACGGTCTGCTTTACGGATGGCTATCCAGCAGGCGGCTTCCAGGGCTTGGGCGGCTTCGTCGATAAACAGTGTGCCGAAACGGCGTCCGTTTAAAAGGCGGTGATTGCTGCTTACAAGTGTAGAGGCTATGACGTGGGCGCTGTCGAACAACTCACTGTTGATTTGTATTTCCAATGTGGTGGCACGGTCACGCAGGCGCTCATACGGTTGCGTATCCCTTCGCGTTCATCGTAACTGCCGCGGCGGGATTTACCGCCCAGTAGCCTCAGCTCTTTACGGATACTCCATAATTCGGGATAAAGCGGATGATTTTCGAAACGGCGTTCATAAGTGAAAGAGAGCATTTTGTCGTTGACGCGTGTGGGGTTGCCGATTCGTAGCACATTCACGCCTCTGTCCACCAGCTTTTCGGAAATCCAGTCGACAGCCATATTGCTTTGGGCGCATACCAATACTTGGGGTTCGCGGTGCAGGGTTTCGTAGATGGCTTCTACAAGCGTGGTGGTTTTGCCTGTTCCAGGAGGCCCGTGTACAATGGCTACATCGCGGGCGCATAGCACTTTATTGACGGCGCTCTCCTGAGTGGAGTTCAACCAGGGGAAGCGTACCGGATAAAGCTCACGGAAACCGGTTTTGACCGTACCCAACAGGATATCCCGCAATTCGGCAAGCCGGTTGCCTTTTGCACGCAGGACATCTTCCAGTGCCTCGAACATCGTGCGGTAAGAAGTTTCGTCGAAATAAAGCTGGACTCCGAGATTATCTGCGGATTGTATATCCATAATAGCTCTGGCACCGGGCATAATCACTACCATGCGTGCTTCGTCAGCATAACTGACGGTGGCTGTAAAATTGAAGTAAGTGATTTTACCGTCGGCAGATTGCCGGAAGAAACAGACGGGGCGTCCGAACTCAAAGTTATGTTCTATATCGAGGTTCTCGGTTTGTGTAATTTCTATTACTAATTGATTCAACGAGTTATAGTAACTTCGGCCCGGTGAGGCAGGATACCAGCAAACTCCCCGCTTGACTTTTCGGGCGACGCCCATGTTCTCTGTTTGTCGCTTGAATTCTTCTTTTTCGTATTCATATTCCATACGCAACAGAAGCTGTTGCCGCTGGAGGTGTATAATAGGACTGTTTGTATCTTGTTCTTTCATACCTGCAAAGGTAATAAATCTCAGCCTTTAGGGGAAGAAATGCTTTATTTTGTTAAACTTTTCCTTATTATGATTTGTTTATTGTATTAATTTGTAATATTTACAATATTGAATTTTTTAAAAAGAGTGGTTATGGTATATGATTTAGCAATGCTTAAAGCGTTTTATACACTTTATGAGGGGAAAATAGAACGCATTCGGACGATATTGCAACGTCCGTTGACTTTAGCGGAAAAAATCTTGTATGCTCATTTGTACGATGAGAAGAATGTGAAAGACTATAAACGCGGTGAAGACTATGTGAACTTTCGGCCCGACCGTGTGGCTATGCAGGATGCAACTGCACAGATGGCATTATTACAGTTTATGAATGCAGGACGTGATGAGGTGGCTGTTCCTTCGACCGTACATTGCGACCATTTGATTCAGGCTTATAAAGGAGCGAAAGAAGATATTGCCACTGCAACCAAAACGAATGAGGAGGTGTATAATTTTCTTCGGGATGTTTCTTCCCGTTACGGTATCGGTTTCTGGCAGCCCGGGGCAGGTATCATTCATCAGGTGGTGTTGGAAAACTATGCTTTTCCCGGCGGCATGATGGTAGGTACCGATTCTCATACCCCGAATGCCGGCGGTTTGGGAATGGTGGCTATCGGTGTCGGCGGTGCTGATGCGGTGGATGTGATGACAGGTATGGAATGGGAGTTGAAGATGCCCCGCTTGATTGGCGTGCGCCTCACTGGAAAATTAAACGGATGGGCTGCTCCTAAAGACGTTATCTTGAAACTGGCAGGAATTTTGACTGTAAAAGGCGGAACAAATGCCATTATCGAATATTTCGGTTCGGGTACTGCTTCACTTTCAGCTACCGGAAAGGCTACGATTTGCAACATGGGTGCGGAAGTGGGAGCTACGACTTCTCTTTTCCCTTATGATGAGCGTATGGCTGCCTATCTGAAAGCTACCGGACGTGCGGAAGTGGCAGATATGGCTACTGCCGTTGCCGAAGGGCTTCGTGCCGATGATGAAGTAGTTGCCAATCCGGAGAAATACTATGACCGTATTATCGACATAGACCTTTCCACATTGGAGCCTTATATCAACGGACCGTTTACTCCGGATGCCGCCACGCCTGTTTCGGAGTTTGCCGAGAAGGTTTTGAAGAACGGCTATCCCCGTAAGATGGAGGTAGGGCTTATCGGTTCCTGTACCAATTCATCCTACCAGGATTTGAGCCGTGCGGTGTCTTTGGCGCATCAGGTAACAGAGAAGCGGTTGCATGCGGCTGCTCCGCTGATTGTCAATCCGGGTTCGGAACGCATACGTGCAACCGCAGAGCGTGACGGTATGATTGACGCTTTTGAAAAAATAGGCGCTACAATTATGGCAAATGCCTGCGGCCCTTGTATCGGACAATGGAAGCGTGTGACCGATGATTCTACTCGTAAGAATTCTATTGTGACTTCTTTCAACCGGAACTTTGCCAAGCGTGCGGATGGAAATCCGAATACGTATGCCTTTGTAGCCTCTCCCGAACTGACAATGGCATTGACCATTGCCGGAGATTTGTGTTTCAATCCGCTGAAAGATACATTGCTCAATGCCGATGGCGAACAGGTTAAACTCTCCGAACCGATAGGCGAAGAGCTGCCGCCGGAAGGATTTACGGCAGGGAGCGAGGGGTATGTCGCACCTTCCCATGCAAAGACGGATATTGCGGTGGCTCCCCAGTCGCAACGCCTGCAACTGCTTGCTCCTTTCCCGGCTTGGGACGGAGAGGATTTGCTGAATATGCCTCTGCTGATTAAAACGCAGGGTAAGTGTACCACCGATCATATCTCGATGGCAGGTCCGTGGCGTTCGTTTCCGCGGGCATTTGGAGAATATTTCGGACAATATGCTGATGGGGGCTGTCAATGCCTTTAACGGAGAAACGAATAAGTGTGGAACCGTTCTACAAATACGTACGGAACGGTGTCCGGTACAGCCAAACTGTATAAGTCCGAAGGGATTCCTTCGATTGTCGTTGCCGAAGAAAACTATGGCGAGGGTTCCAGCCGTGAACATGCCGCTATGGAACCGCGTTTCCTGAATGTACGTGTCATACTGGCAAAGAGCTTTGCACGTATCCACGAGACGAATTTGAAGAAACAGGGCATGCTGGCGCTGACCTTTACCGATAAGGCGGATTATGATAAAATTCGGGAGCATGACTTGCTTTCCGTTGTCGGCTTGAAAGACTTTGCTCCGGGACGTAACCTGAAAGTGCTGCTTCATCACGAGGACGGCAGCAAGGAAAGCTTCGAAGTACAACATACGTATAATGAACAGCAGATAGGCTGGTTCCGTGCCGGCTCTGCATTAAATGCACGATAGAATATGGAAAAGATTACTGTACCTTTTATTACAGGTGACGGAGTAGGGGCAGAGGTCACTCCGTCCATGCAGGCTGTGGTGGATGCAGCCTTGAAGAAAGCCTATGGAGACAGCCGGAGTATCGGATGGAAAGAAGTGCTGGCCGGTGAGCGGGCATTTAATGAAACGGGTTCCTGGTTGCCGGAAGAAACGATGGAAGCATTCCGCACTTATAAAATAGGTATTAAGGGGCCGTTGACTACACCGGTCGGCGGCGGTATCCGTTCGCTGAACGTGGCGTTGCGCCAGACACTCGATTTGTATGTGTGCCTGCGTCCCGTGCGTTGGTATAAAGGCGTAGTTTCGCCGGTGAAAGAACCGCAGAAGGTAAACATGTGCGTATTCCGTGAGAATACGGAAGATATCTACGCCGGTATCGAATGGGAAGCCGGAACACCGGAAGCCGAAAAGTTCTATCGCTTCCTGCATGATGAGATGGGCGTGACCAAGGTGCGTTTTCCCGAAACTTCATCTTTTGGCGTGAAACCTGTGTCTAAAGAGGGAACGGAGCGGCTGGTGCGTGCGGCTTGCCGTTATGCGCTCGAAAACGGTCTGCCCTCTGTAACGCTGGTACACAAAGGCAATATCATGAAGTTTACCGAAGGCGGCTTCAAGAAATGGGGCTATGAGCTGGCGGAGCGTGAGTTTGGAAAAGATATAGCGGAGGGACGTCTTGTTGTCAAGGATTGCATTGCCGATGCCTTTTTGCAGAATACCTTGCTTGTTCCCGAAGAATACTCGGTCATTGCCACTCTGAATTTGAACGGTGATTATATTTCCGACCAGTTGGCTGCTATGGTGGGCGGCATCGGTATCGCTCCGGGAGCCAACATTAATTACAGGACGGGACATGCCATTTTTGAGGCCACTCATGGCACAGCTCCCAATATTGCCGGAAAAGACATTGTGAATCCGTGTTCCATGATTCTTTCGGCGGTGATGATGCTCGAACATCTGGGTTGGAAAGAGGCCGCCTTACTGATAGAGGAAGCACTGGAGAAGAGTTTCACAGAAGGTCGTGCTACAGTCGATTTGGCCCGCTTCATGCAGGGTGGTGCCCCGTTGTCTACATCGGCTTTTACACGGGAAATCGTGAACAGGATAGAAGCTTCCGCAAATAATTCCCCCATAAACCAGAAAAATAAAAATATTATGAAGAAAGAATATTTGATTTACAAACTTTCCGAAGACCTGAAAGAAGCGACCCGGATTGAGAACGAATTGTTCAAGAAGTTTGATGTGAAGCGCGGATTGCGTAATGAAGACGGTACCAGGTGTGCTGGTTGGGCTCACCGAAGATTGGCAACGTAGTGGGGTACGAGCGCATTCCGGGCGGAGGTCTGAAGCCTATTCCGGGCAAATTGTTCTACCGTGCTACGACCTTGAGGATTTGGCACATGCCATTCTCAAAGAGAAACGTTTCGGCTTTGAAGAAGTGGCGTATCTGCTGCTTTCAGCCGTTTGCCCGACAGGGAGGAACTGGCTTCTTTCCGTGAGCTGATTAACGATAATATGCCGTTGGAACAGAAAACGAAGATGAACATCATCGAGCTTGAAGGGAATAATATAATGAATATCCTGGCGCGAAGCGTGCTCGAGATGTATCGCTTTGACCCGAATGCCGATGATACGTCGCGCGATAATCTGATGCGCCAGAGCATAGACCTTATTTCGAAGTTCCCCACCATCATAGCCTATGCTTTCAATATGCTTCGCCATGCCACTCACGGCCGTTCGTTGCATATCCGGCATCCGCAGGAGAATCTTTCTCTCGCGGAGAATTTCCTGTATATGCTGAAAAAGGATTATACGGAACTGGATGCCCGTACCTTGACCTGTTGCTGGTGTTGCAGGCGGAGCATGGCGGCGGTAACAACTCTACGTTCACCGTACGCGTAACGTCCTCTACCGGAACTGATACCTATTCTGCCATCGCTGCGGGCATCGGTTCCCTGAAAGGCCCGCTTCACGGTGGCGCCAATATCCAGGTTACCGACATGTTCCACCATTTGCAGGAGAATATCCGGGATTGGACGAATGTAGACGAGATTGACACTTATTTCACCCGTATGCTGAACAAGGAGGTATATAACAAGACGGGATTGATATACGGTATCGGACATGCCGTCTACACCATTTCAGACCCTCGTGCCATACTTTTAAAGGAACTTGCCCGCGACCTTGCCCGCGAGAAAGGGAAAGAGCGAGAGTTTGCTTTCCTTGAATTGCTGGAAGAGCGAGCCATCGAAGTTTTCGGCCGTGTGAAGAACAACGGCAAGACGGTTTCGAGCAATGTGGATTTTTACTCCGGTTTCGTATATGAAATGATCGGGTTGCCGCAGGAAATATTTACTCCGCTGTTTGCCATGGCGCGTATCGTGGGCTGGTGTGCACATCGTAATGAAGAGTTGAACTTCGAAGGTAAGCGCATTATTCGTCCGGCATATAAGAATGTATTGGAAGAAGTAGCATACATTCCTATTAAGAAGCGGTAGATCCGTTTCAAAGCACAGACCTCGGATTGCCGGGTCGTATAAGGTATCGTTGTTGCGGTTGGAAAGCCGGACAGCGATACCTTATTCATTTCCCGTGGCGGAACGGATAAATATCCACGCTCTTTGCATTATCCGTTTCTGTATGTTTTTGATAATTGCTGCGGGAAAACGATTTGATTGTTACAGGTTTTCCCTATATTTGTCACACTTAAACAAAAGAACATGAGCGAAGAAGGGTTTCATCTGTTTTGGGAGTGATGTGCGTCATTGCGCTTTTTGTGTTCATCGCTCTTTATTTCGTCAAAGCCGGATATGGGATGTTCCGTACCGCATCGTGGGGATATTCCATTAGTAACAAGGCGGCGTGGGTATTGATGGAAGCGCCGGTCTTTATCGTTATGTTTTGGTTGTGGGGCAGGAGCGGGGCAGGCTTTGCCGTGCCGGTATATCTTTTCTTTCTGCTGTTCCAGCTACACTACTTCCAAAGGTCGTTTATTTTTCCTTTTCTGCTGAAAGGAAAAAGCCGGATGCCGGTAACTATTATGATGATGGGCATTGTATTTAATGTACTGAACGGAATGATGCAGGCTGGCGGTCTGTTTTACTTTGCTTCCGAAGGGATGTATTCCGGTGGTTGGACTTATTTGCTGAAGACTCATGCGTGGTCGGGGCTTCTGTTATTTTTTGCCGGTATGCTTATCAATCTTCATGCCGACCATGTGATTCGCCATTTGCGTAAGCCGGGCGACACGAATCATTACCTTCCTGAGAAAGGTCTTTATCGCTATGTCACTTCTGCCAACTATTTCGGTGATTGGTAGAATGGACCGGTTTTGCCATACTTACTGCTTCGCCTGCCGCATGGGTGTTTGTGTGGTGGACTTTTGCCAATCTCGTTCCCCGTGCCAATGCCATTTACGGCCGTTACCGGAAAGAATTCGGTGATGAGGCGGTAGGAAAACGCAAGCGTATCATACCTTATATCTATTGAAAGGACAAACCATAAATCATAAATCAGGAAACTATCACATGGAATCAAAATTATTCACTCCGGTTACTTTCGGTACCGCTGACATTGCGCAACCGTACCATCGTTCGGCTGCTTTGAAAGTATGTGTCCCGGAAATGCCCCTTCGGACATGTTGCTCGATTATCACCGTTCGGTTGCGGCAGGAGGCATCAGTATGACTACTGTGGCTTATGCGGCTGTTACTCAGAGCGGGCTTTCTTTTGACCGCCAGTTGTGGATGCGCCCTGAAATAATTCCGGGGCTTCGCAAGCTGACCGATGCGATACATGCGGAAGGTGCTGCTGCCGGAATCCAGTTGGGGCATTGCGGAAACATGTCCCATAAGAGTATTTGCGGGTGTACCCCGGTCGGTGCCAGCAGCGGCTTCAACCTGTATTCACCTACTTTTGTGCGTGGTTTGCGTGCCGGTGAACTGCCGGAGATGGCACGTGCTTACGGAAAGGCGGTGAATCTGGCCCGTGAGGCGGGATTTGATGCAGTGGAAATTCATGCCGGACATGGCTACCTTATCAGCCAGTTCCTTTCGCCTTCGACCAATCATCGCAAAGATGAATTTGGCGGTTCTCTGGAAAACCGCATGCGCTTTATGGATATGGTGATGGAAGAAGTGATGAAGGCTGCCGGCAGCGATATGGCAGTGCTTGTGAAGATGAACATGCGTGACGGTTTCCGGGGAGGCATGGAGATAGATGAGACGATGCAAGTGGCCAAGCGTCTTGAATGCTCGGGTGCACATGGATTGGTATTGAGCGGCGGTTTTGTAAGTAAAGCGCCTATGTATGTGATGCGTGGGGAAATGCCGATTCGCAGCATGACACATTATATGACATGCTGGTGGCTGAAGTATGGAGTACGCATGGCGGGCAGGTGGATGATACCGTCTGTGCCATTCAAAGAGGCCTATTTCCTGGAAGACGCCCTGAAGTTCCGTGCAGAGCTGAAGATGCCGTTGATATATGTAGCGGACTGGTGTCGCGTGCCAAGATAGATGAGGTGCTGGACAATGGTTTTGAGGCTGTACAGATGGCACGCGCCCTGCTCAACGAACCGGGCTTTGTGAACCGTATGCGCAAGGAGGAGAATGCCCGTTGCAGCTGTAGGCATAGTAATTACTGCATAGCCCGGATGTATTCCATAGAAATGGCTTGCCATCAGCATTTGCAGGAAGAACTGCCTGCCTGCTTGAAAAAGGAGATAGAGAAAATAGAAGCGAAGGGGTGATTGAATCTTTCTTATTATTGGCAATTTATACTTGGTAAACATGAAACTTGCTATCATAACCGGTGCAGACGGTGGTATGGGAACGGAAATAACCCGTGCTGTGGCTACAGCCGGATATAAAATAATCATGGCCTGTTACCGTCCGGAAAAAGCGGAAAGGGTAAAGGATATGCTGGTGCATGACACCGGTAACCCATATATTGAGGTATTGGGCATTGACTTAGCTTCGCTTGCATCTGTGGCGGCTTTTGCCGAAAGAATGTTGAAAAGGGGGGATACCGTCAGTCTGCTGATGAATAATGCCGGAACAATGGAAACAGGGCGTCACATCACTGAGGATGGTTTGGAACGTACGGTGAGTGTTAATTATGTTGCTCCTTATTTGTTGACACGCAAACTTATTCCTCTGATGGAAAAGGGGAGCCGTATTGTCAATATGGTGTCTTGTACTTATGCCATAGGGCGTCTCGACTTTCCGGATTTCTTCCATCTTGGAAAGAGAGGAAGTTTCTGGCGCATTCCTGTTTATAGCAATACGAAACTGGCTCTGACCTTGTTTACCGTTAATCTGGCGAATCGGGTCAAGGAAAAAGGGATTGTGGTGAATGCGGCCGATCCGGGTATCGTATCTACCGATATAATAACGATGCACATGTGGTTCGACCCGCTGACAGATATCTTATTCCGGCCTTTTATCCGTACTCCCCGGCAAGGAGCTGCAACAGCCGTTCATCTGCTGCTGGATGAGGATGCCGGAAAACGTACGGGAACTTTAAATGCGAGTTGCCGTCCCAAGCATCTTTCCGGGAAGTATACCCGCCATGTGCAGATGCAGGAGTTGTGGAACAGGACGGAGAAGATTGTGGAGAAGTGGTTATAAATCCAAAAAACGGATAGAACACTTGTTGAGGAAAATTTAAAGAACCTCTTGCATTATGATAATTTTTCAGGCACGGAGTGCATGGATTTCACGGTTCCGGTTTGCAAGAACCATGAAATCTGTGCACTCCGTGCCTGAAAGAAAATGTTAAAATCACTTCGGCCCTCTTGGGTTTATCCTATCGGGACTTTATTAAATGGAAAGTTCCCTCAGTACATTAACCAGGTCTTTCTTGATCGGCTTGTCGTTTTTGATGGCTTTCGTGAAAGGTACATAAACCACTTCATCGTGTTCTATGCCTATCATCACATTACGTTGTCCTTCCATGATGGCGTCGATTGCGGCAGCACCCAATCGGCTGGCAAGGATACGGTCGTGTGCCGTAGGACTGCCGCCACGCTGCAAGTGTCCGAGGATTGTGACGCGTACGTCGTATTGGGATATTCGTTTTCACACGTTCCGCATAGTGCATTGCACCACCGGTCAGTTCACTTTCGGCAACGAGCACGATGCTGCTGTTCTTAGACTTCCGGAAACCGTTCTTGATGAACTCTTCCAATTGGTCCACTTCCGTGCTGAATTCCGGTATGATGGCAGCCTCGGCTCCGGATGCGATAGCGCCGTTCAAGGCAAGGAAACCGGCATCGCGTCCCATAACCTCGACGAAGAAAAGACGTTCGTGAGAAGTTGCGGTGTCGCGGATTTTGTCTACGGCATCCAAAATCGTATTCAGGGCGGTGTCGTAACCGATTGTGGTATCCGTTCCGTACAGGTCGTTGTCGATGGTTCCCGGCAGACCGATACAGGGCACATCAAATTCTTGCGCAAAGATGCGTGCACCGGACAGAGAGCCGTCGCCACCGATAACCACCAGGGCATCGATACCCTCTTTCTTCATGTTATCGTATGCTATCTGCCGTCCTTCGGGCGTGGTAAACTCTTTACAGCGCGCTGTTTTCAGGATAGTACCGCCCAATTGGATGATGTTACTTACATTCTGGCTCTTGAATTCTTTGATTTCACCGGTTACCAAGCCTTTGTAACCTCTATATATGCCTTTAACCTGAAGTCCGTTGTAGATAGCCGCACGTGTTACCGCACGGATAGCCGCATTCATTCCCGGAGCGTCGCCGCCCGATGTTAAAATACCGATACACTTAATTGTTCCCATAACAATCTCTTTATTTAGTGTTAATAATTACCTTAAAAAATCTGCTCGCAAAGATAACAAAAGCTTTTTAAATTCGTGAATTTTATTGCCTTGGATATTTCTTCCATCAGCATTTGGGAGTGGAAGTGGCTCCACAAATACCAATGGACTCTGTGCCAATGAGTAACCGGTTG
>ENA-OQDD01000479-OQDD01000479.1-human-gut-metagenome-genome-assembly--contig:-NODE-479-length-16294-cov-2.670440_pt1 | contig 16294 bp, 17 predicted proteins | sample MGYA00242507_ERZ504598 | MGnify/ENA primary metagenome ERZ504598 (study PRJEB26092, sample SAMD00036318) | human gut metagenome | host: Homo sapiens | study: EMG produced TPA metagenomics assembly of... | reverse complement strand
TTCCAACACTGGCAGATAAAGCAGGCAGGATCGTCTGCATCAAAGGAGTGCTGATCGTGGCAGTGATCGCTATGGGAGTTCTCGCTGTATCAAGCTCCCTGGCAGTAACGGTTGCTGTTGTGCTGATGTACGGCTGCTACGGAGGAATCATGAAGCTTCCCGTCTCTGACAAGCTCTATTTTCGGAATGAAGCACACCGGAGAAAATTACGGATTCGTCATGTTCGGTATCGTATTTGCAACCTTTGGCGCACCGGCGATCTCCGGGTCTGGTGAGCAGCAAAGGCTATGAGATGAACGTGGTATTTGGAATCGGAGCTGTTTTTGCAGTGATCGCATTTGTATGCCTGACTCTGCTTGGACGGAATCTTGTGAAAGAGCATGCCGAAAAATCTGCCGGAGTAAAGAATGATACAGCACAGGTAAGCAAAACACAGGCAGAATAAGTCTGAATGTAACTGGATGCAGAGCTGTATCAGCTGCCGGATCAAAGACAGCTGACTGAGAATCAGAAAACAGAAAACCTGGAAGAAATAAAATGCCTGTGGCTGATTTCTTCCAGGCTTTTTTGAGTTGCAGGGATCAGATATTTCTGCTAGGATAACGAAAGGATGAGAAAATCAGATATTGTTTTTGACTGTTTATGCAAGTGATTGAAGATGGACAAAATAGTAAATTGTATTAACTGATTGAACAATGGTATAATACAAATATGAACACAACATATAAATCAAACAACAATGTCGTCTATTCCTGTAAATACCATGTAGTATGGTGTCCAAAGTATAGACGAAAAGTATTAATTAACGGTGTGGACGTCCGGCTGAAGGAGCTGCTCACAGAGTATGCTGCAAATCTTTCTGTAGACATTCTGGAAATGGAGATCATGCCAGACCATGTTCATATGCTTTTGGAAGTAGATCCTCAGTTTGGCATCCACAAAGCTGTAAAGTCATTTAAAGGCTATACGTCCAGAATTTAAGACAGGAATTTCCCTATCTTAAAACGAAAATGCCGACTCTCTGGACAAACAGCTATTTTGTATCGACGGTGGGCGGTGCTCCGCTGGAAACAGTAAAACAGTATATTGAAAACCAGAAAACATCGCAGAGACAAAAGGATAAGATGGGATAATGCAAAAAGGAATTAAATTTAGAATCTACCGAACAGAGAACAGAAAAACTTCATCCATCAGACCCTGGGATGCTGCCGGTTCATCTACAACCGGGGACTTGCCATGCGTAAGGAAGGCTATGAAAATGGGGAAAAGATCGGCTATTCCCAGACTTCCGCCATGTTGACTGAACTGAAAAAGCAAGAGGAGTTTGCCTTTCTGAAAGCAGCAGATTCCATTGCATTACAGCAGTCTTTGCGGGATCTCGACCGGGGATTTGTGAATTTCTTTGAGAAACGGGCTTCCTATCCAGCCTTTAAAAGTAAACATAACCGGTTCCAGTCATACAGAACGGTCAATCAAAAAGATAATATCCGTATTGTGGGAAGATATATCAAACTTCCGAAACTTGGATTTGTCAAAATACGCCAGTCGATGGAAGTGGGAAAATTAATCACGTAACCATTGAGTACACACCGGCCGGAAAATATTTTGCAGTCTTAAATATTGATTTCGAACCGGAACCACGCCCAAATGCTGGAGGAACGATTGGAATTGATGTTGGAATCAAAGCATTCTATTCTGACAGCAATGGAAATACGGTATCAAATCCCAGATATCTGAACGCTCCATGCGAAACTCATAAGAGAACAGCGCAGACTTTCCCGGAAGCAGAAAGATTCCCATAACCGCGGGAAGCAGCGGCTCAGGTAGCCAGAGTGCATGAGAAAATAGCCAATCAGCGGAATGATTTCCTGCAGAAACAGTCAACGATGCTGGTGCGCGAAAACCAAACCATCTGTATCGAGGATCTGAACGTGAAGGGAATGATCCGGAACCATAAACTGGCAAAATCCATAGCAAGTGTTTCCTGGGCAAAGTTTTTCAAAATGCTGGAATATAAAGCCAGCTGGTATGGAAATGAAATTCAAAGAGTACCAACGATGTATCCGAGCAGTCAAACCTGCAGCTCTTGCGGCTACAGAAATCCACGGATAAAAATCTGAGCATTCGTATCTGGGAGTGCCCGAAATGCCATGCAGTTCATGACCGGGATACGAATGCAGGCATTAATATTCTGAAAAAAGCACTGCAGATGCAGTCTGCATAAAGATGAAAAGCTGTACCGTAGGGCATACGGGAACAGGATAAACATAGCTTGTGGACACTGTGTAAGACATTGCAGTACCGTAAGGTATTCGTCAATGCAGTGGTGGAAGAAACAAGAATCCCCCTGCTTTAGCTGTGGGGAGTGTCAAGTCTGCGTCTCAAATACGCTGCTTCTTTTTCATACTCTGTAATGGAAAACCAAGGAAAATCTCTTTTTACCTCTCTCATAGCGCTGCCTCCTGTGCATTACGATACAATCGGTTGATTCTTCCTGATTGCGGAAATGATTTTTCAGACACGCTCTGGCTTCTCTTCGGAAAAAGAAAGTAATAGCCACCAAAAATATCGGAAAAACTTTGTGAAAAAATAGAATTGTGTTTTGCAAGGGTCCCATGTAAAATAGCGGGCAGGAGGAGAAAGAGAGAAAAGGAGATTCTTAATCTTATGGGAACAAATGAAAGAATATGACTGCGGGATCCCCCGGAAAACTGATCATAACGTTTGCCATACCATTGATGCTCGGAAATATTTTCCAGCAGTTTTATACGATGGCGGACACCATGATTGTTGGCCGGTGGTAGGAGTAGAAGCGTTGGCGGCAGTAGGCGCCGGAGACTGGCTGGTCTGGCTGGTGCTGGGCATCATGACAGGTATCACACAGGGCTTTTCGATTCTTGTATCGCAGTACTATGGAGCAGGGGAAAAGGAAAATCTGAAATGTGCGGTGGCGAAAAGCTATATTATGACAGCATTACTGTCTGTGATTGTACTCGCGGTAAGTGAAGGAGCAGTTTATCACGTTCTTTTATTTTTGCAGACACCGGATAATGTTATTGATCTGACGATGCTATATTTGCGGCTGATTTTTGCGGGAGTCCCGATTATAGCTGCCTATAATATCTTTGCGGCGATCCTGAGGGCACTTGGAAACAGCAGATCTCCACTGATTGCAATGACAGTGGCAGCAGTGATCAATGTGGGACTTGACCTGCTGTTTGTGGCAGTTTTTGGCTGGGGCGTAGCCGGAGCAGCCGTGGCGACTGTTATTGCACAGGGATTTTCAGCCTTGTACTGTCTGCTTGTATTACGGAAAATCAGGGATATCCGACTGGAAAAGGAGGATTTTTACAGGCAGCCGTCTATGAGTCTGCGGCTTTTGAAGCTGGGGACTCCTCTTGCCATACAGAACGTGATCATTTCTGTGGGAGGACTTACGGTGCAGTATGTGATCAATGGCTTTGGCTTTCTGTTTGTAGCCGGATTTACGGCAACGAACAAGCTGTATGGAATTTTGGAGATGGCAGCCGTTTCCTATGGATATGCGATTACAACGTATGTAGGGCAGAATCTTGGCGCAAAGAAATATCAGAGAATCCGAAAAGGTGTGCGCAGCGGTACGTATATGGCAGTGCTCACTTCTGTTTTCATTTCCGGTATGATGGTGCTGATTGGGCGTAATATATTGTCTCTGTTTGTATCCGGTGAACCGGAGCAGATCCGACAGGTGTTAGATATTGCATATAAGTATTTGTTTATCATGGCTGTCTTTTTGTGGATACTGTATTTGCTGCATGTGTATCGTTCCGCGATCCAGGGGCTGGGCAATACTTTGATTCCGCTTGCCAGCGGCATTGCAGAATTTGTGATGCGTGTCAGCGTTGCGCTGCTGCTGCCGAAATGGATCGGCGAAGAGGGAATATACTATGCCGAGATCTGTGCATGGAGCAGTGCGGCTGTTTTACTGATCATAAGCTATATGATTCTGATACGAAAATATAAAGATGCTAAAACGTCAGAAAGCTGATACAGTCTCGCCTGCAAGAGAACTTTAGATCTCTTACTCCGCTTAAAGCATAAGTAAGAAATAATACAAAAAAAGCAGTGCTGCAGAACGCAAACTACAGGAAACAGATGGGAAGGCGTACCCGAGGTACGACAAAAATCTGTCATGCGGTAATTTGCGCTCTGTGGGACTGCTTTTTTGCATGATTCTTGGAGTTTTGGGGAATTACGACAAGAAATAACCAAAAATTTCAATAACTAATCCAAAAATATTCTATTTTTTTTCAGACCGCTTGTGATTATAATGAATTCATCAGCTAGGAACGAAGCGAATCTAGCAAAATCACCAAACGGGAGGAATAAAAATGAAAAGAAAAGCATTAGCAGCAATTATGGCAGTAGCTATGGCAGTATCCATGGCTGGCTGTGGAGGATCCCCATCAGAGTCTAAAGATTCTACCCAGAAAACAGAAACAGCAGATTCTACGGCATCAACGGGCGGAAGCGTAGAAAACAAGGACAAACCTCTGTGCTGGTTCAACCGTCAGCCATCCAGCAGTGCTACCGGCGAACTGGACAAAGATGCTCTGAACTTCAACGGAAATACTTATTATGTAGGTTTCGATGCAAACCAGGGTGCTGAACTGCAGGGACAGATGGTTCTGGATTACATCAAGAAAAACGCAGACACGATCGACAGAAACGGTGACGGCGTAATCGGATATGTTCTGGCAATCGGTGATATCGGACATAACGATTCTATCGCCCGAACACGTGGTGTTCGTTCCGCACTTGGAACAGGTGTAGATGCAGACGGCGGAGTAGATTCTACACCGGCCGGAACAAACGTAGACGGAAAAGCAAAGGTTGTGCAGGATGCAACTCTGGATGTAGACGGAAAAACATATACCATCCGTGAGCTGGCTTCTCAGGAAATGAAAAACTCAGCAGGTGCAACATGGGATGCTGCAACAGCTGGTAACGCGATCGGAACATGGACAGCTTCCTTCGGTGATCAGATCGATGTTGTAGTTTCCAATAACGATGGTATGGGAATGTCAATGTTCAATGCATGGGCAAAAGACAACAAAGTTCCTACCTTCGGTTACGATGCAAACAGCGATGCTGTAGCAGCAATCGGTGAAGGATATGGCGGAACAATTTCTCAGCATGCAGACGTTCAGGCTTACCTGACACTGAGAGTTCTGCGTAACGCACTGGACGGTGTAGACATTGATACCGGTATCGGTACAGCAGATGAAGCCGGCAACTGCCTGACAGAGGGTGAAGATTACAGATACAGCGAAGAAGAGAGATCTTACTACGCATTAAATATTGCTGTAACAGCCGATAACTACAACGATTTCACAGATTCCACAAAAGTTTACGATAAAGTTGCAAAACAGCTGGATGAAAGCAAGAGCCCATCCAAAAAGTATGGCTGAATATCTACAACGCATCGGATAACTTCCTGAGCTCTACCTATCAGCCACTGCTGGAGAAATATGATGATCTGCTGAACCTGAAGGTAGATTACATCGGTGGAGACGGACAGACAGAGTCTAATATCACAAACCGTCTTGGAAACCCGAGCGAGTATGATGCTTTTGCAATTAACATGGTTAAGACCGATAATGCGGCAGCATATACATCACTTCTCTCCAAATAATTTAGAGACAGAATAAAAGTGTAAATGGCAACGATTCAGAGCCATGCGAAATCGAGATGAGGTTTCTGAATCGTTACCGTAAATGAATGAAATTATAGAGGGGTGTCAGCAATGATACCCTTCTTTACTAAGAAAAGGAAGCGCAGCTATGACAGAAGATAAGAATAAATATATCTTATCGATTAACGGCATGAGCAAATCGTTCGGTAGAAATAAGGTTCTGAAACATATCAGCATGAATGTCAAACCTGGAACCATTATGGGACTGATGGGTGAAAACGGTGCCGGAAAATCGACAATGATGAAATGCCTCTTTGGAACCTATCAGAAAGATGAAGGAACCATCGTACTGGACGGAAAAGAAGTGAATTTCTCCGGTCCGAAGGATGCACTGGAAAACGGAGTGGCAATGGTACACCAGGAGTTGAACCAGTGTCTTGAAAGAAGTGTTGTAGATAACATGTTCCTTGGAAGATACCCAAAGAATTCCGTTGGAGTGATCGACGAAGGAAGAATGAAAAAAGAAACATCAGACCTGTTCAGAAAGCTGGGAATTACAGTTGATCTGACGCAGCCAATGAAGAAAATGTCTGTATCTCAGAGGCAGATGTGTGAGATCGCAAAAGCGATTTCCTATCATTCAAAAGTCATTGTACTGGATGAACCTACATCATCCCTGACTGCACCGGAGGTTGAAAAGCTCTTTAAGATGATGCGTCAGCTGAAGGCACAGGGAATTGCCCTGATCTACATTTCACATAAAATGGATGAAATATTTGAAATCTGCGATGAAATATCCGTATTGCGAGACGGAAGCCTGGTCATGACCAAGCCAAGTAAAGAAACGGATATGAACGAACTGATCGCCGCCATGGTTGGACGTTCTCTGGACAACAGATTTCCGCCTGTAGACAATACACCGGGAGAAACGATTCTCTCCGTACAGAATATATCAACAAAATATGCACCGAAACTGCAGAATATTTCTTTTGATATTAAAAAAGGAGAAATTTTCGGATTCTATGGTCTGGTCGGTGCCGGTCGTACCGAACTTCTGGAGACCATCTTCGGAATTCGTACAAGAGCAGAAGGAAATATCGTATATGACGGAAAGGTACTGAACTTCTCCTCCCCGAAGGATGCCATGGATCACGGATTTGCTCTGATTACAGAGGAAAGAAAAGCCAATGGTCTGTTCCTGAAGGGCGATATTACATTCAATACTACCATTGCGAATATGAAGCATTATAAGAGCGGAATCGCATTGTCGCATGACAAGATGGTGCGTGCAACGGCTGAAGAAATCAAGATCATGCATACAAAATGTATGGGACCGGATGATATGATCGCCAACCTTTCCGGTGGTAATCAGCAGAAGGTTATCTTTGGTAAATGGCTGGAACGTTCACCGAGCGTATTCATGATGGATGACCCGACACGAGGAATTGATGTTGGAGCAAAATATGAAATCTATGAACTGATTATCAATATGGCGAAACAGGGAAAAACAATCATCGTTGTTTCTTCCGAAATGCCGGAGATTCTTGGTATTACCAACCGAATCGGTGTTATGTCTAACGGACGTCTGGCCGGAATCGTAAATACCAAAGAAACAAACCAGGAAGAATTATTGAGACTCAGTGCTAAATACCTGTAACAGGAGGAAAATTGGAAATGGCAGAAAACAGCGTTATTATTTCGTCGGAAGAAGAAGCAAAGCTTTTGAAGCCGATCGATGAATATGTGGAAGAAATCCAGAAAAAAATCGATGCATTACGTGCAGACGGCTTTGACAAAGTGAGCGATCTGAAAAAACAGATCGCGATCGCAAAAGAAAACAAGAACTTATCCGCAACACAGAGAGATAAGATCATTGAAAACAGCAAAAAAGAGCTGGAAAATGCAAAAAAAGTAGAAGCAGACAACAAAGAAGAAATCAAAAAGCTGATCGCAGAGGCAGAAAGCTATCTGGCTGCGCATTACAAAAAGGATTATTACGACGTAGTAAACAAAAGCTGCAAAGCTGCAAAAGCAGAAGAAAACAGCAGATATGAGAAGATCAAAGCAGATCTGAAGAGCGAGCATCAGAAAAAGGTTGCTTCTCTGAAGGATGCAGAAGAGATCAAGGCTGAGAAATATGTGCTCAAAAATAAATTGTTTGATGCACAGATGGCTCACGAATCGAAGCTTCAGGAGATCAAGGACAGAAGACATGAAGCATTCATGCATAAATATCACCTGATCGACCTGTTGCGGGCTTCCAAATTTACATTCCCGCAGCAGAGAATACAGAAACTGGAAAATTACAGATATACTTTCGATTTATCTCAGTTCCTGTACAAAAACGGTCTGTATATCGTAATCATTCTGATCTTCATCGCACTGTGTATCATCACACCGATCGTCAAAAATACACAGCTGCTGACTGTTACCAACATCCTGAATATCTTACAGCAGGCATCCCCGCGTATGTTCCTTGCACTTGGTGTTGCCGGTCTGATCCTGTTAACAGGTACCGACCTTTCCGTAGGACGTATGGTTGGTATGGGTATGGTTACAGCAACCATCATCATGCATAACGGAATCAATACAGGTGCCGTATTCGGACATGTATTTGACTTCTCCGCTATGCCTGCTACAGCGAAAGCACTGTTTGCACTGTTAATGTGTGTAATCCTTACGACAGCATTTGCCATGATTGCCGGATTCTTCATGGCGAGATTCAAAATGCATCCGTTTATCTCTACCATGGCGAACATGCTGATCATCTTCGGTCTGGTTACCTATGCGACCAAGGGTGTATCTTTCGGTGCGATTGATTCTGCCATCCCGAATACCTTCATTCCGCAGATCGGAAAATTCCCGACCATCATTCTGTGGGCTGTTGCAGCAGTTGCCATTGTATGGTTTATTTGGAACAAAACAACTTTTGGCAAAAACCTGTATGCGGTAGGCGGAAACCCGGAAGCGGCAGCAGTATCCGGTATCTCTGTATTTAAAGTAACAATGGGAGCATTTATGCTGGCAGGTATCCTGTATGGCTTCGGTTCCTGGCTGGAATGCAACCGTATGGTTGGTTCCGGTAGTGCAGCTTACGGACAGGGATGGGATATGGATGCCATCGCAGCCTGCGTAGTTGGTGGTGTATCCTTTACCGGTGGTATCGGTAAGATCTCCGGAGTTGTAACCGGTGTGCTGATCTTTACCTCCCTGACATACGCACTGACAATTCTTGGTATTGATACTAACCTTCAGTTCATCTTCGAAGGTATCATTATTCTGGCAGCCGTAACACTTGACTGTCTGAAATATGTACAGAAAAATAATGAAAGATTCATAAACAGATAGAATATAAGACAGCCCGGTCGTCCGATGGATGACCAGGGCGGTCTTTTATTCTGTTCTGGCAAAAATTTTTGTAACTATTCATTCAGCAGAGAGCAATCTTCTGCTATAATAAAGGAACAATAATATGCTCCGCAAAACAGGAGGATAAGAATGGAACAATATAAAGTGATTCTTGTCGATGATGAAGTAGAGGTCATCGATGTTATGAAAAAAAAAGATCCGCTGGAATGATCTGGGATTTGACGTAGTGGGAAGTGCCACCAACGGCGTGAAGGCTCTGGAGCTGGTGGAAAAGCTTCAGCCTGATGTGGTGCTGACGGACATTAAGATGCCTTATATGGATGGACTGGAGCTGGCAAGAAAGCTGAACCAGGACTATCCCAATATTTACATTATGCTTTGCACCGGTTTTGATGAATTCGAATATGCAAAAGAGGCCGTCCATCTGGAAATTAAGGAATATATGCTGAAACCCATCAGCGCCACCGAGCTGTCAGAAAGCCTGATGAAGCTGAAAGCCACACTGGACAGGGAACGGGAAGAAAAGTTAAATGTAAAAAACTGGAAGACTATTTCCAGGAGGTATTACCAAAGCTGCAGTCCAATTTCTTCATTTCCCTGATTGAAGGAAGAGTCAGAGAAGAGGACTATGAACGATTCCTTTTGGATTATCAGGTGGATATGAAGGGACCTTTGTTTTGCTGTATTATCTTTCATACCTCGGAAAATGATGTGCCGGATGGGATGAATCCCTTATTATTATCCATGTCTGTGGAACGGGAGATCAAACAGCGGCTGATGGAGAACTGTAATTGCCAGGAATTCATCTATATGGGTAATACCATTCTGATTATGGAACTCCATTCAGAAGATGAGATAGCTCAATTGACGGACAAGTGTGACCGGTTCTGCCGCTGGGCATGGAGAATTATGGGGGCGGCGGTTACCGCAGGGGTCGGAACCGTCTGCAACAATCTGTACGATATCAGTATTTCCTACGAGGGAGCCAGAGAGGCGGTATCCTACCGTGTCCTGTACGGAACGAAACGAGCCATCAATATCGCAGAGATCGTTCCCAAAGAGTCAAAAAAGGCGGTTCCCTTAGAAGAAACAAAGATGCAGGAGCTGTTTCGTGCCATCCATGTAGGGGATCAGGAAAAGATCCGGAAAGAAGCCATCAAAGAGACAGAAAAGCTCCATAAGAATGCAGCCACCATCAGCCAGTACAATCTGGCCACCATGGAGATTGTCAGCGGCTTTTTCAAATTTTGTGCCAATAATTCCATGGATTTCAATGAAATTTCCGGAAATGTACAGAATCTTTACGAAAGAGTGACTCAGCTGGATGAAAGCTCTATGACAAACTGGATCATCAATATGTCTATGGCGATCAGCGAAAAACTGAGAAGTACCAGAAACAGTACCTCCAGACGGATCATCACCGATGCGCAGAACATCGTAAAAGACAGATATATGGAACCGGCGCTCTCGCTGGATGATGTGTGCGCAGATCTTGGGGTGTCCAATTCTTACTTTTCGTCCATCTTTAAAAAGGAGACCGGTCAGTCCTTTGTCTCCTATCTTACCGATTACCGAATGGACAGGGCAGAAGAAATGGTGCTGAACACCGATGAAAAAAGCTATAAGATCGCAGAAAAAGTAGGATATCAGGATGCGAACTACTTCAGCTATGTATTCAAAAAGAAATTCGGTGTTTCCCCTTCCAAATACAGAGCTTCCGGAAAATAAAAAGACGGAAAGCAGAAAGAGCAAGCACAGAAAGACTCCGAGAGTACATCAGGCAGAAAAGAGGGAACAGGTGAAAGGGAAAATACATGAAAGATAGAAAAAGAAATCCGGATTCCCGGAAGAATATCGTATTTAACATACAGTCGATCATCCTGTCTGTCCTTATGGCGATTTCACTGGTTACGATCATTGTAATGGGATTGCTGCTTTACCATCGATTCAAGCTGGCTCTGGAAAAAACAGCGGTAGACAACACGGAAGCTACCGTGGAGGCTACCGTAGACCGGTTAAATGCAGATCTGCTGGATATCCGGCAGATCCTGAACGGGGCAAACTACAACGTAGTCCAGCAGTTTGATATATCCAGCCGGGAATTCTCGGAGCAGTTCAGTCTGCTCTATGAGACCAATTCCGATAAGATTCAGAGCCTGGCTTTGTATGACCCAAAAGGAAATCTGATTGCATCGGAGCCGGTGGCGGCAGAAAAGAAAAATGTGAAGGTGCAGACGCAGGAATGGTATAAAAATGCGGAAGATGCCATTGAAAATATACACTTTTCCACACCGCATATCCAGGAGCTGTTTGAGGACGGCTCTTATCGGTACCAATGGGTCGTTTCCCTGAGCAGGTATGTAGATGTCAACAAGGGAGAGACACCGGAAACCGGTATTCTTTTACTGGATATGAAATATTCTGTGATCAGGGACGTGATGAAGCAGATCAATGACTGTTCCGGCGGAATCTACTATTATCTGATCAGTCAGGACGGAGAGATGATCTATCATCCCCGGGGAACGGAATTAAACCGTGGATTATTTGAAGAAAACAGTCTGGAAACGGCAAAATACGAGGACGGAACCTATGAGATCCATTCCAACAGTCAGAATGAGACCGTGATCGTCGGCAGCGTAGCCTATACAGGCTGGAAAATGATCGGTGTTGTGCCGGAGAGTGTGCAGGCGGCAAACTACAAGAACTTCCGTTACTATGTATTTGCTACTGTTCTGGTTCTTATGGTCATGCTTTTGGAGGGAAACCAGCTGGTTTCCCGGAAGATATCCAAACCGATCCGGGAGCTGGATGCTTCCGTCAAGGCCCACGAGGCAGGAGGAAAACCGGATATCTATATCGGCGGCTCCTCGGAGATCCGCCATCTGGGACATTCTGTGCAGAAGTCCTATGAACAGATCGAAAAACTGATGGACGAGATCATCCGGCAGCAAAATGAACGAAGAAAAAGTGAACTGGATGCCCTGCAAAGCCAGATCAACCCCCATTTTCTGTATAATACACTGGAATCCATCACGTGGATGGTGGAAGCCCAGGAAAATGAAGCAGCGGTTCGTATGATTTCTGAACTGGCAAAATTGCTTCGTGTCAGCCTATCCCGCGGTAAGACCATCATTCCCATTAAGGATGAGCTGCAGCACAGCAGAAGCTATATGAATATCCAGCTGGCCCGGTACAAAGAGCGGTTTAAAACAGAATTCCGAATCGAGGAAGAGATCGAAAACTGCTGCATCGTAAAGCTGGTGATCCAGCCCATCCTGGAAAATGCCATCTATTATGGCGTCGGAAATATGGATGAGGATGATGACGGCATGATCATCGTCAGCGGAAAAAAGAAAGACGAGGACATTCTGATCACCATCGAAGACAATGGGATGGGCATGCGGGAAGAAGTCCTGGAAAATATTCTGACGGATAACAGCAAGGTTCCGAAGCACGGTTCCGGCGTGGGCGTAATCAATGTGCATTCCAGAATCCGGCTGATGTTTGGCGAAGAATATGGACTTTCCATAGAAAGCGAACCGGACGAAGGAACAAGGGTTACGATCCGTATTCCGGCAATCCCATATACACCGGAAAACGCAGAAGCATTGGAATTACAAAAATACATACAGAGGAGACCGGGCGGATGAAAAAGAACAGAATGAAATTTCTTATAATTGAGTTTCTTTTGCTGCTGCTGGCAGTATTCTTTGTATGGAAGATTTTCGATCAGAACGTAGCAGAGCCCCGGATTGCGGTGATTCTTCCGGAGTCCGGTGACAAACGCTGGGATGCCTGATCAAGGGAATGAAGCAGGCTGCGGCAGAGAACAACGTTCATATGATCATCTGCAATACGGAAGAGATCGACGGGCCGGAGGTGGAAAGAGAATTTATCAGGGAACAGAAGGACAACGATATTGATGGCTTTATCATATATCCGGCACCCGGTCATGAGACGGAAAATATGCTGAAAAAAGAGTGTGGAAATAAACCGTATCTGCTGATTGCAGATGGTCTGGCGGTAAAAGAAGGAAAAACTGCCAGTCCCACGATCCAGCCGGATTACCGGGAGATCGGAAGATGGCTGGGAGAACGGCTGAGAACAAAAAAGCAGAAGGTCGGAATTATCGCCGACTGGAAAATGTCCGAGGCTGTACAGGCGGAGATTTGTGGATTGAACGAGGCGCTGGAAGGCAGCGAAAGCAAGATCAGCTGGTGTATTTACCGGAGAAAAGAACAGGACATTGTGGAGCGGATGAAGAAGGAAACAGAGGCGGATGCTCTTGTCGTCCTGGATGCAGGAATCCTGGAGGAGTTTGGAGAGCAGGCAGAAAATGGAACATACGAGGGCGCAGAGCTCTATGGAGTGGGTTACAGTCTGAAGACGATTGCACTTCTGGATAACGGAAACATTCAGGGGCTGGCTGTGCCGGACGGATATGAAATCGGCTATAAAAGTGTGGAAGAAATAACCAAAAGGATCGAGCACAGGTCTTATAAAATGCAAGGATATATAACCGAATATCAGGTACTTGGCAAGGAAAATTTCTCTATGGACGAAGATTTAGAAAGGTTTTTATATTCCTATGAATAAAAAGAAAAGAAGGGTGGCAGTATTATTATCTGCCACGATAGGGAGTGCGGTGCTTGTGCTGTCGGGGTGTTCCGGCAAGTCGGACCAGACAGAGAAAACCCTGCGGGTCGGAGTGATAACCTACACGCAGGATGATCCTTTTATCAATGGACTGACGGATGAACTGAAGGCGCAGCTGAAAGCCATGGAAAACAAAGAACGAAGGATTATCGTATCGATAAAAGCGGAAACGACGATCAGCAGGAACAGAACGAAAAGGTGGAAGAGATGATTGATGCCGGCTGTGATGTGCTCTGTATCAATCTTGTGGACCGGACAGCTCCGTCCCGGATCATCCGAATGGCAAGGAATGAAGACATTCCTGTGATCTTCTTTAACAGGGAACCGGTAAGAGAAGACCTGGTGCAGTGGGAAAAGCTGTATTATGTGGGCTGTGATGCAGAACAATCCGGATCATGCAGGGTGAGATCGCAGCAGAATACATCAACAGCCATTCGGAAGTCGATAAAAACAAGGACGGAAAGATCCAATATGTGCTTCTGGAAGGAGAAGCGGGCCATCAGGATGCCATCAGCAGAACGGAATATTCCGTAAAGACACTGATGAAAAATGATGTTATACTGGAAAAGCTAAGTTATCAGTTAGCGGACTGGAACCGGGGACAGGCGGAGAACCGCATGAACCGTCTGATCAGCCAGTACGGAAAAAAGATCGAACTTGTCATGTCCAACAACGATGAGATGGCACTGGGGGCGGTGGAGGCCTATCGGAAAGCAGGCTATGCCCGTGAAGACTGGCCGGTGATCTTCGGAATTGATGGCCTGGAAGAGGCTCTGGAAGCCGTAAAGGCAGGAGAGATGCAGGGCAGCATCCTAAATGACAGAGTGGATCAGGCAAAGGAAATGGCGAAAATGGCAGTGGAGCTGTTCGAGGGAGAGGACTTTGAACAGGAAAGCCTGAAAGAAGGCCGGTACTATTTTTCGGAATATCAGAAGGTAGACGGCAGCAACATCGATGAGTACCTGAACGCAGAAGAGACGATTTCCCACTCCGGAATGTAAGCAGGAAGACTGCGTTTGCAGGCAGAAAGAGTAAGTGAAGACGTGTCTTTATTTTAAACCAATCAAGCAAGCAGCGAAACGGATTGCGAATATCCGCTTGACAGAATGAGGAAAAACAGATGGAACATACATGGACCAAAGATTTTTATCAGGAGACAGATCCGGCAAAACGGCAGCAGATCTTAAAAGAACATATCGGAGAGGAGGAAGCCTGGGAAGAAGAATACCGGGCTCGGCTCTGGACGGCCCGATACGGACAACGCAGGCTCCAGAAGGATGAATTTGTCAAATGCCTGATGGAACTGAAGTATCTGGCGGAAGGAACCTCTCTGGATCTGGGAGGCGACAGAAAAAAGACGGGAGCCCGGATTCTCTCTACGTTGTGCCTGGCGGAAGCCATGCAGTCAGAGGAGGGATACCAGAAAATTCTTGCAGATGAACTGTACAATGTATTCCTGAAATTTATTCAGGTAAGCAGAGGAGGCAGAGGATTTACCTCTCTGGTATTCGGCATGGGACAATTGTCCGAAGAAGGAATCGCGAAAAAAATCGCCGAACAGATCAGTGTGATCGCGTTCAAGGCACCACGCCTGCTTCACATGGAAAAAGAATTCACCCTGCTCCGGGAAGCCGCCCTCCGGGCATATCGGCAGGAGTATCCGAACAGGGAGCATTTCCTGAATAAATATTGAGGTTATTGCAGTAATGTCTGAACAGTGGCAGGCGGAAAGAGAAAGGAGAATAAAATGGAATACAGAAAATTTGACAATGTTATAGTAGCAAGGATTGACAAAGACGAGGAAATATTGGAGCAGCTGAGGGTAATTGCCATAAAGGAGAATATAAAGCTTGCCAGTGTCCAGGCTCTTGGAGCGATCAATGATTTCACAGTCGGAGTATACAAGACAGACGAAAAGAAATATTATTCAAACAGCTTCCAGGGGTATTATGAAATTACATCACTGACAGGTACAATCAATACAATGGATGGAGAATATTATGCACATCTTCATATGAGTGCCGGAAATCAGAAGGGCGAGGTGTTTGGAGGACATCTGAACAGAGCGATTGTCAGTGCAACCTGTGAGCTGGTCATCACGGTAATTGACGGAAGAGTGGACAGAGTTCATGATGAAGAAACCGGACTTAATATTTTTAAGTTTAACTGAATCAACTGCAAAGCAGCTATTCGGTTATGAGCAAGTAGCGAAGCGGATTGCGAATATCCGCTTGACTTAAAAGCCTGAGAGGAAATAGTGAGAAGCAACATCGGGATGCAGCGTAAGCGAAATCGAGATGTGATCTGAAGAGATAATACAATTTACGAAAAAGTGGATTTTCCACATAAATACCTGAACTGGAGGTGTAGGGGCTATGATAAAAGAACATTATTCGATCCTGTTTTGCAGCTTAACGGGTAATACAAAGAAGCTGGCTGATGCAATCTATGAAACGTTGCCAAAGGACAAATGCGATTATTTTGGCACAAACGATTCGCAGGTACCGCAATCCGACGTATGCTATATCGGATTTTGGACGGACAAAGGGAATGCGGACCAAAAGACATTAGAATTGTTGTCGAAATTAAAAATAA
>ENA-OQDD01000478-OQDD01000478.1-human-gut-metagenome-genome-assembly--contig:-NODE-478-length-16307-cov-4.241162_pt1 | contig 16307 bp, 20 predicted proteins | sample MGYA00242507_ERZ504598 | MGnify/ENA primary metagenome ERZ504598 (study PRJEB26092, sample SAMD00036318) | human gut metagenome | host: Homo sapiens | study: EMG produced TPA metagenomics assembly of... | reverse complement strand
CGCCCTTGATGGTGGCGCAGACCTTACCAAACAGCTGGGCACCATCGAACGGAGTGTTGTGAGATTTGGAGTGCAGCTTGTCCTTGTCCACGGTGTAGGGGGTATCCAGATCCACCAGCACCATGTCGGCATCGTAGCCCGGCTCCAGCTGGCCCTTGGCAAGGCCCAGAATTTCTGCCGGGCGGGTGCTCATCAGGTGCACCAGCACTTCCAGCGGAAGGCCTTCCTGCTTGCAGAGCTTGGTGTAGCAGACGCCGAAAGCGGTCTCGCTGCCCACCATACCGGCCATGCCCTTGAGCTTGTCCTCTTCGGAGTGGGGCGCGTGGTCGGTTGCAATGGCATCCACGATGCCGGTGCGGATGCCGTCCACCAGCGCCTGCACATCGTCGGCGGTGCGGATGGGCGGGTTCACACGGTAATCGCAGGTATCATTGGTGAACCACAGGTGGTGCGGGGTCACCTCGCAGGTGACGGGTGCCCCCCGCAGCTTTGCCATCTGGATGGCATCCAGCGCACCGCGGGTGGACACGTGGCACATGTGCAGCTTGGTCTGGTAGTATTCGCTCAGCCAGCAGTTGCGCACCGTCTCGATGTCCTCAGCCAGACGGTAGTCCCACGGGCTGATTTCCATATCCTCGGCGTGGCTCATCACGGTGATATCCTTCTGGGTGCAGATGCGAAAGCCTTTGCCATGGTGGCATTGTCCTGCACGCCGTGGCCGTCCTCGGTGATGAACTTCACACCGGCAGGCAGGGTCTTGAGGTGGTCGATGCTCACACCGTCAAAGTTCTCGGTGATGGAGACGGTCTGGTTTACATCGCACAGGCCTACTTCGGCAGCCTTCTGCTCCACCATGAACGCCTGTGCCGCAGAAGAGCACACCGGCTTTGTGTTGGGCATCAGGTTCACGAAGGTGTAACCGCCGGCGGCGGCGGCGCGGCTGCCGGTCTCGATGTCCTCCTTGTACTCAAGCCCGGGGTGCGCCAGTGGCAGTGCAGGTCCACAAAGGCGGGCAGCACGGTCAGCCCGCCGGCATCAATGACCGTTTCGTTCTCCCCGGCCAGTGCCTCCAGCTCCTGACCTACAGCAGCGATCCTGCCGTCCTTTACAAAAATCTCAAGCGGTCTTCCTTCGGTGTTCACAGCATTTACAAGCAGCATCGCAGTTCCCTCCTGATTTGCGTTTGTCTGGTTCGGCTTTCCGGCTTACGGGCAAAAAAAAACTTTTCCCCGCAAAGGGAAAAGCTCATTCCACAAAAAAAGGAAACAACGAACCCACGGCAAAACCGGATGCGAACTGCTTGTTCAGTTTGGTGCACATCGCGCTTTTCTGCATGGTGCCGTCTCCTTTTATAAGTCTTGAATCTTTTCATAATATTTTAGCATAGAAGCGCGAAATGTGTCAATGCTTCCGCATATATTTTGTTGCAAAAAGGTTTGCCGCTTCCCTCCCGGAATTTTAGCTACTCTACCCAAAAGCAGTTTTTCCCCGCCAGATTCAGGGTTAGTCACATCAATTCCTAGCATATTGCTGTACATTCCAGTCCGGGTGTGCTATTATAAGATGGTCAAAAGAGTCAGAGGCTGTTTTCATGGCAGAGGTGTGATTTTTATTCAGAGCAGCTTCATCGGAATCAGGAAAGAGAGGGTTTCCCATGGGTTTGTTGGAGGACGCGCGGAACATCCAGCGCAAGGACCCCGCTGCACGCAACGTGCTGGAGGTCATTTTGCTGTATCCGGGCTTTCACATTCTGGTGTATCACCGCATTGCGCACTGGCTATACCAGCACAAGCGGTTCTTTCTGGCCCGGTGGGTCAGCCAGCATGGCCGCCGCCGCACCGGCATCGAGATCCACCCCGGTGCCACCATCGGCAGATGCCTGTTCATTGATCACGGCATGGGCATCGTGTTCGGTGAGACCTGTGAGATCGGGGACAACTGCACCATCTACCACGGTGTCACTCTGGGCGGCACCGGCAAGGACACCGGCAAGCGCCACCCCACTCTGGGCAACAATGTGCTGATCGGTGCAGGCACCAAGGTCCTTGGCCCGGTGTATATCGGGGACAACTCCCGCATCGGCGCAGGCAGCGTGGTGCTGCGCAATCTGCCCGCCAACTGCACCGCTGTGGGCGTGCCCGCCGAGGTGGTGCGCATCAACAACAAGGCCGTGAACCCGGCGGACGATCTGGACCAGCAGGATCTGCCGGATATCGTAGCCCAGCGCCTGACCGATCTGGACCGCCGTCTCGGCGCGCTGGAAAACGCTGCGCAGGGCGACACCCCGCCCACGGCAGCGCAGATCGCCGCACGACAGAAGTCGTAACGATTCAGAATGCCTCCGCTTGCGCTCTGGGCATTATTCAAGGAATTTATATTCTTTAGAGCAAGTCGAAATCTGCGGGATTTTCCGACTTGCCTTTTCACTGGAGCGGGCGCAATGAAGAAGCGGCCTGTTTCCCGGCTGTGCGGCTGTTTCCGCAGGAAGCAAGCACAGACAGATCAAGTTTCCCTCTTGGTCTCCTTTCGTGAAAATGCAACAGCGGACAGCCCGCAGGCTGTCCGCTGTTGCTCTATTATAAGATATTTTTCCGCTGAAGATGCCCAGAGCGCAAGCGGAGGGCATTTTCAATAAACCCTTTTTCCGCAGCCTTCCCCGGCGCAGAGAGCTTTCACCTTCTGCACCGCAGCGGCCACCAGATCGCTGATGGGCTGCTCCGGCACACCCACGATATAGTTTTCGCAGTGGTTCACCGGATGAGCACCCGCATCGCATGGCTCTGGCACACGGCCGTGGCATGGCGGGCGTGATCTCGCCCAGCAGTGCATCCGCAACGACGATGCCGATGGGCCCCACGATGATATCCGCGCTGCGGCAGTTCACCACCACGGCGTTCTCGCCGGTGGCGGCACGCGGGGCACCGGCCTTGCGCATGGCGTTTGCCGCCAGACTGTTGGTGCCCACCGCAGTGAGCCGGGCTCCGGACACTGCGCGCTCAGGGCTGCCACCAGCTGTTTGCCAAGCCCCCGCCCTGCCCGTCGATGACGAGCACATTCATCGGCTGCATCAGAAGTCGATCTCCTCAAGGCGCAGCAGCGCGATGATATAGATCTTCACGGCTTCCAGCAGCTTGTCGATGGGTGCCGCTTCGTTTGCACCGTGCATCGGGCCGCCGAATTCCGGCAGCGGCAGGTCCACATGCTCGGGGCCGAAGCTGACCGCATAGGGGAAGTGGCGGGCATAGGTGCCGCCGCCCATGGTGAAGGGCTTGGCGTTCTCGCCGGTCACCTCGTTGTAGGTGTTGATGCAGGCCAGAATGGCAGGGCTGTCGGCTTCAATATAGAAGGCTCGGCAGCGGTCACATCGCGCAGCTCAGCGCCATCGCCCAGTGCGGCACGGATCTGCTCGGTCATCTTTTTGCCGTTGGTGCAGGTGGGGAAGCGGCTGTCCATGGTCTGGAAAATGCGGCCATCTTCCATGTAGATGCGGCCGCCAATCACGGTCAGCGGGCCAAAGGGGCCGTCGGCGCAGTTGATGCCCAGACCCTCACCGGCGGTGGAAGCGTGCAGCTTGCGCACGGCCTCCAGATAGGCGCGCTCGGTCTCATTGCACAGGCCATTGTCCAGCAGGTAGTTCACCACCAGACCAATGGCGTTCACGGTGCCCTGCGGCATGGCTGCGTGGCCGGACTTGCCCCAGCCGCGGATGCGCACGCCGTCGCCTTCCGGCTCCAGCGTGATGTTCGGGGCATTCTTCAGCTTGGAGATGTCGGTCCTGACCAGCGCGCTTGCACGGTCGGGCACGGCGTTGTTTGCCACACCGCCCTCGATCTCCACGATGACACCGTTGCACACCGGGCTGACGATCTTGGCACCGAACAGGCCCTTCTCGCCGTTGCACACCGGGAACTCGGCATCCGGGGTGAAGCAGAAAGCGGGAGCCGGGTAGTTCTTGAGGTAGTAGTCCACATCCTGCATGTGGGTCTCCTCATTGGTGCCTGCCAGTGCGCGGATGGGGTAGCGCAGCTCATAGCCCTGCTCCTTGAGGAACTTCAGGCATACAGGGTAGCCACCATGGGGCCCTTATCGTCGGCAACGCCGCGGCCCAGCAGCCAGCCGTCCTGAATGCGCATGGTGAAGGGGTCGGCCGTCCAGCCGTTGCCCACGGGCACCACGTCCACATGGCAGATGGTCGCCAGATACTTTTCAGGGTCCTTGCCGGCCAGCTCTGCATAGCCGATGTAGTTTTCGCAGTTGCGGGTGGCAAAGCCCATGCCCGCAGCCAGCTCCAGCGTCTTGTCCAGCGCTGCACGGGGGCCTGCGCCGAAGGGTGCACCCTCTTCCGGGGTGCCCTCTACGCTGTTGACTGCCACCAGAGCGGCAATATCCTTCAGCAGCTGTTCCTTGTTTTGCGCAATATATGCGTCGATTTTCTGATTCAGTGCCTGATCCATGATCTTATCGTTCCTTTCTGTCCGGCAGCTTTTCGCCGCCGGTTCCAAAACACTTTTTTATTTTAGCATACTCGGCGGCAAAATGCCATTGTCAATTGTTGTTCTTTGCCAGAACACAGTCTTTTTTCTCAGCCCACCGAGAACAGGGTGCTCAGCGCACCCAGCAGGCCCGCGCTGGCCAGACCCATGATGATGCCCGCCAGCAGCACGCCGCCCATGCAGGCCTTGACCACGTCCTTGAACTTCATATCCAGGATCGAGCCCGCCAGCGTGCCGGTCCACGCGCCGGTGCCCGGCAGTGGGATACCCACGAACAGCAGCAGCGCCACCACAAGGCCGCGGCCCGCCTTGGCTTCCAGTGCGCGGCCGCCTTTCTCGCCTTTGACGATGCAGAACTTGCAGATTGGCCCGATAAGGGGCTTGTGGTAGCCCCAGATCAGGAATTTGCGTGCAAACAGATAGATGAACGGCACCGGGATCATGTTGCCCACCACGCACACCAGATAGGTGGGCAGGATGGGCAGGCCCATGCCAAGCCCGATGGGGATGGCTCCGCGCAGTTCAATGAGCGGCACCATGGAAACAAAAAATACCAGCAGATAGCTTTTGAGCATAGAGTCTCCTTTTTCCTGCTCTTTCCGGGAGAGCAGGCATTTTTTTACAGGTTACAGGTCAATGTCCAGCTCCACCGGGCAGTGGTCTGAGCCGAAGATCTCGTTGTGGATCTCCGCCGCGCGGATCTTATCGGCAATGCGGCGGGACACGATGAAGTAATCGATGCGCCAACCCGCATTCTTCTCGCGGGCGTGGAAGCGGTAGCTCCACCAGCTGTACTTCACCTCGTCCGGGTGCAGCACGCGGAAGCTGTCGGCAAAGCCTGCGTCCAGCAGTTCGGTCATTTTGCCGCGCTCCTGATCGGTAAAGCCTGCGCTCATGTGGTTGGTCTTGTCGTTCTTGATGTCGATCTCTCTATGGGCAACATTCAGATCGCCGCACAGGATCACCGGCTTTTTTGCGTCCAGTGCCAGCAGGTAGGCACGGAAGGCATCCTCCACTCCATGCGGTAGTCCAGACGCTTCAGCGTCCTGACTGTTGGGGGTATAGCAGTTCACCAGCCAGAACCCCGGGTATTCCAGCGTGAGCACACGGCCCTCGTGGTCGTGCTGCTCAATGCCGATGCCGGTGGTCACGGACAGCGGCTGCTCACGGCACCAGCAGGCCGTGCCGGAGTAGCCCTTCTTCTCGGCAGAATAGGTATACTCGGTGTAGCCATCCGGCGCAAAATCCGCCTGACCGGGCTGCATCTTGGTCTCCTGCACCGAAAAGATATCGGCATCCAGAGCCGCAAAGCTCTCGGCAAAGCCATGGGTCAGGCAGGCGCGCAGGCCGTTGACGTTCCAGCTGATCAGTTTCATAGGTATACTCCTCTTTATGTTATGCCTGATATTTGGTTTTCCATACACCGCTGCGGAAGCGGAGCACAAAGCATGTCACGCGGCAAACCCAGTCAATGATCATTGCGATCCACACGCCCACAGCGCCCCAGCCATGCGCACGCACAGCAGGTAGCTGAAGCCCAGCCGCCACACCGCCATGCTCAGGATGGACACGATCATGGTGAACTTCACATCGTTGGCTGCACGCAGGGCGTTGGGCAGCACGAAGGACAGGGTCCACAGCAGGATGGCAAAGCCTGCATGGATACGTACCAGCAGCTCAGAAAGCACCATCGTCTCACCGGACAGCGCGTAGATGCCGATGAGCTTGTGCAAAAACAGCAGGATGGCACCGTTGGAAAGACTCATTGCGATGTAAGACCACACCGTCAGCTTGCGGGTATAATAAACAGCCTGCTCGTCGTCCCGCGCACCGATGCAGCGGCCCACCACCGTGATCATGCAAGGCTCAGAGCCTTGCCGGGGATAACGCCCATGCCGTCCAGATTGTTTGCCACGGCGTTTGCTGCGATCTGCACTGTGCCGAAGGTGGAGATCATGCTCACCACCAGAATGCGTCCGGCCTCGAACAGGCTGTTCTCAAAGGCGGACGGGATGCCGATGCCCAGAATGCGCTTTGTCATCTTTGCATCCAGCCGGGTGGTCTTGGGCACCGTGATGGCATTGCCCTTCTGGTAGCACTTGCGCAGGATAAGGCCGCTGCCACCACACGAGACAGCACGCTGGGCCATGCAACACCGTCTACGCCCATTTTAAATCCGAAGATGCACACTGCGTTGCCCACAATGTTGATCACGTTCATCAAAAAGCTGATCTGCATGGAGATCTTGGAGTTGCCCATGCTGCGGAACAGTGCCGCACCGCCGTTATACAGTGCCAGAAACGGATAACTGATGGCGATGATGCGCAGGTACAGCACGCTGGCATCCAGCACATCGGCATCGATGGCACCGTAGAACAGCCGGATCATCGGTCTTGCAAAAACAAAACAGAATGCCCCCACCAGCAAACCGAATACGCCGCTGAGCAAAAGCAGCTGGCCAGAGCTTGCATCGGCCTCCTTCTGCTCCCGCGCACCCAAAAACTGGCTTACCACCACTGCGCCGCCAGTGGCCAGCGCCGCAAACAGCACGATGATGAGGTTGTTGATCATGTCCACAAGGCTGACACCGGAAATGGCCGCTTCGCCGCAGCGGGACACCATCATGGTATCGGCCATACCCACGGTCACTTCCAGCAGCTGCTCCACCAGCAGCGGGCCGGTCAGCAGCAGCAGTTCCTTTTGTGTGAACAGCGGCTTCCGCCCTCCGAAGAGCGGCTTTTTTGTTCCGCTCACCGCCTGATTTTCCATTGATATGCTCCTTTCCCCGTGCCGGGCCATCCCGCTCGGACACATACGCCCACCCTTCGCAGGGCAGACTTCCCATTGAATGTATTCATCTTAGCACACGGACCGGTTCTTGTAAAGAACTGTCGCATTCTGTGTCTTTTTTGCCGCCGTTCCGGGCCGCACCGGCTCATTTTTATGCTTGTTCGTCAGTTTGCCGGGAACTTCTCGTTGAATTTGTGCGTTTCTCCAAAAATGCGATTTTTCGCACGTTTATTGGTGAAAAATCAAAAAAAGGGCTTGTAATTCTTCCAAAAAAGTGGTATGTTGTATCCAACAAGGGCATTACGTTGGATACATGAACTTCTACGAGCGGTTCTTCGCTCAGCACAAAACCTTTGTTCTTAAAATTGCTATTTTCTTCATTTACCTTCTTATCATTTACCCTGCCTGCCCCGCAAGGGGCAAGAAAAGCGATGACTCAACCTGCACGAGTCACCGCTTTTTCTTTTTGTCTGTGCTATCGCAGGCCTAACCATTTAAATGCCCTCCGTTTCACTCTGGGCATTTTTAGCGGAAAATTATTTTTTATTGCAAATAAGCCAGCCCTGCGGAGCTGGCTTGTTTGCTTTTTCACAGAAAAAGTTGCTTCTTGTGCAGAGAGCAGTCGCGTGGGACAGGCTTCATAGCTTTTATAAAAATCATCGCCGCCGGGGACGCTCCGCTGGGCCAGAGGCAGGAGGGGTGTTTCGAGTCCCCCCTCCCTGCCTCTGGACTCCACCCACCCCGCAACGAGAAAGGGGCTGCTCGCCCCTTTCAGACTCCAAAGCTGTTGGCTCCATACAAATCCAAGTCGCTTCGCTAAAGGATTTTTTGTGTTCCGCCGATTTGAAGTCGCTTACGCGACAAGCCGTGCGGGCAAGCTTTCGCTTTATCCGCTGCGCGACAGCCGCAGGCTGACAGCAGCAAGATGCCGTCAGCCGTTACGGCCCTTACCGTGAAAAAAGCAAATCAGGAAAATTCGCAGATTTTCCTGATTTGCAAATATAAAAATATTTTTCCGCTGATGATGGCGCAGCGCACGCGGAGCATTTTAAATCTTCAGCTCTTCACAAGTTCCGCAAACGCCTTCCGCACATCGCCAGAGAAATACAGCGTGCCCAGTGCGCACACCGGGCCTTCACCGCCCAGCTCCACCGCCCGGGCCACGCCCGCTTCGATGGAGTCGGCCGCTTCTGCCCTGCAGCCATAGGCCCGGATGTGTTCTGCCAGCGTTTCGGCAGGCATGGCGCGCGGCGTGTGCGCCGCCACCGTGACGAACCGCACCGCCAGCGGTGCCAGCAGGCTGAGCATCTGGTCCACATCCTTGTCTGCCATGATGCTGACCAGAAAAACGAACTTCTGCCCGGGGAAGCGGTCTCTCAGGCTCTGCACCGTGGCACGCATTCCGTGGGCGTTGTGGCTGCCGTCCAGCAGAAACGCCGGTTCGTGCCGCAACAGTTCAAAGCGGCCCGGCCAGCTGACCGTTTCCAAACCGGTGCGGATGGCGCTTTCCGGAATGTTCCAGCCATGGGTGCGCATCACCCGCAGAGCCGTGATAGCCAGCGCCGCATTTCGCGGCTGGTAGCTGCCGATCAGGGGCAGGTGCACATCCGTCAGGCCGTCAAAGTCGAACTCCACTGCGTCAAGCTGCCGCCCTCGTATTTCAGCCTGCTGAAATCCACCTCAGTCAGCTCGGCATGCTTTTCAGCACAGACGCGGCGGATAACAATATCTGCCTCTGGCACGCCGCCGTAGCTCACCACCGGGCACTCTTCCTTGATGATCCCCGCCTTGGCGGCGGCAATGTCCGCAAGAGTGGGGCCAAGCTCCTTCACATGATCCATCCCCAGTGCCGTGATGACTGCGCACTCCGGGGCATCAATGACGTTGGTGGAATCCAGCGTGCCGCCAAGGCCCACCTCCAGCACCACGATCTCACATTTCTGCTGGGCAAAATAGAGCATCCCAAGCGCCGTGATGATCTCAAACTCGGTGGGCACATCTTCCATGGCATCGGCGGCGGGCTTTACCTGCTCCACCAGTTTCACCAGCTCTTCATCCGGGATCTGCACGCCGTTGATCTGGATGCGCTCGTTGAAGCGGTTGATGAAGGGCGAGGTGTACAGGCCCACCCGATAGCCCGCGGCCTGCAGGCAGGATGCCATCATGGCGGCGGTGCTGCCCTTGCCGTTGGTGCCTGCAACATGCACGAATCTGAGCTGTTTGTGCGGGTCGCCCAGTGCGGCCAGCAGGGTGCGGGTGCGCGTCAGGCCGGGCTTGTGCCCGGCCCACTGGACGGCGTGGATGTATTCCAGGGTTTGTTCATAGTTCATGGATTTTGCCTCACGATTTAGAATTGTCTCCGCTTCGCTCTGACAATATCAGCGGAAATAGTATTTTTATAATTTGTAAATCCGAAACGACTGCGGTCGTTTCGGATTTACTTTTTTACGGGTAGGGAGCGTAACGATTAACTGCATATGCTGCTGTTAGCCTGCGGCTGTCGCGCAGCGACTCTAAATCGGCGTAACACAAAAAATCCTTTAGCGTAGCGGCTTGGATTTTTTGTATGGAGCCCAACTGCTTTGGGATTATCAAGGGCGAGCAGCCCTTGATTCGTGCCTCCCGCGCCTCGAAAGTAGCGGGCGCTTTTCTGGTACTCTTTTGTGCGCGCAAAAGAGTACATATTCGGCGGCGATGCCTTTTGCAAAAGCCATATAAGCCTGCCCAACGCGACTACACTCTGTGCGGGAAGTTTTTATTTCTTCACCATCTTCATCAGGGTACGGTTCTCCAGCAGGATGCGTAGCAGCACAGTGTTCACCGCAGCCAGGATCAGTGCATTGGGGATGCGCACTGCCAGCGTTGCCCACGGGTAGCCGTAGAAGATGCGCAGTGCCAGCGAGGTGATGACCATGGAACCACAAAGTGTCCCAGCAGCACGCTGATCTGCAGCCGCAGGCCGGTGCGCAGCCCGGGCAGCTTCTGCCATGCAAGCCCCGCCACCAGACCAATGGCACCCGCGCCCAGCGTGATGAGCGGGTTGATGGCGTAGCCTGCCAGCACGCCGCCGATCATATCGGCACGGCGCCCACGGCAAAGCCGGCACCGGGGCCGAACAGCAGCGCTGCCAGCAGCACCGGCAGGCTGCCCAGATTGAACCGCACAAAGCCGGTGGAGATGCTCAGCACCCAGCTGAACACGATGCTCATTGCCACCAGCAAGGCCAGCATGGTGAGCGTGCGGACGGAATTTTTCGAGTTGTTCATATCAACTGTCCTCCTTGCAAAAGGAATACCGGGCGGGCGGTCTGCACAAACAAAAACGCCCTCCCTGTGACAAACCGCACAAAGGAGGGCGTGAATCCAACAACTTTCACTTCCGGGCGGGACGCAAGCCGTCTCGCCTGCACCCAAGTCCATGCAGCAGCGGGATGCAGACCATGCACCGCGGGTACACCTTCGTCCACAGCACAACTCCCCGTTGATGCGGCACTTAACGCACATGGTCTTACTCTGTTGATGGTTTTATTATAGTCCTTTTGCCGCAGCCATGCAACCGCCTGCACAGACAACTTTGCCAAACCACATCGTCAAATTTTAGCAGTTGTGCATAGCATCTGCCGGGTTTTGGCCTGTGTCCCCTTTTCATTTGCCGCATAACGTGGTAAGATGGGTTTAACCTTAAATATGGAGTCTTCTCCCGGAAAGGAATGTTTCCCAATGAAATTCAACGAAATGACCTATACCCGCCCGGACATCGGTGCCCTGCTGGCCCGGTGCAAAGAGCTGGCCGCAAAGGCCGCTGCCGCACCGGACGGCGATGCTCTTGTCCGGCTCTACTACGAGCAGAGCGAAGCCTTTGCGGAGTACAACACCGCCGCGAACCTTGCCAACATCCACTACACCTGCGACACCCGCGATGAATACTGGAAGGCTGAGCAGGACTTCTTTGATGCCAACGGCCCCGCCGTGACCAACGCCAGCGTAGAGATCAGCCGCTCTTTCCTTGCGAACCCGCATGTGGATGCCCTGACCGAAAAATTCGGCACCACCTGTGTGGCCGGTATGAAGAATGCCGTTCTGGGCATGGATGACCGCACCGTGGAGCTGCAGCAGCAGTTCAATGCTCTGGTGAGCCGCTACCAGCAGATCTACGGCGGCGCACTGGTGGAACTGGACGGCAAACAGCTCACCATCCCGCAGCTGGGCCCTTACAAGGAGGATCTGGACCCTGCCGTGCGCCGCGCCGCCTACGAGGCCGAGGCCGGTTACTTTGACGCCCATCGTGCCGAGCTGGACGAGCTGTACGGCGAGATCGTGAAGAACCTGAATGCACAGGCCCGGGTAATGGGCTATCACGACTACAGTGAGCTCTCCTACGTCCGCATGAACCGCATCGGCTACGGCCCGGAGGAGATCCGGAAATTCCGCGATCAGGTGGCAAACGATGTGGTGCCCCAGCTGCAAAAGGTGATGGCCCTGCGTGCAAAGCGCACCGGCATTGCCCGCCCCACCTTCACCGATCTGCCCATCATGTTCAAGGACGGCAATCCCAAGCCCATTCCCGGCTACAAAGCCCGTATGGATGCCGCCCGCACCATGTACCATGAGCTTAGCCCGGAAACCGCCGAGTTCATCGACTTTATGCAGGACAACGAACTGTTCGATGTGGAGAGCCGCCCCGGCAAGATGTCCGGCGGCTATATGACCAGCCTGCCCAGCTACAAGGCCCCCTTCATTTTTGCCAACTGGAACAACACCTCCGGCGATGTGGACGTGCTGACCCACGAGTGCGGCCACGCCTTTGAGGGCTATGTGGCCGAGCGTGATCCCGAAGTGCCCGCCGATCTGGAATGCCCCGGCATGGAGAGCGCCGAGATTCACTCCATGGCCATGGAGTTCCTGACCGCACCGTGGCATCATCTGCTCTTCGGCCGGGATACCGACAAATACGCCCTGCTCCACGCTGAGGACAGTTTTGTGTTCCTTGCTTACGGATGCGAAGTGGACGAGTTCCAGCACATCATGTACCAGAACCCGGATCTGACCCCCGATGAACGCAATGCCGAGTGGCTCAAGCTGGAAAAGAAGTACCGCCCGTGGATCGATTTTGCCGGTCTTCCCTTCTATGGCCGCGGTGCAGGCTGGCAGCGTCAGCTGCACATTTATGAGTGCCCCTTCTACTATATCGACTACTGCCTGTCCACCATGGCCGCACTGCAGTTCTTCCTGCTGAGCCTGACCGACCACAAGGACGCATGGCAGCGCTATCTGCGCCTTGTGCGCCGTGCAGGCATGGCCAGCTACACCGAGCTGCTGGAGACTGCCGGACTGAAAGTTCCCTTTGAGGAGGGCAGCATCAAGGCATTGCCCAGCAGATGACCGACTGGCTGGAAGCCCATCAGGTATAATTTCCGGTTCTTCCTGTCATTTCGATGCGAAAAAGCATTTCACGATTTTTCTTGTTTCTACGGACAAAATCTGATATACTTTAAGAGAGTACATTCCATTTTGTCAGATCGAAAGGAGCTTCTCATGAAATCGACAGGATCCTTCAAGCGCATCCTTGCCGTCCTGTGCACTGCCGCACTGCTCACCTGCAGTGTCTCCGCTTTGGCCGTCAGCCCCGCAGACGTCTCTGCCTCCGCCTCGCTTTCTGCCGTAAATTCGGTCTCGGAGGCGCAGCTGCGCTCTGCCCTGTCCAAGCTCACTGTCACCTATGACAGCGAGGCCGAGGGCTGGCAGATCGATTCTCCCTACGAGGAGGCCAGCATGGAAAAGGCCTCCTGCGGTCTGTACCCCTACCTGTTCGTTACCAACGATGATCCCACCGTGTATCTCAGTCTGGGCATGACCTACTTCGGCAATAAAAAGCTGGACATGAAATCTGTTCGGGTAGAGACCGAGGATAACTACTACGACTTCACCTGTGATGAAGAGTTCATCGGCGGCTACGACAACGACCTCAAGGCATGGTTCGCCTATGAGCTGTTCGATATGGACGACGAGACCAGCTGGCTGAACGAGTGGCTTGCCGCCAAGAGCGTCACTGCCACCTTTACCGGCAAGGACGGCTCCACCAAGACCTACACCCTGACTAAGGACAACCTGCAGGCCATCCGCGACATCCTGAATGCCTACGACACCCTGCTCGGTTCCGATGTTTCCACTGCCCGCGTTGTGCTGCGCGGCCTTGTAAAGTAAACATTATCTGCTTACAGCAAAAGCCCCCGGAACGTTTCACACCGTTCCGGGGGCTTTGTGTTATGCCTTATTCAGGTTCAGGCACTTCTCTTACAGGTTGAAGTAGCGCTTTGCGTTGTCGAAGCAGATGCCCTTGACGATCTTCTCCAGAGCCTTCTCGTCGTTGGGATACTCGCCATCCTCGACCCACTGGCCGATGATGTTGCACAGGATGCGGCGGAAGTAGTCATGACGGGTGTAGCTCAGGAAGCTGCGGCTGTCGGTCAGCATGCCAACGAAGTTGCCCAGCAGGCCCAGGCTTGCCAGACGGGTCATCTGCTCTTCCATGCCGATCTTGTGGTCATTGAACCACCATGCGGAGCCGTGCTGGATCTTGCCCGGCACCTCGCTGTTCTGGAAGCAGCCCAGAATGGTGCCGATCTGTGCGTCGTCGGCGGGGTTCAGGCTGTAGATGATGGTCTTGGGGCACTCGTCGGTGTCGTTCAGGGCGCTCAGCAGGCTTGCGATCTCGCCGCCGCAGGTAGCGGTGTTGATCATATCAAAGCCGGTGTCGGGTCCCAGCAGAGCGTTCATCTTGCGGTTCACGCCGCGCAGGCAGTTGTAGTGGATCTGCATGGCGATGCCCAGACGGTGATACTGCTTGCCCAGATGGATCAGGATGTAGGTCTGGTACTTCTCAGCCTCTTCGGTGGTGCAGGTCTCGCCGGCCATCACCTTCTGGTAGATGGCGTTGACCTCTTCCTTGGTGGCCTCACGGTAGGGGATGTAATCCAGACCGTGGTCCGAAGCGCGGCAGCCCATCTCGGCAAAGAACTCGATGCGCTTGGTCAGAGCGTCGGTGACGCAGTCGATGCAGGCCAGCTTTTCCTTGCCCACAACAGCAGCCAGCTTGCCCATGTACTCGGCAAAGCCGGGCTTGTTGATGTTGATTGCCTTATCGGGACGGAAGGAAGGAGCCACGGTGAACTTGATGGTGGGATCTTCCTTGATCTTCTTGTGCCAGTACAGATCATCGATGGGGTCATCGGTGGTGCCGATGAAGGCCACGTTGGACTGCCCGATCAGGCCGCGGACAGTCAGCTTGGATCATGCTGCAGCTTGTCATTGCACAGGTTCCACACTTCCTCAGCGGTATCGCCGTTCAGCACGCCGTCGTAGCCAAAGAACACATGCAGCTCGAGGTTGGTCCAGTGGTACATCGGGTTGCCGATGGCCATGGGCAGAGCCTCTGCAAACTTCTGGAAGCGCTCGCGGTCGGGCTTATCACCGGTGATGTACTCCTCGGGCACACCGTTGGAACGCATCACGCGCCACTTGTAGTGGTCGCCAAAGTAGCTGCCGTCCGGGTTGCGGCCGCCCAGCCATACCTGAGCGATGTTCTCAAAGCGGCGGTTCTCGTAGATCTCACGGGGAGGGATGTGGCAGTGGTAGTCGCAGATAGGCATATCCGCAGCGTAGTCGTGGTACAGATGCTGAGCAGTGGGAGACTGGAGCATGAATTCCTTATCCATAAATGCTTTCATGGGTCGATAACTCCTTTTCTCTGGTGGTTTTTGTTAAAAATCCGTCAAACCTTGTGTACAACGGGACGCCCGCCTGCACGGGCAGGTTTGTCTTACCTTTAGTATAACGGAAAATGTGCATGTATACAACTGAAAAAGTGACAAATTTTCTAGCACACAATTGTGCTTTTCGCTGGAAATGCCCCAAATCGTCACCTTAAGGCTAAAAATATTGCACAAAGCTCTTGACTTATTTGTATACAACAGCATAAAATAGGGTAAGGAGCAGAGGGCAGACAAAGAGGCTCTCTGATAAGCAAAGCAAGTTTATAAAGGAGATCAACAAGATGGAAACTTTGAACTACAAGGTTCTGGAAGGCACCGGCTATAACGCTACATCCTGAAGGATGCACGTCAAGGTCATGCAGTTTGGCGAGGGCAACTTCCTGCGTGCTTTCGTGGATTACTTCTATGACATCACAAACGAGAAGGCCGGCTACAACGGTAAGGTCAAGCTGGTGCAGCCCATTGGCAACTTCCCCCAGATCGGCAGACTGGATCAACGAGCAGGAAGGCCTGTATACTCTGTACCTGCGCGGCAGTGAGAAGGGCAGAAGGTCGATGCAAAAGGCGCGTGATCTCCTGCGTGTCCGACTGTGTGTGCCCCTACATCGACGGCAAGTGGGACGAAGTGCTGGAACTGGCACGCTCTGCCGATCTCGAGACCATCGTTTCCAACACCACTGAGGCCGGCATCGCCTACACGCAGGGCGACAGCCAGTTCGATCAGGTTCCTCCCAACAGCTTCCCCGCAAAGCTGACCCGCGTGCTGTTTGAGCGCTACAAGGCATTCAACGGCGCTGCTGACAAGGGTCTGACCATCCTGTCCTGCGAGCTGATCGACAACAACGGCAAGGAGCTGCAGAAGTGCTGCAACAACTACGCCAAGGACTGGATCTGGAGCCTGCCTTCATCGACTGGATGAACAACGCAAACACCTTCTGCTCCACTCTGGTGGACCGCATCGTTCCGGGCCGCATCCGCGATCCCAAGGAACTGGCTGCCATGGAAGAGGCCAACGGCTACCATGATGCCGCTCTGGACGTGGGCGAAGTGTTCGGCGTGTGGGTCATCGAAGGCCCCGCTGAGCTGGAGGACAAGCTGCCGTTCAAGAAGGCCGGCGTGAACGTCATGGTCGTGCCCGATGTTACCCCTACAAGAAGCGCAAGGTCCGCATCCTGAACGGTGCACACACCGGCTTCGTTCTGGGCGCATATCTGGCCGGCTTCGACATTGTGCGTGACTGCATGCACAACGAC
>ENA-OQDD01000477-OQDD01000477.1-human-gut-metagenome-genome-assembly--contig:-NODE-477-length-16344-cov-2.032558_pt1 | contig 16344 bp, 21 predicted proteins | sample MGYA00242507_ERZ504598 | MGnify/ENA primary metagenome ERZ504598 (study PRJEB26092, sample SAMD00036318) | human gut metagenome | host: Homo sapiens | study: EMG produced TPA metagenomics assembly of... | reverse complement strand
CTTCTGGTACAGTTCCTCTCTCGTTCTTACGTATAAGGAAACCCGCCGCCCCTGCTGATCTGTTACACGGGTTCGATAATATTGCGTTCCCTTCATACTCACCGTACCATAATCGGGAAGCATCATTCTTCTTGCCGCCATATCATTACCTCCAATCCTGTTGTTGCTTTCATTATTGCGGATTCATCGTCCATACTCAACGATGTCGATTTTCACCGCCGAAAGCTTCGAGGTTTGCGATATGTCGCAGCACGTTCCATCGGTTTTGCACGGTGCGTACATTTTGCAATGTACTCCTGAATCCCCACTTCCGTGAAATAAACGCAGCCGTTTTCCACATACTGAACATAGGAGATCAAACCGTCTGTTCTTGCAGCATCCAGTGTTTTTACGCTGATTCCCAGTATACTGGCTGCTTCCTTCCTTGTAATCAGTTTATCCATCGCCTTCTTCGCCATCCTTTCGGCATTTGCCCTGTCTTTTTTTCTCTGCCTGTTCCGGAATGTAATAACCAAGCTGAATCCTTACAGCTTCGTCAATCCCACGCATCTGCCCCTTACTTACCCGCCCAAGATAGCGAATCACGCATATCTTGTCGCAGGTGTCGAGCTGTTCTGCCAATACCATAGACGGTTTTGCCAGTCCCTTTGCTTTACGGAGAAAGAAATGCGTTGGCTGCTTTCGCTTCTTCTCAATTTTCGATGTCAGCGGAGCAATCGTGATTGTCGGCGCATAATAATTACCGACATCATTCTGAAGAACCACAACAGGACGAACACCGCCCTGCTTTGATCCAACCGGAACACCGAGATTGGCGAGATATAAATCACCTCGCCGATAAACCCAGTTTTCTTTCATATGCTGTTGTCTCCAATCTCCATACACTGATATGGATAAAGCCTGCCAGGTATCATGCTGATACAGCACCCGGCAGCGCTTTCTGAAAATATGGTTTCTCTGTACTTTTTCTTATCACCCCAGAGATGTAGGATTTCTCACAGGCGGCAGTGTGCTTCACTGCTCCATTGGAATTTAACCATCCCGCCTTCCTTATGGCCGGACCGCGAATTACGGAAGTATCATTGTCCCTGTCTGGCTTTAGCACCGCCGCCGGTTGCAATCCGGCATTTGCTTCTGCGAAACCGCTATCGCCCCGATGGGCTTCATGGCGTGCAGTCGAAGGCTCGACCAAACAGGAATGTACCTGAAGAATGAGTATTCAGTTTTCAAGGGACATCCGGACTTTCGTCCTTACAAAGTAAGTTTAACAAGAATCCTCCGGTTTCGCGTTGGCCTCGTAGGCGCACTTTGGTTGTCCTTGCAGGACTACATACGGTTCGTTTTGACTTTTTCAGTGTCCTATGCATCGGATTGGGGCAAAAAATACCTCGTTGGTTTCCCAACGAGGCATCGAAGACGATTCTATCTCATACGACTTCACATCATGCATCCGAAGATTTGTTTTACAAAATTCGCTTGGTTTTTTCCAGAACGCTTAAACTGATCATATGCTCCTTCCGCATGAATAATCAGCATTTCAATTTCTGGAGCAGTAATGACATTTACCACGTCAATTTTCTGCTCATATGCTTTACTCAATCGAAATTCCTCTCTGCAAGAATCCAAAATCCGTATCACAGAAATCTGCTTATCGAATCCTTTCCGTAAGTACTATGCATAAAAGCACAGCCGCAGAGTACATCTGTGGCTGTGTTTTGTGTTCAGTTGCTCACTGTTGCGTGGACTGGATATGGAGAGACAACATATCTCCCGATCTTACATGGGTTATCTTATCTGCCATCACTCTGGCAGTTTGCCTTGCAGATATGTCGGCATCCCCACTGCGGTCGTATCCGGCCTGACCTTAAACATGGCTTTTTCAATCTACCTCCCTTATCGGTTTTCCGCGATATATTTCTCCGCCATGTGGACTGCCACCGCGCCGTCCGCCACGGCGGTGACCACCTGACGGAGGGGCTTCGTCCGCACGTCGCCCACGGCGTAAACGCCGGGAATACTGGTTTCCGTGGTCTCTCCGGCCACGATATAGCCGCCGCCGTCCAGCGCCAGTTGACCCACCGCCAGCGCCGTGGCGGGCTGTCGGCCCACGCTGACAAATACGCCGTCGCAGTCCACCACGCTTTCCTCACCGGTGACGGTGTCCCGCAGGCGGACGCCGGTCAGCCTGTCCCCGGAAAGCAGCGCGGAAACGACGCTGTTCCAACGGAATTCCACGTTTTCGGCCTGTGCCAGCGGCTCGTGATAGATCTTGGTGGCCCGCAGGGTGTCTCTGCGGTGGACGAGGATCACTTTTTTCGCCACGCGGCTGAGAAGGAGGGCATCTGCCGCGGCGGAATTGCCGCCGCCCACCACGACCACCGTTTTGCCCTTGTAAAACATCCCATCGCAGGCGGCGCAGTAGGCCACGCCCCGGCCCAACAGCTCCGTCTCTCCGGCAACGCCCAGCGTTCTGGGGTCTGCGCCGGTGGCCAGCACCACGGTTTTCCCCCGGAAGATCCCCTCGCTGGTCTCCACGAGCTTGGGAACCGCCGTCAGATCCATGCGGAGGACTTCTGCGTATTCGCTGCGTACCCCAAAACGCTCCGCCTGCTTTTGCATCTTCTCCGCCAGAGAGAAGCCGTCGATCCCGTTCTCAAAGCCGGGGTAGTTGTCGATCTGCTCGGTCAGGGCCATCTGCCCACCGGCGGACAGCTTTTCCAGCACGACGGTATCCAGCCCCGCCCGTGCCGCGTACAGGGCGGCGGTGTAGCCGCCCGGGCCGCCGCCCACCACGAGCATATCATAAACATGATTGTTGTTCATATCTGAACCCTCCGTTATTTCGCCAAGGCTTCCTGAATGAAACGGTCGATTTCTGCCTTTGAGCCGGGCGCGGTGATGGAATCCACGGCCTTTCCGTTCCGGTACAGCACCAGAGTTGGGATGTCCTCGATCCCCTCGGCCCCCGCCAGCCGCGGCTCCTCGTCAATGTTGATTTTGCCGACGGCAAGGCTGTCCGCGTATTCCTCTCCAATCTTCTCATACGCAGGGCCGATCCTCCGGCAATAGCTGCACCAGGCGCCCAGAAATCCACCAAAACAGGCTTTTCCTCCCGGATCAACTGCTTAAACTGCTCCTGATTCATATTCATAGCTGCCATATCTGTCAGCTCCTTTCCTTTGTTTGGGTATTCTCAAGACTCCGGTCTCGCCCCACACCACATTGTGACCTCATCCTGAGATGACGGTAGCCATATAAAAAATACCTCCTATTTTCCTTACTCAGACTCTGACGGATAGGTTCTTCTTTTCTAATGAAACATACGCTCAACCGCGGATCGACGGTCGCGCATTTTACCGTTGCCTTGCTTCCCCCAGAGTCGTTACATGTGGTACACCGCAGCGGAGCGAAGTCCTTCCGGCAGGCCGTCGGGCGCAGCAGGTGAAAGTTCCCAGCGTACCTGCCCCGCCCACTGGGAGGCGACGGCGGAGAAGTGGAGCATGACAATACCGAGATCCAATGCGGCATCCAATTATCGGTGTAGGCATCCTCCTGCTGCACCAAATAGATGCTGTGATCCTGCACAAGGAAGCCATAGGGCTGACGGTTGAGATAGCTGGGGGAGAGCGAAGCGGCGTAGAAGGACTGCCAGAGCATATCGTCGTAGAAGTCCATCATCTCGTCAAGCCCAGACTTGTTGCTCCAGCTCCCCATGTGAACCAAATCATTCACGCCCTTTTTGGCGCGTAGTACTGCTGCTCGGCCCGCACATCGATCTGAGACATACTTAGGATATTCAGCCGCAGCTTTTTTGCGGTCTTTTCCCCGTAGCCAAAGGCAACGATTGCCGCCACCTCTAACGTGGTGGTGAGAGACAGTGCCTTTTTGATTTTGTCGCTGTCGGTGAAGGTCATCCAGCAGGTGTCAATGTCCAACTCAGTCAGCTTGAGGACGAGATCTTCCATCATGTAGCCGGCGTTGATGGCCGCATAGGAATGCGGGGCAGACATAAGGAGCAGGTAGTGCGGTGCTCCGATGAGAAATTGATTATAGCCCGCTGAGCTCTCCAGCGCCGGCTGTGCATCCTTGTCCAAGACGATCAACTCCGTTGCAATCTCCGGGACAAGACGGGGGCAGGTCTTTTCATAGTAGGATCGGAGCTGGCCGATAGCCTCGCTCGGAACTTCCTTTTCGCGGAATGCGTGAACGGATCTGCGATTTTGAATCATAGCGCTGTAATTCATAGTAGTATCTCCTATTCTGATGTCTTTGGTTTTCTTATAAATCGTCTATCAGTGCGGTGCTCTTGGCGTAGGCGGTACTGCGTGCCTCAAAGAAATCGGTCTTGACCATATTGGCGTCAGCGTACTGGCTGACCCATTCCATGCTCTCCGGTTCGCTCTCAAAGCCCGGATACAATGCCGGATAGCCAAGGCTCGTCCAGCGAAGATTGCCGAGATAGCGGATGTAATCGCTGATCATCTGCCGGTTCAACCCCGGGATGTCGTCGCCGATCACATAATGCCCCCATGAGATCTCCTGCTCCACGCCCTCACGCATCATCTCGCGCAGCGCTTGTACGCTCTCGGCGGTGAACAACTCCGGCTGCTCCTTTTGCAGCTCCGTGATGATATTGCGGAACAGCCACAAGTGCGTGTTCTCATCGCGGTTTATGTAGCGAATCTCCTGCGCCGAGCCGGGCATCTTCCCGTTTCGGGAGAGATTGTAGAAGAACATAAAGCCGCTGTAAAAATAGATGCCCTCCAAAATATAGTTTGCCATCATCACGCGCAGCAGCGTGGGAGCGTCCTTCCGCTCCTGAAACTCGTTGTAGCAGTCCCCAATGAAGGTGTTGCGGCGCAGCAGATGCTCGTCCGTTTTCCATTGGTAGAGGATGTCATTGCGCTCCACGGGGGAACAGATGGTGTCGAGCATATAGCTGTAGCTCTGTGAGTGGACACACTCCTGAAACGCCTGAATGGACAGGCAGAGATTGACCTCGTTGGCGGTAATGTAGGCGCCGATATTAGGCAGGTTCGCTGTCTGAATGGAATCCAAAAAGACAAGAAAACTCAGAATTTTATCGTAGGCGCTGCGCTCGGCTGACAGCAGGCGGGGATAGTCCTTCACATCCTGCGAGAGATTGATCTCCTCAGGGATCCAAAAGTTGTTCATGGCCTGCCGGTACCAGTCGCTGACCCACGCGTACTTCATATTGTTGAAGTCGTTGAGGTTGGTGGTATTGCCGCCGATCATGCGCCGCAGGCGCACATCAGGGTCGCCTCCGGGTTAAAGAGGGGCTTTTTCTTCAGTTCCATCATGCTATCCTCCTTATGACGAGCAGCTTTCGCAGGCCTCGACCTCAAGGGCTTGCTGCGGACATAGTAAATGGTCTTGACGCCGGCCCTCCACGCCTCCAAATACAATCTGAGCACCTGACGCATGGAATAGTCGTTGGTGATATAGAGATTCATGCTCTGCGCCTGGTCGATATGTCTCTGGCGAAGGCCCGCGGCGCGTACCGACCAGCTTTGGTCGATCAGATGCGCCGCCTTATAGCACCACCATGTATCCATAGAAAGCTCCGGAGCAACGCGGGGCAGCATGCTGCCCTTTTTTTCCTCTAAAAAGAATTTCTTCATAATTGGATCTATGCCCGCCGACGTGCCGGAGATGATAGATGTGCTGGAGGTCGGTGCGACCGCCAGCAGATAGGCGTTGCGCATTCCCTGCACCGCCACCGTTTTCGCAAGCGCCCGCCACTTTTCGGAGGTATAACCCCGCTTTTCAAAATACGCGCCCGTCTGCCAGTCGCTGCCCTCAAAGAGCGCGTAACGACCCTTTTCCCGTGCCAGTGCTGTGTCCGCCTTGACGGCGGCGTAGTTGATGAGCTCGAACACTGCGTCGGTGAAGGCAAGGTGCTCATCGCTCTCCCAGCGGATGCCGCGCTTTGCCAGCATGTGGTGGTAGCCGCTGACGCCCAGGCCGATGCTGCGGTACTTCTGATTGGTAAGCCGCGCGTATTCCAACGGGTAGAAGTTGAGGTCGATCACATTATCCAGTGCGCGGATGGCCGTTTCCACCGTGCGTTCCATATAGGCCTCGTCCTCCACCGGCAGATTACCGAGAGACAGACTCGCCAGGTTGCAGACCACAAACTCACCTGGGCGTGTGGCCGTCACCACCATTGTGTCGCCGTTCTCCGTGTGCACCTCAGTGCTGATGTGCTCGATGGGCGCCATGTTCTGCGCGATCTCCGTACAGAGATTGGAGCAATAGATCATTCCCGTGTGGCCGTTTGGGTTCATATGATTTACACTGTCGCGGTTGAAAGCGAAGGGCGTGCCGGTCTCCACTGCCGAGCGAAGCACCAGCCGCACGATGTCCTTGACGGTGACGCTGCGCTTTTCGATGCGCGGGTCATTGACGCAGTCAGATACCGCTTCTCCCATTCTGTACCCCAGTAATCCTCCAGTGCGTAGCCCTTGACCGTGAGGATCTCATGCGGACACATGAGATGCCACGGCGCGTCTATGTTCTCCTCCGCCAGTCGCCAGAAGAGATCCGGATAGCACACGGCGGGAAACACATCATGCGCCTTCATGCGGTCGTCGCCGTTGTTGGTGCGCAGTTGAAGGAATTCAGGCAGATCCCGGTGCCATGCGTCTAAGTAAACCGCCACAGCGCCCTGCCGCATCCCCAACTGATCCACCGCCACGGCGGTGTCGTTGACCAGCCGGATCCAGCGGATAACACCGCCCGCCGCCCCTTGAAAGCCGCGGATAGTGCTGCCTGCAGCGCGCACCTTACCGAAGTACATCCCCATTCCACCGCCGAATTTAGAGACCTTTGCGAAGTTGTCCAGCGAGCGGTAGATGCCGTCCAGACTGTCCGGCACAGTGTCCACAAAGCAGCTTGAAAGCTGATGGTAGGGCTTTCGTGCGTTGGACATGGTAGGTGTCGCCATCGTGACCTCCATACGGCTGAGCATATCGTAAAAGCGTTTTACCCACCCATGCGGTCAGAGCCTTCGTTCATAGCAAGATGCAGCGCGATACCCAAAAACATCTCCTGCGGTGTTTCCAGCGGCACGCGGCTGCGTGACTGGATCACATAGCGTTTGAGCAGCAGGTCAAGGCCGGAGTAGGTGAACAGCTCGTCCCGTTCCGGCAGAGAAAGTCCTCCGCCATGGCAATCTCCTCGTGGGTATAGTGGGCAAGGATATAGTCACCGTAGAGTCCCTTATCCGTCAGATAGCGAAGCCTGCCATAGAGGTCGCAGACGCCGCGCCCCTCCCATTCCTGTGCGTTGCGACAGCGAAAGGAGTGGTTCAGAAGCCGCGCCGCGATGAACTCCCACTTGGGTGCCTCTGCCGTAGTCAGCTCTACCGCCGCCTTGGTCAGTGCCTCAGCCGCTCATCCTCCGTCATGCCCGGGCGACAGAAACTCTCAAACTTCATTTGAAGCGCCGCGAGGGAGTAGACTTCCTCGGTAAAATCCATCTGGATGCGGCGCAGCACCTCGTCAAGCGAGTCATCCCCCACCGTCCGCGCGATGGTATGCCGGACACGGCGCAGCGCAGACCGCTTTTCGCGGTAGAGGATGTACGCCTTGGCCACCTCATAGTGTCCGCGCTCCATGAGCGTTCGCTCCACCTCGTCCTGCACACGTTCCACGGTGAGCGGCACTGTGACGGAGAGATTGTCGAGAACGGTGGCGAGGATCTCATCCATCTCTCTGCTCCCGATCTCCTTGCCCTGTCCGTCAAACGCCTTTTTCATGGCGTTGAAAATTTTCTCCTGTTGAAAGGGAACAGACTCCCCGTTTCGTTTTCTGATCTCCATTTCGATCCTCTCATCTTCTCCGGTCACTTCTCATGTCCTTTTGAGCAAAGAGCGGGCAAGCGCAGTATCACGCTTGCCCGCTCTGTTTTTGAAAGCCGGTTTTTCTGCAGCCGACGCGGCGGGGCTGTTTGTTGTCTGTTGTCTTGGTTTTGGCTTCCCTGCCAGTTACTTCATAGATTCCAGAATGCGTCCGCCAGTGCTTCCAGCTCAGTGCGCTTGTCCGTGCCCATGGACGAGGCGAGGCTGAGCCGCTCGTTGAGCACCGTCATGTTCTTAAGCTCATTGTTGACGAATTTCTGCATGAGGTCACCGGACTTCACCGCCCATGAGCCGTTTTCAATGATGGCAAAGGTGCGGTTTTGCAGATTCAGTGCCTTCATATCCATGAGGAAGTCATGCATGGCGGGGTAGATGCCGAGGTTGTAGGTCACAGAGGCCAGGACAATGTGACTGTACTTAAATGCCTCGGAGATCAGCTGGGAGACATGAGTGGAGGACACATCGTACATCGCCACCTTGCTCATGCCCTTATCGCAGAGCGACGTCGCCAGCGCTGCGCCGCGTTCTCCGTGTTGCCGTACATAGAGGCGTAGACGATGAGCACGCCCTGGGTCTCAGGGGCATAGCGGCTCCATGTGTCGTACTTTTCGATGAACCAGCCAGATCCTTGCGCCACACGGGGCCGTGGAGCGGGCAGATGTACTTGATCTGATCCAAAACGCCGCCGGCCTTTTTCAGCAGGAGCTGGATGTGGGGGCCGTACTTGCCCACGATGTTGGTGAGGTAGCGGCGGGCGTCGTCCAGCCAGTCCCGCTCGAAGTCCACCTCGTCGGCGAACAGCTTGCCGTCCAGCGCGCCGAAGGTGCCGAAGGCGTCGGCGGAAAAGAGGACGCCGTCGGTGACGTCGAGGGTCACCATGCCTCCGGCCAGTGAACCATAGCGCGCCCACAAAGGTGACGGTGTGCTTGCCGAAGGAGAAGGTGTCGCCCTCCTTCACCTCGATGCACTCATGTCCGTCCACATGGAAGCCGAACTGCCGCATGAGCATGAATGCCTTCTCGTTGGAGATCAATTTCACCTTGGATGGCGCAGCAGGATCTCCTCGATGCAGGCGGCGTGATCCGGCTCCAGATGGTTGACCAGCAGGTAGTCCAGCTCGCGGCCATCCAGCACATACGCCAGATTTTCCAAAAGCTGGCGGCAGGCAGACCAGTCCACCGTGTCAAAGAGCACCGTCTTTTCATCCAACAGGCAGTAGGCGTTGTAGCTTACGCCCCGGGGAATGGGAAAGCAGTTTTCAAACAGGGCCAGGCGATGGTCGTTGGCGCCCACCCAGTAGAGGTCGTTCGTTACTTTACGCACGCAATACATCTTATCTTACCTCCTTCATGCTCAAGCTTTACAATTGATCCTTCGTCTCCGCGCACTCGGGACACACCCACTCGGCGGGAAGCTGCTCAAAGAGCGTACCGGGCGCGATCTCGCCGTCCTCGTCGCCCAACTCCGGCACATACTCGTAGCCGCAGCCGCTGCAGACGTAGCGGTCGCCGATGGGGGCGGGCTTCGGCGGCGTGGGCCGCTTCATCTTTACCATGGGCGGCGCGGGCAGCTTTTCGCCGCTATCCAGCGCGGCAGTGAGCAGGGGCAGGATCTCCTCCACATCGCCCACGATGCCGTAGTCGCAGTTCTTAAAGATAGGCGCGTTACCGTTCTTATTGATGGCCACGATGGTGGAGGCGTCCTTGATGCCCTTAAGGTGCTGGGATGCGCCGGAGATGCCGCAGGCGATGTACAGATTGCCGGTGAACTTCTGACCGGACATACCCACATAGCGGTTCAGCGGCAGATATTTGAGAGTCTCCGCCACAGGGCGGGAAGAACCGATGGCCGCGCCGGCGGCCTTGGCCAGCGACTCTACCAGTTTCATGTTCTTTTTCTCCCCGATGCCCTTGCCCGCGGAGACCACCCGCTCCGCCTGCGGGATGGGCGTATCCATAGGGATGCCCACGGAGAAGTCGTGACCATCCTTCTTCAGCGCCGCCACAAGGTCGGCCACCTGCTGGGCAGCGTCCCCCTCCCGGAAGATGGTCTTTTTGCGAATGCCGGTGATGGGCGCGGGTTTCTTGGCCGCCGAACGGCTCTCGCCGCCGGAGCTCTTGCCCAGCCTGCCCAACAGATGAGAGGCGATGACCACCCGCTGGATCTCGTTAGTGCCTCGTAGAGGGTGGTGATCTTGCGTCGCGGTAGGCCGTTCCACCTCCATGCCCTTGAGGTAGCCGCTGCCGCCGTGGATCTGCAAGGCATCGTTGGTGACCTCCAGCGCGATGTCCGAGGCGTACATCTTCGCCATGGCGGACTCCATGCCGTAAGGCGCGTGCTGCTCCTTCAGCTCCGCCGCGGAGTAGATGAGGAACCGGGCGCAGCGCAGCTTGGTTGCATATCCGCCAGCTTGAAGGCGATGCTCTGCTGGGCCGCGATGGGCTTGCCGAACTGGACGCGCTCCTTGGAATAGCTCAACGCGTGCTCAAACGCGCCCTGGGCGATGCCCAGCGCCTGCGCGGCGATGCCGATGCGTCCGCCGTCCAGCGTGGACATGGCAATCTTGAAGCCCTCGCCCTCCTTGCCCAATAGGTTTTCCTTGGGAACCTTCACGTCGTTGAAGATCAGCTCCGCCGTGGAGGAGGAGCGAATACCCATCTTGTCATAGTGGTCGCCGAACTCAAAGCCTTCCAGCCCTTCTCCACGATGAAAGCGGAGATGCCCCGGGTGCCGATGTCCGGCGTGGTGACGGCGAAAACCACATAGGTGTCCGCCTTAGGGGCGTTGGTAATGAAGATCTTGCCGCCGTTGAGGAGGTAGTAGTCCCCCTTATCCAGCGCCGTGGTCTCCGTGCCGCCGGCGTCGGATCCGGCGTTGGTCTCCGTAAGGCCGAAGGCGCCGATCTTCTCGCCCTTGGCCAGCGGAACCAGATATTTCTTCTTCTGCTCCTCGGTGCCATAGGCGAAAATGGGCCATGAGCCGAGGGAGACGTGGGCGGAGAGGATTACGCCCGTGCCGCCGTCCACACGGGCCAGCTCCTCCACCGCGATGGCGTAGCTCAGAGCATCAAGACCGGCACCGCCGTACTCCTTGGGGTAGGGAATGCCCATCCAGCCCAGCTTACCCAGCTTCTTGACAGCCTCCTCGGGAAACTCATTGTTCTGATCCATTAAAAATGCGAGGGGCTTGATCTCCTCCTCCGCAAAACTCCGGATCTTCGCGCGCAGCTCTTCGTGCGCCGACGTGGTTTGAAACAGCATACGGGTACCTCCTTTTAAAATTTTACAGCTTGCTTGTATCTTGGGGATCGGATCCGCCGGTCAGCAGCCTGCGCAGGCTCACGGCACGGAACGCCTCGTCCTGCTTTTGCTGCAAGGCCGCCAGCTGACAGTGGATGGCGCACCGCCCATGCTTGTCCTGCCAGCGGCATTCATATCCCGGTTCCATGCAGGCGCACAGGATGCCCCGCTCCCCCACGACCCCCATGAGATCGTAGAGGGAGGTCGCGTCCAGATCGCAGGACAGCGCGCAGCCGCCGAGAGCGCCGCGGCTCACCCGCACCAAATTGCCGGCGGAGAGCTTGCGCAGAATCTGGTAGGCAAACTGATTGGGGATCAATTCCGTTTCCGACATCTCGGCCACCGAATGCTTCTCCCCGTCCAGCAGCACCCGCAAAATGCGCAGCGCGTAGTCCGTCTCTTTGGTGATGATCATGCTCCACATCCTCTTTTCGCTTGCTTGTTAATACCATTATAACAATCTTGATAAATTTTGTCAAGATTGTTTCAAAAAAATTATCGCTTTCATACAGACCGCCCCAGCCCGGGTCAGCTTCGCTTTCCATTCAGCGAAAAGCCATGTTCCTTTTCATATTGACAATCTCCTGATCGGGATTGAGCTTGATTTTCATGTTCGCCAGCTCTTTCTTGATTGTGGCTTTATCATACCGCAGGACAAAGTCTTTTTCTGTGACGAGGTACATTGAAAAAAAAATCCGGTGCTTTTTGAGCACCGGATTTTAAGAAGGTGAATTACGCTTTCCACAGACTGTGGAGGTTGCAGTAGGCGTAGACCGCCTCGACCTCGTCGCCCTCGCAGAGCGCGAAGCAGACCTCCGGCTTTTCGCCGGGATGCAGTTCCTTACGTTGATTGCCCTGCTTGGTCTGGAGAGATACCCATTCGATGTAGTGCTCCGGCAGCATGGGGTGCTCCACAGAGCCGACCTTGACATGGACGATGCCGTTTTCCACCGTCCAGACAGGGACGTGCTTTTCCACGGCGCATCGGTGGTGCCGGGAACGATCTCGCTCATCGGCTCGCCGCAGCAGACAACAGGGACGCCTGCGTCCTTAACTTTGGCAATGATGTTGCCACAATGCTTACAAATGTAAAACTTCTGCTCCATGATAATTCTCCTTTTCTTTCTTTAATAGTTTTCTGCGTGAATTTCAAAATAGCTCTGGGGATGGTTGCAGGTGGGGCAAACCTCCGGGGCCTTCTCGCCCACGACGATGTGACCGCAGTTGCGGCACTCCCACACCTTGACCTCGCTCTTGGCGAAGACCTCCGCCATCTCCACATTGTGCAGCAGGGCACGGTAGCGCTCCTCGTGATGCTTTTCAATGGCGGCGACCAGGCGGAAACGCTGGGCCAGCTCATGGAAACCTTCCTCATCGGCAGTTTTGGCAAAGCCATCGTACATATCCGTCCACTCGTAGTTCTCACCCTCAGCGGCGGAGAGAAGGTTTTCTGCGGTGTCGCCAATGCCGTTCAGTTCTTTGAACCACAGCTTGGCGTGTTCCTTCTCATTATCAGCGGTTTTGAGGAACAGTGCCGCGATCTGCTCAAAGCCTTCCTTCTTGGCCTTGGATGCAAAATAGGTGTACTTGTTGCGTGCCTCGGACTCACCGGCAAAGGCAGCCATCAGGTTTTTTCGGTTTGAGTTCCTGCGTATTTCGTTTCTTTCATGGTGGATAATCCTTCCTGCTTTTCTGCTTTTATTGTAGCAAATCTATGATTTTATTCCGTGACGAAGTCACATTCCTTTTTATTTTAAACGATTTAGTCTGTTCTTATCCCGCAGCGTGATTGCACCACGCTTCAGCTCCACCAGTCCGTCCTCCGAGAAGCTTTTGAGCATCCGTGCCACTGCCTCCCGTGCCGAGCTGATGTGCTGGGCGATCTGCTCATGGGTCATACGTATCGTGTCGGAGCCGGTACGTTCCGCTTCGGCAAAGAGAAATTCTGCCAGCCGCTGATCCAGCCCCTTGAACATGATCTGCTGCATCGCCCACATCACATCAGAAAACCGTTTCGTTGCCAGTTCATAGAGAAAACAGCGGACATGGAGATTTTTCTCCTTGAGTGCAGCAATGACATTTGCAGGGATAACCAGAACGTCCGTATCCATTCCGGCAGTCATTTGCGTATCAAAGGTGATCTGACTGATCACGCAGGAGGCGGAAAGCACGCATAGTTCGCCCGGATACAGGCGGAACAGCGTTACCTCCCGCCCCTCATCAGAGAGAAGATAGGTGCGGATCTCGCCGGAAAGAATAAACAGCATTCCGAGACATTCATTGTCGCTGCTGTGAACGAACGCACCCTTTTTATAATGACGGACAAAGCACTTCGGCGTAGTGTGTCCATTTCGCGTTCGGTCAAGGATGACCAGAACGGAAGTTGTGTCAGTGGTTGTTCCATATCAATGGCAGCTATGCTTGCCGCAGCCGTGGTCACCGCAGGTGTGACCTTCCTCGCCGTGCTCATGGTCATGGTGGTCACAGTGAACGTTGGATCGTAGCCCAACTTCCGTTGAGCAATGCGCTCACCGCCGCGTCAGCTCCCCGCTGACACCGCCGTAGAGCTTAATGCCCGCTTCGGCGAGTGCTGCCTGCGCACCGCCGCCGATGCCTCCGCAAACCAAAGTGTCCACACCGTGCTGCATTAGGAAGCCTGCCAGTGCGCCGTGACCGCTGCCGTTGGTATCAACAACTTCCGTATGGGTGATTTTGCCGTCCGCAGCTTCATAAAGCTTGAACTGCTCGGTGTGACCGAAGTGCTGAAAGATTTGACCGTTTTCATGGGCAACTGCAATTTTCATAATAGAATCTCCTTTGCAAGTTTTGCCTGATTTTTCCATGTTGGCTCTCTGCATCCGGCAGCAACGGCCGCAGTGAGCTGCCTCCTGTCCTCCGCAGATGTGGTAGTTTCCCCCGGTGATGTGCAGCGGTTTCCCGTGGACAAGACACGCTGCGATCTTGCTCCGTGCGCTTTCGTAAATCTCCTGCACGGTAGAGCGGGAAATGTCCATTTGAGCGGCACACTGCTCGTGGGTTTGCTGCTCCAAGTCAACCAGCCGAATGACCTCGTATTCGTCCAGCGTCAGCAGGATCGGCTCGGTATTCTCGCACCCGTTGGGACAGAATGTATCGACCTGTGGTACGCCACAAATTTGACGGCACCGTGGCGGTCTTGGCATGGGAGCTTTCCTCCCTTTGTATTCGGTATATTCCGATTGTAGCACTTTGAGCAGAAAAAAGCAATTTTTTCAAAAGCTGCTACATTTTCCGTCCTCATATGTGTGCCGGCTAATATTCGGAGTCGAATGCTACATGTGAGCCTTGTTCGTAATGCCCACCGATCATGACCGCAGCGGCAGTCACAGCATCCACATAAAGCGTTCCCGGTAATGCTTGCATTTCGTAAAAAAACGTTATAATTGAATCAGTTAAATCAAAGGAGGCATCAAATCATGAAATCACATAAATACTGGGCCTTAGGCGCACTTTTCTGTATGTTGGGATGCATTTATTCTGGAATCAAAAAATCTATGACTGCGCATAAATACTTTGCCTATTCTTCATTGCTTTGTATGGGTATGTCCATTTATTCCGGTCACAAACTGGTTTCTCCAAAGAAGAAAAAAATCACTAAATCAAATAATAGTGAGAATAGTTAAACAAAAAATTTCCTTTATTCATCAAAGACAAGTTGCTGGAGAATTTTTTCTCCAGCAGCTTTCTTCATATAGAAAACCACAAGCTATGCTTGTGGAAGAATAGAGCCGTAGCGTTGAAACGGTAGAAAAAGAACCTCCTTTTGCTATAATTAGAAGCGGGTAACGCCAACCGCATAGGGCCTTTGGTTCGGCCTACTTTTTGGAGCTGGGCCTCTCGTGCCAGCAGCTCGAACAGAATATCCCGGCCCTCTTCACCGACCCCGCGTGCGGCCATGTGCTGCGGGCGAAAGGCTTCGTACAGGACGAGAACGGCGGGGTGAAGCTGAACGCCACCGCCGACGGCCTGACGGCAAACGCTATCCCCAAGGGGCAGGAAGTGCTCATCGTGATCGGGGCTGGAGAAAGAACGGATTGAGGCGAGATTAAAGGGGTAAGGCAATCCCCGATATCGTTGTATCTTTCCATAAATAGTTTGTCTCCCGCCCAAAGTAGGCGTATAATAGGGGAAAAGAAACGCTAAAGGAGAATCCCCTATGAACGGCACCGCATTGCGCAAACCGACTGCCCGGCGGGTGGTGGGCAATGGTGGCGGGCATCGTCATCATCGCCCTTGGCATTGCGCTTTTCAAGCAGTCCCACCTCGGCAACGACTCCATCAGCGCCCTGAACATGCGGCTGGCGGAGCTGCTCGGCATCTCGCTGGCACCCAGAACCTGTGCACGAACATCCTGTTTTTCCTGCTGGAATTCTGGTTCGGGCGCAAGTACATCGGCCTTGGCACCTTCGTCAACGGTATCTGCATCGGTACATCGTCACGGCGTTCTATGACCCCATTCACGCCCACTTCGGCGACGCGCCGTCGCTGGCGGTGCAGTTGGCGTGGGTCATCGCGGCGGTGCTGGTCACGGCGCTGGGCGCTGGGTGGCCTTGTGGGCCTTGGCACCTTGATCTGTGCGTTCTGCCTTGGGCCTTCATCCAGTTCTTCGACCGGACGTTCTCCCAGAAGGTGCTGCAATACAAACCGAACAATTGAGAAACCCCGCGGCGTCAAATCATACGCTGCGGGGGTCTTTTTTATTGCTGCCGTTAAGCAGAAAATGAAGGAGATCTATCTTTCAAAACCGCCTGTGGACTGCTGCGGCGATGGGGAGCCATAACAAACCCATCAGACAGGCTTTGGAAGAAGTAAATAGGGATGTGAGAAATGCACTGTCACAGGTTGATGCCGATTCCAAGGATCACGAATAGGATCGCCAGACAGATGCAGCTTAACATTTATCTGGAGATGGCCCAAGGATAAAATAGAAGCAGGATTAAAGCCGCTTACTGTGCTGGTTTCCAGCATGGTGAGCGGCTTTTTACTACAAATATGAGGAATCGAAGAAGTCTTTTAGTGTGATTCCCAAACCCAGACAGATTCTTTCAATCGTCTCTACGCTCAACTGGCCTCCCCGACAAGCAGTGGTTTGAATCGTGGAATACGATATTCCGCATTTCTTTG
>ENA-OQDD01000476-OQDD01000476.1-human-gut-metagenome-genome-assembly--contig:-NODE-476-length-16369-cov-3.870521_pt1 | contig 16369 bp, 21 predicted proteins | sample MGYA00242507_ERZ504598 | MGnify/ENA primary metagenome ERZ504598 (study PRJEB26092, sample SAMD00036318) | human gut metagenome | host: Homo sapiens | study: EMG produced TPA metagenomics assembly of... | reverse complement strand
CGTCGAGTCATTCGTTCAGTTGCAGAGCGCTCGTCGAAGGCATCGCGATGACCGGCATGAAGTAAACGGCGCGCGCGGGCCGGGTGGGCTGGCTTGTGTCTGGCTGGGCCGGTTTGGCTTGTGGCTGGCTGGACTGGCTGAGTCTGTTTGTCTCCTGTCCGCACCGGTCCGCGCGATCGTTCGCTTCACTTACTACACGTACCCTCCTTCCTTTCATCACCGTCTCCGGCGCCGCTTGTACAGGGCGCCGGGGCAGGCCCGTCACCGTGGCTCCTCCCGCGGTGGCGGCCTTTTGTGGGTATGTGAAATATGTGGTTGAAGTTTGGTGATTCTCCGGTTGAGGCAACGAGGCTCCCCGCAAAGGTCTTTTGGTAAGTCTTAGGTTGAAATACTGTATTGGTGCAGGTCTCGATGGACATATTCGGCCAGACCTTCGTGTTCTTCGTGGTGTACGACTGGAATCATACGGCTGCGTTCGCCTCACTGTTGCTGGGTTGCGCGGCGATTTCGCTGCCGCTGATGCCGCTGTTCGGCATCGGCATGACCAAACTCGGTCCGCGGTGGAATGGCGACGCATTCCCGGGATTGTGTCGCAGATTGGGCCTGTGTGGGTGGATTCGTAACACTTTCCCGGGAATGTTGCGCACGATGGTGCGTTTAGCGGCGTTTCACGTAGCGGGTGCTGCGGCCAGCACCGATTTTGATGATCGTACCGGAGTCCAACAGTGATTTCAGCGTGCGCTCAATGGTGGTGGTGCTGGTATCGGGCATGCGAGCGAGAATATCGGCCTTGGAGAGTGGAACTAGGGATTGATCAAGCAGTGCTTCAATCCGCGTTCCCTTGGTGGCTACTCGCGGTGCTCCCTGCGCTCTGCCGCCTGCCGTGAGATTGATGCGTTCGTCGAATTCCTTGCACGCGGACAGTATGATGCCAAGCAGGTAGTTCGTGAATGGCGCATAATCATTGGCGTTGTCGTCCCAGCCTTGGGTGCTTGCGGCCAGCGCCTCATAATAAGTGCTTTTACTTTGCTCGATAAGGTGTTCGATACTGATGCATTTGCCGACCATATAGCCATTGCGGCACAGCATCAGGAGCGTGAGTAGCCGACTCATACGGCCATTGCCGTCATTGAACGGATGTATGCAGGTGAAATCGAGAATGAACATGGCGATGGCAAGCAATGGATCGGTATGTCCATCTCGGATTGCTTGCGTGTAGGCGGAACACGCGCGTTCGATCAGTATTCGATGTAGTCGAATGATCTCATACTGCCTCATTTTCTGCATCATACGAACTTTTCTGCATCATATTTTATCAAAATGAGGCAGAAAATGGCTGATGAGACAGAAAAGGCGGCAGGATGGCGGCCGTCTCGCTTGCCGGTTGCGTTACTTTCCCGGGAATGTTGCGCTCGTGGCAAGAAACGGCAAGTTCAGGCGGACGCGACCGACGATACCCGTCGTGTAGTCGAACGTCTTACCGGACTGCCTTACGAGCGTTGCTGGCGGTAGCTACACTGAGAAACCATGAGCAAGCATCACCATCGCGACCGTAGCTGGGCCCCGGCACCTGAAGCATTGCCGGACGACGCCCAGACCATTGACAACCACACTCACGTGGCCTCCGTAATCCCTTTCGCGCGCGCTATGAGCCATGAGGCGCAGGAGAAGGGACAGCCCGAAGTCCCGGTGTACGACGTCGACCAATTGCTGGCGCAGGCGCAATCTGTCGGCATTGGGGGTATTATCGACTGCGGTTGCGAGCTGCCGCACCTGATGACCGCCCTCCAGATGGCCCTCGATCATCCAGGTAATGTGCACGCGGCGCTCGCAATACACCCCAATGAGTCCGTGCTCCACGGGCATCGCGGTGTGCCGGGGCCGGATGGTCTGCCCCTCAAATACAAGCCTTACCATGACACGTCTTTCGAGGACGCGCTCGCCGAAGTACATCGCCTCGCCACCACATACCCCGAGCAAGTGGTGGCTATCGGCGAGACCGGCATGGACCTCTTCCGCACCGGCGAAGGTGCCAAGGAACTGCAGCGCGAGGCTTTCCGCGCGCATATTGCCCTGGCCAAGGAACTGGGCCTGCCCATGCAGATTCACGACCGCGACTCCCATCGCGAGGTCATCGAAACCCTGCTGGCCGACGGCGCGCCCGAACGCACCGTATTCCACTCGTATTCCGGCGACCGTGAGATGGCCGAGATCGCGCGCGAACATGGCTGGTATCTGAGCTTCTCCGGCACCGTGAGCTACAAAGGCAATGACGGTATCCGCGAATCGCTACGGATTGTGGGGCTGGACCATGCGATGGTCGAAACCGACGCGCCGTATCTGACGCCCATGCCGTATCGTGGCCGCACCAACGCGCCGTACATGATTCCCTACACCTTGCGGGCCATGGCCGATACGCTCGACTTGCCCATCGCGGATGTGGCGCGCGGCACCCGCGATACCGCCCGCGCCGTATACGGACTGTGAGGGCCGGGTGTGCGGCCGTCGCGGCGCGTGTAGAGACGATGTGTTGACTTGTAAAATTTGTCAGAATTGTGAACGAGGTCTATCATGATGTGTTTGACATAAGCGAGGGGGATGATCTCCACCTCAATGGAGGACTGAACGTATGGCTGAGTCGAACCAAAGGACCGCACGCGCCCAAAAGCCTTAAAGGCCCAGAAAGCCCAGTCTGGCGCCGCCAAAGCCAAGGCCCGACAGGAAGAAGAAGCACTGCTGAGGGCCGACACCTTTACCAACGCTCCCAAGGTGTCCCGCCGCACTCTCACCAAGGAGGAGCGCGAGGCGCTCGCCAAGCAGAGGGAAGCTGAAACCAAAGAAGCCGAGAAAATCGCCAGCGCATGGTCGAAAGGCGGCCTCGGTCGATGGTGGGCCCGCCTGCAATCCAGCCCAGACAAGGTCACCTGGGGCATGGCAATCGTGGCGCTCGGCGTGGTGTACGGCGACATCGGCACCTCGCCCTTGTACACCGCGCAGACCTTCCTTGCCGGTCAGGGAGGGCTTGGCGGCGTAGACCGAGAGGCCGTGCTCGGCATGCTGTCGCTGGTCTTCTGGTCGATTACGCTGATCACTACCGTCAAATATGTGCTCATCGCCATGCGCATCGACAACAATGGCGAAGGCGGCATCTTCGCACTGTACTCGTTGATTCGCAAGTACGGCGCATGGCTCGCGATTCCCGCCATGCTCGGCGGCGCGGCATTCCTCGCGGATTCGGTACTTACCCCGGCGGTTTCCATCAGTTCCGCAGTCGAAGGCTTGCAGACCCTGCCGCCATTGGAAGGGTTGTTCGACGAAAACCCAAGCCTGACCCTGATGATCACCGTCGTGATCATCGTGATTCTCTTCTCCGTGCAGTCGCGCGGCACCGAAAGCATCGGCAAAGTATTCGGCTCGATGGTGCTGGTCTGGTTCGGCTTCCTCGCATCGTGGGCGTCACGAATCTCTCTAACGACTGGTCTGTGTTTGAGGCCCTGAACCCGGTGTACGGCATCAAATTCCTGTTCAGCCCGCACAATGCTGCCGGCATCGCCTTATGGGCACCGTGTTCCTCTCGACCACCGGTGCCGAGGCGCTGTACTCCGACATGGGCCACGTGGGGCGCGGCAACATCTACTTCACCTGGCCATTCATCAAGGTTGCGCTGGTGCTCAACTACTTCGGCCAAGGCGCGTGGATGCTGGCCAATAGCGATAACCCGCAATACACTGCGACGGAGTCACTCAACCCGTTCTTCCAGATGATGTCTCCGAACGTACGTTATCTGGCCGTGATTCTGTCTGTTTCGGCCGGCGTGATCGCTTCCCAGGCCTGATTACCGGCGCGTTCACCATGGTCTCCGAAGCCACCCGCCTCAATTGGATGCCTCATCTGCAGGTGCGGTACCCGGCCCGCACGCGTGGCCAGCTGTACATTCCGGTGGTCAACGGCGTGCTGTGCGTCTCCACGCTGGCCGTACTCGCCATCTTCAAGGATTCGGAACACATCTCTGCCGCATATGGACTGGCGTTGACCATTACGATGATCACCACCACCGTGTTGCTCGGCGTCCACCTATGGCATTCCGGCAAGCGGGTCGGTGCCATCGTGTTCACCGTGCTGTTCTTGGCGATTCAGGCTATGTTCTTCATCGCGTCTATGGCCAAATTCCTGCATGGTGGTTGGTTCACCATGTTGCTGACCGCCGCGATTCTGTTCGTCATGTACACGTGGAATGAGGGCACCAAGCTCGAACGTGCGCAACGCCGTCACATGCGGCCCAACGACTTCCTACCCGCGCTCGACAAGCTGCACAGTGATTTCCGCATCCCGTATTTTGCGGACAACATCGTGTACCTGACCTCCGACTCGGAAACCAAGCGACTCGACACGGACATCTTCTTCTCCATCTTCGCCGACCACCCCAAGCGCGCCCGTGCTTGGTGGGCAGTCAGCGTGGAAACCACCGACGAGCCGTTCACCCGTGAATACTCGGTGGAGGACTTCGGCACGAACTACATCTACCGCGTGCGCTTCCGTCTGGGATTCAAGGTTTCGCAGTCCATCCCGGCGTACATCCACCAGATCATGCACGACCTGTCCAAAACCGGCGAACTGCCCAAGCAGAAGTCGATTTACCCCAAGGTCGACGCCGATCCGGACATCGGCACCATCCGTTACGTGCTGATTCACAAGGCCCTGATGCCGGAATCCAAGGTTTCTGCACGCGGTGCCCTGTCGTTGCAAGCCAAGTACGCAATCCGCCACATGGCCGGCTCGCCGGTTAAGTGGTTCGGTCTGGCACCTTACAACCCGTTGGTCGAGGTGCAGCCGCTGTTCGTCTCCACCCGCCGCCCACCGCGTCTGAAGCGCACCGATACGGCCAAGACCATCCCGATGCCCACGCCGACTCGTGCAGTGGCCGACCCGGCCGCCGTCCCTGACCCGATGGACACCACGTCCGGGCTTGGGCGATTGGTACAGGAGCTTGATGCCGCCGTATCGGCCGAGGCGCGGAAGACCGCTGAGGCCGCTGCCGCCGATGCGCCCGCTGAGCAGGGCGATAAGGCGATAAGGCAAGGCCGAGAACGGCAAACCCGCCGCCAAGCCTCAGCGCTCCGCCAAACAGAAGCGATAACATACCAGTTGCAGCGGCGCTGATGCGCTCTATAAAGAATGCCTATAACGGTCGCCGCACGTCGCCACACGGTTTCGGTAAGTTGAAATACCATGTGCAGATTACTGGGATACGCGACGGCAGGCTTCAACCTGAGTCTCAACGCCGTGTTGGGGCAAGACAATGTCGAGGATTTCCGTGAACTGTCTGAAATCCACAATGATGGCTGGGGTGTAGCCCAGCTTTCCGATCCTGCCGAAGCACCGCACGTGCGCGACGGTGGCGCACCCACCCCGGAAACCGGCACCCGAATCTACAAGTCGACCATCGCGGCCCGTCATGACAGCACGTTTGAGGCGCTGGCCGACGAACCGTCTCGCGGTGCCATCTGGCACCTGCGCTTGGCAAGTTCCAATCTGCCGCTCATCATGGAGAACCAGCACCCGTTCTATGCGAACGGCCTGAGCTTCATCCACAACGGCGATATCTCGGACGCCAATGGCCGCAACATCGTCACCAACCGCTCATACCCGGTGAACCACAGCGTGTTCCTCTCCACCGGCGGCCGTTCCGACTCCGCCATCTTCTTCGCGGTGATTCTGGAATACATCGGCTTCGGCTTCTCGCTCGACGAGGCCGTGGCCCAGGCCGTGCGCGAACTGCGCCAAGCTACCCGAAGTCCAGCTACAACTGCATGATTCAGTCCGAGGACCAGCTCATCGCCCTGTGCGCCGCCGGTCGTGAGAAGACCAGCCCGCGCATCGTGGAAATCTACGATGAGTACGGCCGTGGCGAGCAGGCCGCCGACTACCGTGTGATGCGCTACCGTGAGCTGCGCGACGACAACGGCGACTCCGCCGGTGTGGTGGTCTCCTCTTCCGGCTACAAGCAGGAAGGCTGGAACGTGCTGGAGAACGACCAGATGATCATCGTCTCCAACCGCAACGGCACCTACCGTCTCCGTTCCATCTGAAATACCTTCATAAGCCCCCTCTGACGAGGGGGCTGTCAGCCGACAGGCTGACTTGGGGGGAGACCCCTAGAGCCTCAAATCATCCGCATCCCATACTTCTCCGCCAACGCCGGAATATCCGGCACGCCATACTTGGCTACCAGATCCAGCCATCGCTGTTTGTTCTCTCCGCCAAATCGCTCGGCTCGGGCCGTATACGCCTCGACCTGCAGGAACTTCGGCGGCACTGACTTGCTATGGAACTTGTCGGCGTACATCACCACTTCCTGCTCGAGATTCATCGGCACATAGTCGCTGGTGGCAACGGCAGCTCCTGGCGCACCACATCCTCGCGCGTAAGTCCCACGCCGGTATGGTTGCGGCAGAACTGGGCGATGGACTCGTCCACGCCCTCGTCGAGCAGATACTCGTAGCCCTTAAGACCGTGCAGAATGTAGCGTTTCTTGCTGAATTTGAGCGGTTCGCCGTCAGAGCCGTCATGCTTGAACACGCGGTAGGTGCCGATGTCATGCAGCAGTCCGCCGATGAGTACCAAATGCTCGTCGAGCAGACGCGGCGGCACATGGCCGCCGGTGACGCCTGCGGTGGGCGGTACCTCCGCGTCCTTCGGTAATGTGCAGCGGCGCGTGAACAGCGCGTTCTGCCGGCGCACGATCTGGCAGCCGATGGTCGCCACAATCACGCAATGCGTGTGCACCAGCTCGTACGCCGCCTTGGACGGCGCGATTTTGCGGTGCAACTCGTCGATCTGCTCCAGTGTGGGAATATATCCGGTCATGATTATCAGGTTTCGCCTCGTACGGTCAGATTTATCCTCAGATTAGCGCGGCAATGAGCCGCAGCATTGAAAAACCCCTGCGATTCGGCAATACGAATCACAGGGGGCTCTATGGTCTGAACATCAGATTTCGAAGAGTGTGTCGGCTGCTTCGGCGATCTCGCGCGACGCAGTGAGCACGATAACGCAGTGCTTCGGGTCACCGGTGTGCGCCAGCTTGGCCAGCGCGGCGAACACGGTCACCTCGTCATCCGCGTTCAGCCTCGTGTCGGCTCGTCGAGGATCAGCACCTCGGCCTCGGTGCTGATTGCACGGGCGATGGCCACCAAACGCTGCTGCACCAAAGGCAATGTGCCGACGGCCACGCCGCTGGTGGCCTCAGAGAAGCCGACCTTGGCCAGCAGTTCGCGGGCGATCACCGGCTTGGGCTTCAGGAAGTTGCGGTTGGACGCATTCATGGCGTACAGCACGTTTTGTTCGGCGTCGAGCTTCGGCTGCACGGCGTGCAGCTGCGGTACGATGCCCAGACGGTGGCCGCGCAGTTCCACGGGCTCGAGCTCAACAATGTTGGCGCTCTTGTTCATCACCGTGCCAGACGCCGGCGTGGCCAAACCGCTCATCACGCCCATCAGCGCGCGACGTTTGGCGTCGGCGGTGATGCCCGAATCGGGGTCGTCGCTGATCAGCAGCGCGTATGCGTGTCCGGAGTAGCAGAAGAAATTCGCGCCATCGAGGATGTTGACCTTGCCCTTGGGGCCGGCGACCGTCACCTTGTTCAGGGCAAAGGTCGGGTAGGTCTTGAGCAGAATGTCGTCGGAACCGCCGCCCACCAACACGCGATCGATACGCGAGGCCAGCGTCATGGTGGGTTCGGCCGCTTTGCCCTGAGGCTCCGCATGCTCGGCCAATGCGTCTTTGTGATCGGTTTTGGCCAGTCGGAGTGTTTCGTTGACGCGGGCGGCATTGCGCTCGGTCACTTCGGCGGATGCGTTGGCCGAAGCGATGGCGTCTGCTTCGGCCTCGCTGGTCTCGTCGGTTTCTCCGGTTTCGGCAGATGCCAGTGCGCTGTAAATACCATCGTCAACAGTGCCTTCGTCATCAACGTCATCGAAGGTCACGCTGAACTGCATGGAGTCAGCTGGAACGGATTCAATGGCGTCGTTCGTCTCAGTCTCAGAAGTCGCTTCGTCAGCCGTTGCGTCAGTGGTCTTCTCGAGTTCCTGATCGTTGTTCCTGTCGCTCATGCCTGTGCCTCCGCATCGTCGGTTGTGGTGGTCGTCTTGTTGGTCTCGCTCACGGTGCCCCAGTCGCCATCGGCGGCGAACAGCTTGTTCGCGCTGAAGAACGCAAGGCGCAGGGCGGCAAGAATCGCCAGGATCAGGATTGAACCCAGTCCATACCAGACCATGGTCCAAATCAGGCCCGATGTCACCGGGGTGGCATGGCCGGATGCCAGGGCAGATCCGATCGGATTGGCGGCGAACGCGCCTCCGACCAGACCAATCACGTAGAAGGGCAGGGTGACGATGAACACTTCCAGCATGAACTGCCATCCAAACGCCCGCGAGTGACGCCGGACACCAGTGCCATGCCGATCTCGTCGTCACGCTTGGGCGTCCACACGCCTGACAGCACGAGGATGAGCAACAGCACGCCGCCCACGGCAACCAACGCAATGGTGCCGGTCTTCGCGCGCGAGGATAGCGTATCCAGCGGCTCCAGAGAAGCGTTGTAGGATTCCAGCGAAGGGGAAGACACCTCGTATCCCTTGGCGGGCAGCTTGGACTTCTTGAGGGTGGATACCAAGGACTTGTATGTAGCGGGATCACCGGTGTCGAACACCACGTCCAGATCCGGCATCGCCCAGCCGGAGGCGGTCTTGTCGTTGGACTGTGGGTCGAGTCCGGCCTTGGCGAAGGTCTGATAGTTGGTGAAGATCGCGTTCTCGCGGTTGCGGGCGCCGTCACCGGATTGGCGACGGCGGATTCGGATGTGTACTTGTAGATGCCGCGCACCTTGAGCTCGGCCGTGGTCTGGGCGTCCGAGGCGGCCGCCACCTTGAGCGTATCGCCCACCTTCAGGTTGTTGGCGGAGGCAAACGCTTCAGAGACCAGTGCGCCGGTGGTGTTCGGGTTGGAGGACTGGTTGTTGTAGCTCAGGTCCTTGCCGTCCACGATTTCGAAGGTACCGAGGTCGCTGGCCTTGGCGGCATCCTCGGTCCAGAAGGCTCGCCAAATGAGCTGGCCGCCGGTCTCATCATCGGAGGCCGAGCCCAGCGATCCGCCGTCCAGGGCCTTCAAATCACCGCTCACGCGGGCCGGCACGGTTTCGGTAACCGTGAAGTTCAACGAGTTGGTGGCCGACTGGACGAGCGTGGCGTATTCGGTGTATGAGGTCCACGTCATGTAATGCTTGGTGGAAGCCGAGTCCGTAGCGGAGACCTTCTTCCACGTAGCCGCAGTCGGGCGAATGGCCAACGTGGCCTTCTGCTGATCGTACGTGGTGGTGTGTGCGTTGGTATCTTCTTGAATGATGCCAGTCCGGCGACTGTGCCGAAGGTGACCGCCAAGGTGATGAACGCGGTCAGGGCCGTACGTCCTTTAGAACGTGTCAGGGCCCGCCAGGCGTTGCTGAGGACGAACATGTAATTACCTCTCCCGTTCTCCTAAGCCGAACAGATCAATACGGCTTTAACTATTGTTGCGTTTAGTGACCGTTTTCTTGCGCAATACTGTTATACCCCTCAATGAAGTCTGAGAACATTCTGACAGCGATGTGGTGGTCATGAGGGGATTTGCACCCGGTATGGGATAAACCCTCGGTCTATTTCGGTGGCATCGGTACACTGGCATGAGATATGCGTGGCGTCACGTGTGCTCCGGCATGTCTGCGATTCCGGATTTGCCCGGAGTCCGGCATCCGGAAGCGTGGCCTCGCGCCGCTGGATAAGAGTATGAGCTGAGCAGATTTTCGGGCAGGGTAAGTATGCGATTCACTTCAGGGCATTCGAGCCATAAGGCTGTGGGGCGTAGGAGAAGACGTCATGCCGGTAACGGAAAATTCAATCGCTCCGCATCTACGAATAGCGCTGTGAATCAGCAGACGGGTCCCGTAAACCTGAAGACTCCCCAGCACGTGGGTGGTAACGGCCGTTCGCTGATCAGCCGTACGCCGATATGGGCGCGAGTGGTGGTTGTACTGCTGCTGACGTTGCTGGCCAGCGTCACCTGTGTGGGCACGCTCTACGCGGCATCCGTCTCGAGAATGGCCACGGATGCGCAGCGCGTGCTGACATCAGCCGAAAGTCTGGCCAATTCGGCACTTGGCTGTGGCAGCGATAAGAGTCTGTCGGACATCTCCCAAGAGCTGGTCAATGCCACCAATGATCTCAATGCGGAGCTGAACGGCCCACAGTGGGACTTCTTCCGCGACCATTCGCGATTCGGAAGCGACATCACCGCCGCCCGCGAAATGCTGGCTTCCGTGGATACGCTGGTCAACGGTCCGTTCACTGATCTGCTGAACCTGTCCAAACGATTGCAGGGCTTCTCCCTGAAGAATGGCTCGGTGGACGTCAGCGCCCTGATGGATATGCCGGATATCGTCAAGCAGGCGCATAAGGATATCTCGCAGCAGCTCACCAAGCTCAACAAGGTGCCGACTCCGAGCGTCGCCAAGGTGGCCACCGTGCTCGAAACCGAAAAGGCTGCGCTCAAGACCGTGGATTCGATGCTCGGCGAATACGATGGCCTCATTAACTTGCTACCGCAACTGCTTGGCGAGGACGGCAAGCGCACGTATTTGGTGATGGTGCAGAACCCGGCCGAGCTACGTTCGGCGGGCGGCATGGTAGGCACCATCGCCGCAATCACGGCAGATAAGGGCACGATTACCATCGGTGATTTCGCCACCACTTCTGGTTGGGACATTCCTGAGGAGCCAATAGATGATACGGTGCTGAAGGAGCGCCAGGTATTTGGTGGCACTTTTGACCAGTACCCGGCCACCACGACCATCGACCCCGAATTCCAGCGTGTGGCACAGATGAACAAATACATGTGGCTGTATCAGAAAGGCAACGAAGACGAGAACGTAGCGGGTGTATTGTCACTCGATCCCGTATTTCTCCAGGCATTGCTGGGAGCCACAGGCGAGGTCAAGCTTTCGGACGGCCGAGTGCTGGATAGCACCACCACGGTGCCGTTCTTCGCTTCAGACCTGTACACGGATTACCCGGACTTCGAGCAGCAGAACAACTTCGTTTCCGAAGCGGCTCAAGCAATTATGAACCATGTGCTTGGCAACGCGAATGCCTCTACCGCATCCCCGCTGTTGAAGGCAATTAGAGATACCAGCGCTAGCGGTCATTTCAAGCTATGGATGGCTGATCCGGATGAGCAGGAGGCGCTGATTGCCACCGGACTTATCGACGATAAGGCCAGTGGCGAGTTGTCTGCTGACAGTCAGGTGCCCGAAGCCGGCATCTATCTTTCGGAGCTGCAGCAAGGCAAGCAGGATTGGTATCTGAAGACCTCCACCACGGTCACAAAAACCTGCGGCGACGCCTCGGCCAGCCAGAACGCCCTGTATTCTGGCGTGCTGGATAAGCGCATCACGACAGCCGTGCGTAACACGCATCTGGGTCAGTTTACGGAAGATCAGCTCGGTGACGAATACACGGTCACCTTCACCATGAAGAACACGCTGACTAAGGCTAAGGCCGAATCGTTGCCTGATTTCGTTAATGGCGGCTCGGAGAATCCAGTGCTCGGCGGCATGTTGTACCGCGTGGTGCTTACCGCTCCGTACGGTGGCGAGATCACCGCTGTGCAGGCTGATATTGATTCATGGGGTACCAACACCGCGAGCCTGTATGACCGTCAGTACATTATGTTCAACCAGCAGTGGATCGAGCCCGGAAAAGAATTGACGATTGCTTATACCGTTCGGGTCAGCAGCGATGCCGCACATCCACTGAACGTGGTAACCACGCCGGTGGTGAATGCGGATGGCGTCGAGACGGGCTCCAACGGTAATGTGACCGATGAGTGCACGGCGGATACGAACGGCGCCGATGGTGCGAACGGTGCCGATGGTGCGAACGGCGGCGCGGACGGCGGCAAGAACGACGCGCATAAGGACGCGTCCTCCGATCCTTCGGCCGGCCTGGACGCCTTGGACAAGTTGAAGAGCCAGATCAGCTGCCCGGTCGATCTGAAGTCCCTGGCGGGATCCATGTGATGACCATGCCCGATTCCGTTTCCGACGCCGCCGGCAAGCCGCGCGACGTGAACTACGATCTGCTGCGCGTGGTGGCGATGTGTCTGGTCATCGGCGTCCACGTGATCAACAACTACATGCCCGTCAAGATGACCCTCGCCGGCAGCGCGGAAGTGACGCGATCCGTGCTGTTCGCGCTGTTCATGGTCTGCAATCCGCTGTTCATTATGGTATCGGGCCGGTTCAACCTGACATTCGATGCCGACCGGCCGGTGAGCACCCACTCAGCGGGCCGTCTGCCGGGCTCTGGCTCTGATGCCGGGCAGGCGGCGGTGCGGGCCAAGCCGATCCCGGTAGCCTCGCGCCGTACGCGCGCTACTACTACAAACGCTTTGTCTCGCTGATTGTGCCGTATCTGCTGTATGCGGGTGGCATGGGATTCGTTGCCTACCTGGTGATTGATCATCGTTCGGTTGGCGGCGCTGTGTCTGGAACGTTGTTCGATCTGTTCTCCGGGTATGACGATTCCGTCTATTGGTTCGTGTTCATGCTTGCCGGGTTTGTGCTGGCAACGCCGTTCCTGGCCGCGATGATGCGTACGATAGGCCGATCGGGAGCCTGGTTGCTGGTCGGGCTGGCCGCCGCCGTGGCCGCTGCCGAGCATATATGCGATCTTGCCGGATATCCGTTGACGTTCCTGCAGTCATTCCCTTGGCGTGGACTGCTGATCTACTACCTGTTGGGATTCGTGTTGGAATACTATCCGCCGTCCGCGCGTATACGGCACGGCGTGTATGCGTTGGCACCATTCGCCTTGGCCTGGACCGTTGCCACGCCATATCTGTTCGCCGGCCAGCAGATGCAGGTTGGCCGCACGGTCACGGTTGCGTTCGCGATGGTGGTAATGGCGACGTTCCTGTTCTTCCGGTACGACGTGCACATTACGTCGGCGCGGGTGCGTAAGGCGATTATCTGGCTGGCTGGATATTCCTACACGATTTATTTGGTGCACTCGCCGCTGTCCAAGGTGCTGATTGGCCCGAGGATGCCCACGCCGACGAACGGATGGTCGTATGCGGGTATCAGTGTGCTGATGTTTGGCGCTACGTTGCTGGCGGCGCTGGTATTCGCGGTGATAGCCGATACCGTGGTGCTTAAGCCCGTGCAGCGTCTGCTACGGAAGGTACGGCTGTAGATTCGGATACGGCGCTATGCCACGGTATCAAAGCCAGGAATCCCAGCAGCAGAAGCGGAGTGAACGTGAATTTCGACATGCCCATCAGCGCGCCCACGGTCATGAGCGCGGCCAATCGTCCGTTGCCGGCGCGCGGGTCGGCCATGCAGGAAAACAGCAGCACGCGAACAATAGGCACAGCGCCTGTGCCATGGAATCGGCCGAGATGGCGAACTGAATCCAATCACGCTCACGCACCCGCCCACATTGCCGCTGCCCGAATGCAGGATGCTGGTCGAGTCGACCGGCCGAGCCAGCACATCCCCGTTAACAATGCCGTCGATGCGATACGTGTGCGCCCATACGTCTGGAATATGCCCGGCAGGCGTCACCGCAATCAGCACGAAACCCTCGCGGCACTGCGGAACACGGACCCCAAGGGCCAGCTCCACCGCGCCTGGCAGCTCAGGGAACTCCTCCGCACCCTGCTCAGACACCCGCTCGAACAGGCCAGGGGCGAGTTGAAACACTGGGTGTTCTGGCGTCCCACAGCCGCATCCCCGAGATCACGGAACTCGCCAGGAAGATTCGCAGGCGCCGGCCCGACATCCTCAGGACCATCGAGCTGGGCTACTCCAACGCCAGGCTCGAGGCGTCCGACAACAGGATCAAAGTCACCATCCGCATGGCCTACGGCTTCCACCACGTCGACAACCTCACCGCCCTGATCACGCTCCGATGCGGTGGACTCGACATCCGACTACCACAACCCACGATCTAACCCACGAAAGCAGCAGAAGCCTCTAAGAAGTCCGCTCTCTCCATTAGCACGCGAGCAAAATCCAATCTCATCGCGCCCCCAAGAACGAAGTAATATACCGATTGAGCATTGTGACACCGCTATGAGTCTGCTCAAGGAGTTGTCGGTTGCCTTCAATGCGTTTCTCTAATCCTTTAATGGTTTGTCCGGATTGATCAGCATCTGTTCCTTTGATAACAACAGCTTGCTCCTCCGACTCTTGCTTTTCTTCACGCCTAGCATTTACTTCATCGGCAACCTCGCTCAGTAAATGATTCTTAAGCTGTCGTTTAGCCTCCTGAAGCCTCATGGCAAAAGATTGAGCCACCTATGCGATGGATTTGCGAACTATCTTCAAGAATCGTCTAGGCCAAAATCCGGCACTCTCTATTATGGGCCATGGAAAGAATAGCTTTGGCTCTTCAAGTACTTGTGTAAGCAGAATATCTAATCCTGCTTACCGGTTATTAGCGTCTGACCTCGACTGGCTTGTCGGGGCGGGCGTCACCATCGCGGCCTATAACGTGGACGAACCATGTACGCCTCTCGAAATATGCAAGAAACGGAACTTGTTCAAACTTTTCTACAACGATGTCAGTCTACTGACCGAATCGCCCCTACGCAAAACGCAAACCGCGCTCGATGTGCTCGGCCTGCGCACGCCAGCACGGAGGGGGCGAATCACCTACTTGCCCATCTACATGGCCGGACCGTTCCTCAACGAATAATTTTCCCCTAGCCGGTAGACCACTACGCCAATACCCCTCAGCATCCTCCCAGTGAACGTTTAGTGAATTTGTTCTGAACTAATCGCTACAATATGCGGGTACGTTGTTGTGACGAGGGTACAGGTGAATGGCAGTGAGCAGACAGTGCAAAACGCGCGGCAATCGCACGAAGACGGGAACCTCCCAGCTCGGGGTTCCCGATTCTTCCGAGGCGGCCCATCATTCTGCATCATCGGCTAGGTCCCGTTTCAGTCCGCGAGTCGGATTGCTCACGTTTGTTGCTTCTCGGCGCCGCGTTCACCAACCCAAAACAGATTCAGCAGAGACTACTGTGCTCGCTGACGAAATCGAGGATTTGGATACCACTACACCCGATTCTGCGGATACTGGGATTGCCGAAACCAGCGCTGATTCGCTGAACTCTGCATCGGAAGTCAGCAATGACGATATCGACAATGCTCAGGCTGAATCGAACGCTAAAGATTCCGACACCGAAGACACCACCGCAAAAGACCAGAGAAGCAAAAAGACCAATAGCCGAAAGCATAAGAAACCACAGAAACCGAATAAAATCAAAGCATCGCTTGCCCGTTTGAACCAATTCATCAAAGCAAATGCTGCGCCTATTCTGACTTCCAAATTCGCACAACTCCTGATTTCAGCTGCGGTAGCGCTCCACAAACTATGGAAGAAACGCCCAAAGTGTCCGTACACGTTGTATGTCGTAGTGATGGCGCTGATTGACGCAGCAGCCGTAACCTTCATTCAGTGGGGCATGTATTCCGAGCCGAAGTATGACGACCCGAACGCGGTGGATAGCACTACCAAGATTCTCAACAGCGTAAACGGCCAACTCACCAGATTCGTGACGCAAATGTGGCTAGAAGAAGACAAGCTCAACTGGCTTCTTAATTTCCTAGCTCTCGGCATGGTCTACTTGGTGCTGGTATTTGTCATTAACCGGTTCTGGGTGGCGACCGCCGTATTCGCCATCACGATGAGCGTGTACGCCGTAGCGAACAGTATCAAGATAATACTGCGCAACGAACCAATTCTCCCTCCGATCTCAGCTTCCTGTCCAGCGGCAACGGTGGCGAAATCACTTCGTTCATTCCCAAAAGCAGTCAGGCATTGGTAGACGGCACCATCACCATGCTCATCTGGCTGACGGTCATCTGCCTGATACTGCAATTCGTAGACGGACGCCGTTGTGTCATCCCATTCCACTGGTGGCGTCCATTCCGTAACGTGAAAACGATTATCGGCAATGTCACCCGCATTATCGCAGCGGCAATGAGCATCACGCTGCTGTGCTCGTTCACATGGACGCTCAGTGTTCCAGGAGCTTGGGGATATGAATGGGCAAGTCTTGGGGTGATTCACCGCAACTCTGGAGTGCCGAAGGTGATGCAGCAAACAACGGTCCTGTCATCAATTTCCTGCGCCTCACGCACCCGAAAATCATGGATAAGCCCGAGGGGTACAGCCAGGAAACGATGGAAGAGCTGGCCAAGAAATACAGCTCCGAGGCAAACCAGATTAATGGAACGCGTGCTAATAACCTCACCGATAACACCGTCA
>ENA-OQDD01000475-OQDD01000475.1-human-gut-metagenome-genome-assembly--contig:-NODE-475-length-16411-cov-2.975866_pt1 | contig 16411 bp, 20 predicted proteins | sample MGYA00242507_ERZ504598 | MGnify/ENA primary metagenome ERZ504598 (study PRJEB26092, sample SAMD00036318) | human gut metagenome | host: Homo sapiens | study: EMG produced TPA metagenomics assembly of... | reverse complement strand
CTCCCACTCCTCGCGCTGCTTCTCGTAACCAGCGATCCACTCGTTGGTGTTCGGGTCGAAGCCTTCGGGGTACTTGTAGTTGCCCTGCTCGTCGTACTCGGCCGGCATGCCGTAGATGGCCGGATCGAAGTCCTCGGAAGCCGGGTCAACGGAGTCGTTGGCCTGCTTGAGGGACAGGGAGATGCGGCGACGATCGAGGTCGACGTCGATCACCTTGACGAACACGGTCTCGCCCGGCTTGACCACGGTCTCCGGGTTCTCGACGTGACGGTTGGCGAGCTCGGAGATGTGCACCAGGCCCTCGATGCCGTCCTCGACGGAGATGAAGACACCGAACTGGACGATCTTGGTGACCTTGCCCTTGACGATCTGGCCGGGAACGTGGGTGCGAGCGAAGCGCTGCCACGGATCCTCCTGAGTCGCCTTCAGGGACAGGGAGATACGCTCACGGTCGAGATCGACGTCGAGCACCTCGACGGTGACCTTGTCGCCGACCTTGACGACCTCAGACGGGTGGTCGATGTGCTTCCAGGACAGCTCGGAAACGTGGATCAGGCCGTCAACACCGCCGAGATCGACGAAAGCGCCGAAGTTAACGATGGAGGACACCACGCCCTCACGGATCTGGCCCTTCTTGAGCTGGGACAGGAAGGTCTCGCGGACCTCGGACTGGGTCTCCTCGAGGTACTGGCGACGGGACAGGACCACGTTGTTGCGGTTCTTGTCGAGCTCAAGGATCTTGGCCTTGATCTTCTGGCCGATGTACGGGGAGAGGTCGCGGACGCGACGCATCTCAACGAGGGAGGCAGGCAGGAAGCCACGCAGACCGATGTCGACGATGAGGCCGCCCTTGACGGCTTCGATGACGGTGCCCTCAACGACGCCGTCAGCTTCCTTGATCTTCTCGATGTCGCCCCAGGCGCGCTCGTACTGGGCACGCTTCTTGGACAGAATCAGACGGCCTTCCTTGTCTTCCTTGGTGACGACAAGGGCCTCGATGGTGTCGCCGACCTCGACGACTTCGTCAGGATCAACGTCCTTCTTGATGGAAAGCTCGCGGGAGGGGATGACACCCTCGGTCTTGTAGCCGATGTCCAGGAGGACTTCGTCGTGATCGATCTTGACGACGGTGCCCTCAACCAGATCACCATCATCGAAGTTCTTGATGGTGGAATCGACTGCCTTGATGAAGTCCTCTTCGGTGCCGATGTCGTTGATGGCAACCTTGGTGACTTCAGTGTTGTTCTCTGCCATGTAAATATATGGTTTCTAATAGTGGATGGATAATTTCTCGATATTCAGTTATACGCACACCCTACAGGCATACAGATACTCACAATACAAGCAACTCTGCCCAAATTTCCTAGGAAACTCTAGGCGTGTCGTTCGGCCATTTCCACGACGTTGGCTAGGAGCATGGCTCGGGTCATGGGACCACGCCTCCGGGGTTGGGGGTGTAGGCGGAGGCCTTGTCGTAGCAGCCTTGTCCACGTCGCCCTTGATGCGGTAGCGACCGGCTTCTTCGTCGTAGACGCGGCTGACGCCCACATCGACCAGCACGGCGCCGTCCTTGATTTTGTCGGGCGTCACGAATCCGGCCGAACCCATTGCGGCGACGATCACGTCGGCGCGGCGCATGTGGTCGGCCACATCCCGGGTACCGGTGTGGCACAGGGTGACGGTGGCGTTGACGGCGTTGCGCGTGAGCATTAGGCCAATCGTGCGGCCAATGGTGATGCCGCGGCCAAGCACGCACACTTCCTTGCCGTTCAGATCAATGTCATAGGCGTCGAGTAGCTCGAGCACACCGCGCGGAGTGCAAGGCAGCGGCGTCGAAATGTCGCCGCGCACATGCAGCACCAGTTCGCCAAGGTTGTACGGGTGCATGCCGTCGGCATCCTTGGCCGGGTCGATCATGTCGATGATCGCGTTCTCGTTGATGCCCTTGGGCAACGGCAGCTGGACGATGAACCCGGTGCAGGCCGGATCTTCGTTGAGTTCGCGTACGGCAGCGGCGATGTCGTCGAAGCTGGCGTCCGCCGGCAGTTCCTTCTTGACTGAGGTAATGCCCACTTCCTGGCAATCGGCGTGCTTGCCGGCCACGTACTTCATCGACCCGGGGTCCTCGCCCACCAGCAGCGTGCCCAGCCCCGGTTGGATGCCCTGCGCCTTGAGCTTGTTCACTCGCTCGGCAAGGTTGGTCTTGATTTCGGCCGCAATCTGCTTACCGTCGATTTTTGTGGACATCAACGCCCTCCCCTGTAGTTTCGGTGCATTCTATCGAAACGATAGGCTATCGTTGGAACAAGTCAGGATTATATATCGTTCGCTCTCACGAAGAAGGCGTGCCATGGGGACTCAAATCACACGACTTACGCGACTCGCCGCAGCCGGCCTGAGCGCCGTCCTGTTGTTCGCGACCACCGCATGCGCAGCCACCTCCCCCGCTGAAACCGAGCCGGACAACAAGACCAGCGTTCCCGCACCGACCGGGCCGATCAATGTGGTGGCCTCCCTCAATCAATGGGGCTCGCTGGCTGCCGAGCTGGGCGGCGATGATGTGGAAGTCACGTCCATCGTGAACTCCACCAATGTGGATGCCCACGATTTCGAGCCAAAGACCTCGGATGTCGCCAAGCTGTCCAAGGCCCAAATCATCGTGGCCAACGGTGCGGGCTACGATTCCTGGGCCACCAAATCGATGACCAAGACCACGAATATCGTATCCGCCGCTTCCGTCATGGGTGCCGTCGAGGGCGATAACCCGCATCTGTGGTTCTCCAAAGACGCTCGATCCAGCATGGCCACGGCCATCACCGATGCATATATAAAGGCACTCCCCAGCAAGAAGAAAGCCTTCCAGAAGCGGCTCAAGGCATGGCAGGCGGACGAGAAATCGTTGGAAACATGGGCGTCCGAGTTCACCAAGTCCCACTCCAACCTCACCTATGCAGCCACCGAACCCGTGGTCTATTATCTGATGGCCGATCTTGGGTTCAAAGATCAGACGCCCAAGGGGTATACGCAATCGACCGCTTCCGGCGGCGAACCGGCACCCGCGGACCTGCAGTCTTTCCAGAAACTCATCGAAGACAAGGGCGTGGATGTGCTGGTCAACAACACGCAGGAAGCCAGTGACGCGACCAATATGATCACTGGCGCTGCCGGTCGCGCCGATGTGCCGGTAGTCGACGTCTCCGAACAAATGCCCAAGGATGCCGACACGCTGAACGCTGGATCAACCAGCTCATCAACACCATCATCGACGCGGTGGATCCAAGCTATGGCTGCGAAGACGCCACGGACGGCGATACCGCGGACAGCAACGCGAATTCCGATGATTCCAGCGCCGAAGGCTCCGCCACGGATGATGCCAATGCGCAAGACTCCAAGGCCAGCACCGGTTCCAGCACGGACCCCAAGTACATCCGTCAGTGCAAGGCGGCCGCATCCAGTGACTCATCTCAGGATTCGGCAAAGGCCGATGCCGCCAATGGCGATTCCGGCGATGCCTCCGGCAACGACCAGACCGACTCCGGCAAATAGTTAGAAGCAAAGGACACCGGCATCGGATTCGTGCCAATGCCAATAGACGCCTTGCATGAGAAGGGTTGTGCGACCATTGTCGAGATGGCCGCACAACCCTTCTCTTTGGTTATCACCATCCGTACACGATATTGAGAACGATTGTCAGCATCGTTTGCCACAATCGGGCGTTATGAGTGAAACTTCCGATTGCATCGTGTTCAGCGATGCCGCCATCAAGCGTGGCGACCATATCATCTGGCAGCATGGCACCTTCGCCATTCCCACCGGTTCGGTCACGGCCATCGTCGGCACCAACGGCACCGGCAAAACCACGATGATAAGGGCCGAGCTGGGCCTTTTGCCGCTCTGCATGGCAGCCTGACCGTGCTGGGCAAGCCCGCAGGCGAGATGAACAAACGCATCGGATATGTGCCGCAGAGCTATGTGGCGAATGTCGATTCCAATCTCACCGCCGAACAATCCGTGTTGCTGGGCCTGACCGGCACCCGATTCGGCATCCACCCCATCACCAAGCCCAGAAAGCCAAAGCGCTCGAGGCGATGGAGTTCACCGGCATCGCCGACAAGGCGCGGTACCGTCTGTCCGAACTGTCCGGCGGTTTGCGCCAGCGTGTGGCCATCGCCCAGGCGTTGGTGTGCGACCCACAACTGCTGATGCTTGACGAGCCGTTGGCCAACCTCGATCTGGCCAGTCAGCGCGCCACCGTACACGTGCTGGCCAAGCTGAACCGCGAACTGAACATGACCATCCAGGTGGTTGCGCACGATCTCAATATGCTCTTGCCGATTCTGACCGGTGCCGTCTACTTGCTCGACGGTCACCCGCACTACGCCGATATGCACAAAGTGCTCGACTCCGACCTACTCACCCACCTCTACGGCACACAGGTGCAGGTGGTCACCACTCCGCAGGGAGACATGTTCGTGACCCCGACGCCGGATGAGCTCCAGGACCAGCCGCAGGATATGCACACGGCAGCCGAAGTGGCGCAATTGCACCATCACGAGCACGGCAATGCCACCAATGGCAGTGCCGCCATCAGCGCGAGAATCGATAACATCAAGCGAGCCGACCCACAGCCCATCAACGGACTGCAGCTCAGGCATGGAGAAAATACAGAGACATGAGCACCATCAACTTTTCGTATGATCCCGAATGGCTGGATACACTGTCCGCTCCATTCATGACCAACGCCTTCATCGCCGGCCTGTGCATTGCCCTGGCCGCCGGTGTCATGGGATACTTCACCATCGCCCGTCGTTCCACCTTCGCGGCCCATGCGCTGGCCCATATCGGTCTGCCGGGCGCGACCGGCGCGGTGTTGCTCGGCCTGCCCGTGTCACTGGGCATGGGCGTGTTCGCACTGGGCGGCGCACTGGTGATCGGTGCTTTGGGCAAGCGCGTTTCCGAGCGTGAAATCGCCACCGGCACCGTGCTGGCCTTTGCCACCGGCTTGGGTCTGTTCTTCGCGCGATTGTCGAGTTCCGCCTCCCAGCAGATGCAGTCGATCCTCTTCGGCTCGATCCTGACCATCACCACCGGCCAGATCATCGGCTTCGCCGTGTTCGACGTACTGCTGCTGGCATTGTTGGCCATCATCTACCGCCCGCTGCTGTTCAGCTCGCTGGATGAGCAGGTGGCACAGGCCAAGGGTGTGCCGATCGGGCTGATGAACGTGGCGTTTATGGCGATTATGGCCGGTGTGATCACCATCGCCGTGCCGGCAGTGGGCACCTTGCTGATTTTCGCACTGGTGATTACGCCCGCGGCCACCGCCAATATTCTGGCCGGCTCCCCATTCAAGGCAATGGTGATCGCCAGCGTGCTGTGCTTGGTGTCGATTTGGGCCGGACTCGTGCTGTCGGCGATGTTCCCCGCTCCCCCGAGCTTCATCATCGTGACGCTTTCCACCCTGTTCTGGCTATCGCCAAAGCCGTGGAGACGATGCGGAAGTAATCTCATCCATTTTTTCTTGCCCCCGCTGGCGAATTCATAGCGGGGGCTTTGTTATATCTTCTCCACCAAGCATTGGCGATGGCGGCGATGCCTTCGCCGCGGCCAGTGAATCCCATATGGTCGGTGGTGGTGGCAGTAACCGATACCGGGCAACCAACCGCCGCAGACAGGGCGGCTTCGGCTTCAGCACGGCGTGTGCCGATTTTCGGGCGGTTGCCGATGATCGCCACCGAGGCCGATGCCGGCGTATACCCGTTGGATGCCAGATGCGCCACAACTTCTTGCAACATATCGATGCCATGCATTCCGGCACCATGCGCGTCCGCACCGACACCGAACAGTGAACCAATGTCTCCCAATCGGGCGGCGGCAAGCAACGCGTCAATCAGAGCGTGCGCGGCCACATCGCATCGGAATCGCCTTCGATCCCCTCGTATTTGGCGGCATCGGCCTCGCTGCATGAATCAGGCACCGGCCAGTAGAGCCCGGCAATCCACAGTTCACGGCCTGAGCCAGCAGGCGCAAAACGGTGAGCGTCAAAACCTTGCCCTATCAGCACTCCTACAGACCCCATGCAGTCCCCTTCGATGGCGTTGCCCAGACGAACGGCAGCAAACGATTATGAATCACGAAGCCCCGGCGCATCGCATAAGGACACGACCGGGGCCTCAACAATCAAATCACTTCTTCTTGGACTTCTTCTCGGCTTCGACACGAGCCAAAGTATCGGCCGCGGCCTCTTCGGGCTCGGCGGTGTGATGCTTGTCGTCACCGGGTTGAGCGGCTCGTAGCCCAGGTTCACGTCGAGCAGACGCTGGGCTTCCGCCTCGTCGATCTTCTCGGACAAGGCGATCTCAGAAGTCAGAATGGCGCGGGCCTTGGTGAGCATACGCTTCTCCCCCGCGGACAGGCCGTGCTCGTCGACATCGCGCTGGGCGAGATCGCGAACCACTTCGGCGATCTTGTTGACATCGCCGGTGGCGATCTTTTCGACGTTCAGCTTGTAACGGCGAGACCAGTTCATCTCTTTCTCGATGATCGGGGTCCGCAGGATGCCGAACACCTTGGCCACTTCGGATGCGGAGACGATGTCACGCACACCGACCTTCTTGGCATTGTCCACGGGAACGTTGATGACCAAACCATCGGAAGAGAGTACGGACAACTGCAGATATTCGCGCGTCACTCCCTTGACCGTCCGCTCGGTAATGGCCTCCACCTTCGCTGCACCATGACGCGGATAGACGACCATATCGCCGACTTTGTAAGACATGTACCCTCCGAGAACTGACGGCTTACACACGAAAACTCGAATAATTATGCCATGCGGTCTGGACCACCCCTATGAGAGCGCTCACAACCACGGAAACACAACGAAAAGGGCAAGAATTCGCCATTTTGACGCGCCAATGTAGCGTTTTCGACTTCAACGCACGTAGACTTTGGGACATGGCTGAAGAAACGAAGATCAAGGAAGATACCGTCACCGTGCCTGTCGCCCAAGGCGACCTCGATGCGACGAGCAATGCTGAATTCTACAACCCCCACGGAGTTCTCGGCGGGCATCTCGGCATCGGCAAGCATGCCGACACCGCCACAATCCGCGTGCTGCGTCCGCTTGCCAAGTCCGTGACCATCCTCACCCAGGATGGCGAATACCCGATGACCCACGAATACAACGGCGTGTTCGTGGTTACCGTGCCGGCTTCCGGCACTAAGAAGCAGCCCACGATTCCCGACTACCGTGTCAGGACCGAGTGGGAAAGCGGCGCAGTGCTCATTGAGGACGACCCATATCGCTATATGCCCACAGTCGGCGACATGGACACCTATCTGTTCGGCGAGGGCCGTCACGAGAAGCTCTGGGAGACGCTTGGCGCGCATGTGCTGCGCTATGACGATCCGATGGGCGGCGCAGACGGCACGCCCGGCGAACAGGTGGTAGGCACCGCATTCTCCGTGTGGGCCCCGAACGCCCATGCCGTGCGCGTAGTCGGTAACTTCAACGCTTGGGATGGCCGCCGTCATGCCATGCGCGAGCTCGGCTCCTCCGGCGTGTGGGAGATCTTCATCCCGGAATCGGCGCGGGCGAGACCTACAAGTTCCAGATCCTGAACGCCAATTACACGTGGGAGATGAAGGCTGACCCGATGGAGCGTCAGCACGAAGTTCCGCCGAACACCGCCTCCATCGTCACCGAATCCACCTACAAGTGGAACGATGACGCCTGGATGCAGCACCGCCGCACCACCAACCCGCATGATGGCCCGGTCTCCATCTATGAGGTGCACGCCGGCAGCTGGAGGCAGGGACTGACCTACCGCGACCTGGCCAAGCAGCTCGTGGACTACGTCAAGCAGGAAGGCTTCACCCACGTGGAGTTCATGCCACTGGCCCAGCACCCGTTCTCCGGCTCCTGGGGCTATCAGGTCACCGGCTACTATGCGGTCGACTCCCGTCTCGGTTCCCCCGACGACTTCCGTTACCTGGTCGACCAGTTCCATCAGGCCGGCATCGGCGTGATCATGGACTGGGTGCCCGCCCACTTCCCGAGGATGCCTTCGCGCTCGGCCGCTTCGACGGCACCCCGCTGTACGAGGACCCGGACCCGCTGCGCGGCGAACACCCTGAATGGGGCACCTATGTGTTCAACTTCGGACGCCGCGAAGTACGCAACTTCCTGGTGGCCAACGCCCTGTTCTGGCTTGAGGACCTGCACGTCGATGCACTGCGCGTGGATGCCGTCAGCTCCATGCTCTACCTCGACTACAGCCGCGAACCCGGCCATTGGCGCCCGAACATCTACGGCGGACGCGAGAACCTGGAGGCCATCGACTTCCTCAAGGAGGCCACCGCCACCGCGTACAAGAACAACCCCGGCGTCATGGTGATCGCCGAGGAGTCCACCGCATGGCCGGGCATCACCGCCCCCACTTCCGCCGGCGGCATCGGCTTCGGCATGAAGTGGAACATGGGCTGGATGCACGACACCCTCGAGTATCTGCACGAGGAGCCCATCAACCGCAAGTGGCACCACAACGAGATCACCTTCTCCATGGTGTACGCCTACTCCGAACACTACGTATTGCCCATCAGCCACGACGAAGTCGTGTACGGCAAGGGTTCCCTGTACGGCAAGATGCCGGGCGATGACTGGCAGAAGCTGGCCGGCGTGCGTTCGATGTTCGCCTATCAGTGGGCTCACCCAGGCAAGAAGCTCTCCTTCATGGGCAACGAGCTGGCCCAGTGGGGCGAGTGGGATCACGACGCCTCCATCGATTGGGATTGCCTGAACTGGCAGGAGCACCGTCAGGTCCAGACCATGGTCGCCGACCTTAACGCCTTCTACAAGGCGCATCCGGCACTATGGAGCCAGGACTTCGACCCGGCCGGCTTCCAGTGGCTGACCAGCGACGATGCCGACCACAACACGCTGAGCTTCCTGCGCATCGGTACCAAGGGCGAGACCTTGGCTGTGGTGGTCAACTTCTCCGGTGAGGCCTGGTCCGATTACCAGGTGGCGCTGCCCACCGGCGGCAAGTGGACCGAAGTGTTCACCACCGATGACGCCAAGTACGGCGGCTCCGACATCCACAACGGCACCTTCGAAGCGGTCGAGGGCGAATATCATTCACGTCCGTTCTCGGCGAAGATCACCGTTCCGGCTCTGGGAGTTGTATTCTTGAAGCCGGAAGACTGAACTGGTCAACAGGCTGAAAGGTAACCGGTTTATTTATGCTCAATACCACAGCGCGTCAGAATACGACACCGCGCACGGTGCTGGTGGTCGAGGACGAGCCCACGCTCGCCACGGCCATCGCCCAGCGCATCACCGCTGAAGGATGGACCGCTCGCGTGGCCGGGGACGGCGCTTCCGCCGTCCAGGCCGCGTCCCAGCTACGCCCGATCTGGTGATCATGGACATCATGCTGCCGGTTATGGATGGTCTAGAGGCCACCAAACGCATCGTCGCCGAACGTCCGGTGCCGGTGCTGATCCTCACCGCACGTGATGACGAGGCCGACAAGGTCATCGGTCTGGGAGCGGGTGCCGATGATTACATGACCAAGCCGTTCTCCATGCGCGAGCTTATCGCCCGCTGCAAGGCGCTGCTGCGCCGCGTGGAGCGTGCGAAGGTCATCGCCAAGAACTCGGAGAACGAGAAGCTGCTCGACTTCGGTTCGATGGTCATCGACCCGGCCCAGCGCATCGTCACCGTGAACGGCGAACAGGTGCATCTGACCCCCACCGAGTTCGATCTGCTGGCCACGCTGGCCCGCCGCCCGAAGTCGGTGCTCACCCGCGAAAAGCTGCTCGAAGAGGTCTGGGACTGGGTCGACGCATCCGGCACCCGCACCGTCGACAGCCACGTCAAGGCGCTGCGCCATAAGCTCGGTGCCGATACCATCCGCACCGTGCATGGCGTGGGCTACGCTTTCGAGCCGCCGACCGCGTGATGGCATCCAAAAACAACAGCAATCCCGCTTGATGCGATGAAACCTCGCGTCAAGCCGGTTGATTTGTTCTCATCTCTGAAGCTGGAACTCAGCGCACTGATCGTTATCGCCACTGCCATCGCGTTTGCCATGTGCTGGTTCCTCCTGAAATTCGGCTGGTCCGGTTGGATCGCCATGCCGCTGACTTTGGTGGTGGCCTTGGGCATCACCTATTTCTTCTCTCGCGGCATCACCGCTCCCCTACGCCAGATGCGCGATGTGGCCGAAGCCATGGCGGATGGCGATTACACGGTCCGCGTGGATATCGATCAGGATCGTCATGACGAGGTCGGCAAGCTGGCTCGCTCGTTCAACGAGATGGCCGGCGAACTCGAGCATGCCGATAAAATGCGCCGCGACATGATCGCCAATGTGAGCCATGAGCTGCGCACGCCCGTTTCCGCTTTGCAGGCGATGGTCGAGAACATGGCCGACGGCGTCACCGAGCCCACTCCCACCAATCTGGAGAGCATCCTCACCCAAACGCAGCGTCTCTCCGATCTCATCGCCTTCCTACTGGACCTGAGCCGTATGGAGGCCGGTGCGGCGAGTCTGAATATCGAAAAGTTCAACTTCGCCGACTTTCTTGACGAGACCATCGAGCCGTTGGAAATCGCCGATGGTGGCCACGCCCACGACATCCGCGTCACCGTGCCGGCCGACATCACGATGGAAGGCGATCAGGACCGCCTGCGCCAGCTATTCACCAACATCATCGCCAACGCGCTGAAACATTCGGCCGACGGCACCACCGTGCTGGTCGACGCCCACGAGGACGAAAACCAAGGCACCATCGTGACCAATGTGGTGAATTTCGGCTCCCAGATTGCGCCTTCCGACCGTTTGGACATCTTCCGGCGCTTTGTCAAAGGCAAGACGGGTCCCGGCACCGAGTCGGGCGGCACCGGTCTTGGCCTGTCCATCGCGCGCTGGGCGGCCCAATTGCACGGTGGCACCGTCAAAGTGGTCGACGACACGCGAGGTGCCGATTTCGAAATCATCCTGCCTAAATATCACATCGCCGAACGCTGATATTGTCCGACGTCCTACCGTATACTGTATTCGAACAGATGTTCGAATACAGGGTGGGAGGCGCAGCATGACACAGCAATCCGAGTCACAGGCCATGGCGCACGAGGCCACGCTGTTTGTTATGCAGATGGCCGGCGATTCCATGATCAATGCGGGTATTCACAACGGCGATCTGCTGATTGTCGATCGTTCGTTGGCACCAGTCCCCGGAGATGTGGTTGCGGCTGTCATGGACGACGAAATCGCCATCAAGCGGCTGGTTTCACGGGCCGGCATCACCATATTGCACGCCGAGAATCCGCGATACCCCGATTACATGCCGAGCAACGGCGCTTCGCCTGCTATCTGGGGCATCGTCACCGATGTCATTCACCCGTTGATATCGTCATCGGACCGTCGCACCACGCATCCGCCAATACCAGCACGCCCACCACCTTGGTGCCGGCCTGCTGAAACGCCTGAACGCATTGCCGCACAGTGGCACCTGTGGTGACGATATCATCAACGAGAAGCACCGCGTCGCCATTGCCGATGAGATCACGCTTCACCCTGACATGACCGGTGATACGACGGGCACGCTGTGCCGAAGAGACCTGCTGCACGGAGCGTGCCTTGGTGGAGGAGCTCAGGCAGTTGCATGGTCGCGCATCGACGCCGTACCCACGCAATGCCCCTGCCACCGATTTGGCCAACGGTGCCGTATGGGCACGTCCTCTTCGGCGCATTGACGCCCGCGATGATGGCACCGGAACCACCAATACGCGATGACCCAAGCATGATGATGGTATTGGCGTCTTGTTCAGCAGCGACACCATGATGCGGCCGAACGGGCCGTCAAGCTCGGTATCGTCGTGGTCCTTCCAGTCGAGAATGGCACGACGTACCGCTCCCTGATAAATCGATGCGGACCATATACGGCTCCGCCACCACTGTCTGCATCCCGTTCCCGGCATTGCGCGAACAGGGCCAGCATGCCGCACACAATACCTCATCCGGCGCGTCACACCCAGCGCAGCCGCGTGGAAACAGCAGATTGCAGACCTGTGCCCACATCGCATGCCACCACTTGTATACGCTCGGCCCGTCCATAACGCGTCACTATCGAGCTGGAGTATCGAATCGCGCAAGCAGTGCATCCAGCAGTTGTACCGTATCTTGCGGATTCTCAACACGAACACCGATCGCACCGGCCTCAACCGCGGGATAGTCATTACCCGTAGGCGTCATGCGATCACCCACGAACACCATTTCATCGGCCGTATGCCAAGTGTCTGCGTCAGCTTGCGCACGGCATAGGCCTTATCGATGCCGCATTCGCTGACATCCACACTGGTGTATCCGCCGGCCCTGACCCGCATATGCGGCAGATCGGCCTTGACCGCTTCGACCAGCGCCTGTTTCTTCGTGTTATCGCGATCCCATGCCTGCTTGGCCGCTACGGGCGCGAACTGCCCAAGAGCGGAGAAGGTGATCTGGCTGCCCCTGTTCTCGATTCGAGGCCCCCATACCTGCTGTTCCCACAATCCCAGTTCCCGGGCATGTCGCTCAAGACTTTCCGAGACAGCGGCCACGGTGGCTTCGGACAGATCATGCGCATACACCAAGGCCCATTGCGTGCCATCCCACCGGTAATACCGGGAGCCGGAGGTAGGCATGACATGCAGATTGCCGCGCCTGGCATTCGGGGTGAGTACATCCAGCACCTGCGAGGTGACCACCGCCATGCCGCCCCCTGAGATCAGGGCCACCACCGTATGGTCGAGCAACGCACAGAACCGTTCGATCATCGCGGGCTTCATCGGCTGTTTTGAGCTGGCCAGTGTGTTGTCCAAATCGAAACCGAACACCTTGGCGTTGGAGCAGACATTATCGAAATCAAGTTCGGACCACGAACGTACCACCATTTGTCGTGCCTCCCTCGTTGACGAATGTTCACAGCCAATGAACCAATCCTAACGCATGTTGCCTCCGCCATGCCCTATGGTGGGAACCATGCTTCAGCCACCTTGGAACGCACGAATCTACCGCAACCGCCACGGTCGCGGCACACGAACCCCGATGTTCGGCACCCGTCTGCCCCGTTACCGCACTCGCACCGGCATGTTCGACGATATGGTGGCGGCCCAGGTTCGCAGGCTCGGCCAAGCGTGGCCGGAACTGATACGTCCGCTCCAGTTCGCGGTGGAGGATGTGCGCCTTCGGATCCGACGCTTGGCAGACCGAGCCGAATATGACGTCCCAGTGCTTCCCCGCCAGCCACGGCATTCCCGCACGAGTCGTGCTCTACCGCATGCCGTTGCAGACCGAGGCACCTACCAAGCTCGAACTGCAATTGGCCGTCAGGGATGAGCTGGTGGCCCGCATAGCGGAATTGTATGGGCGCAGGCCCGAGGAAATCGACCCCGACTGGGGCCTGTGACAACACTGCGGGCCGTGTCACTTGTAATAAGGTAGTGGCACGGCCCGCAGCTATATCGCCGCCGAAACATCATCAAACTGACGCTTCGGCGAGCATACCCTTCTACTTGACGATGGAGGAATCGTTCCGAGCCAGACATGAACCGTGGCGGGCATCAGCGTTGAAGCGTCGATGACGGACAATCCGGCGATGTCCTTGTCTTGCAACGAATCGTGACTGAACCGCGCTCCCCAGCTCACTTTCTTGGATGAGTCCTCCAACATCAGCACGACCGCGGTGCCATGATCGCCGGAAAGATTGCCGGCTTCAATCGTTTGTGCTGCGTTCGCATCCAGTGTGATTTCCTTGGAGGTTACCGAAGCACCGGCATCATCGTAGGCGCGCAAGGTGACCGTCCTGCGCGCATTGGACGTATTGGCCAGCGTGATGGAGGCCTTTACTCCGTCGGGAAGGGCCAACCCCGAGAATTCGGATGGCTCGCCGGCATTGACCAATGCGAAATCGGCTTGGCCGGAGTCACCGGAGCGTGTGGCCTTGACGGAGAACGACACGGCGTCCTCTGCGGTGGACATCACGCCCAACGCCCCATCAGGAGCTTCTCCCAAGTCGATCGCCGTCACTTTATCAGCAGTGACGGTGGCATCTTTGGCGGGAACCAAGCCTTTGGCGGTAATCCATGACAGCCCGGTGCTGGTGTCTGCTTGGCGAACAGATAAGCGGTGACCGCATCGCCGGCAGTGATGGACGGCGCCACCGATGCATTGGATGCGGTCGGCAGCGGCAGCGCGAAATCAGAACCCTTCGGTGTCAGACCATCCATGGTCACCGTGCGCACCACGGACGCGATAGGAGTCTCCTTGCTGGAAACGGTCACGAACAGACCATGCTGCCCATCGACCGCGGCGGACAGTTCCATCGAGGACTCCCCCTCGGCTGGCACAGACAGCGTGGATTGGGTGGACAATGCCATTTTCCCGGCTGTCTCGGAACCCCAGACGGCAATGTCGACGGTGGTCGGCTTGGTGGAGAGATTCGAGACGATGAGCTGCTGTGTGGTACCGGTCGTGCTGTCGGAGAGCAGGAACGACTGGCTGAGCGAGGTCGATACGCAGGATGCCGCCGATATGCCTCTCACATCGCCATCATCGGCCCATGATGCGATGGTGCCGACGGTGCCGGTGCCAGCTGCGGCCTGCAGCATACGGGTATTGATCAGACGAGCTCCCTGATTGATCTTCTGAGCACCGGTTTTCACCGAGGAATCGTCGGTCGAATCGGCGTCTTTCAAAGTTACGTCATCTGAACTGGACTTTTGCCCGATCGCCGAGACAGTGGCGCTGTAGACGGAGCCGAACGCCGCATAGCGCGCTTGTGTGCTCAGATTGCCGACAGTGGCCTGGAAGGCGCTGTCGCCGTACGTGCCGGTATCGGCCAATCCTATAGGTGCCGGGCAGTAGGTTTCGGACTGGGTCGGACTAACGGTCTGGTCGATGGCATTATCGGAAGCGGCCACCTTATCCACAGATATTGGGATGGGGGCCATGACGAGAACGACGAACAGCGCAATCAACACCAGCATGGTGATCACACCGAGCACGATGCCGATCGCACGTTTGAAACCAGAAGTTTTGTTGCTCATGCCTGCTCCTCCAATCCGTAGGACGGTCGTCTGCGAGGCATGGCGACCAAGCAGTACAACGCCGTGATCACACCTAGGCATATCAGCCAGGCGTGCCTCCAGACACTATGCTGTGCACGTTGCTGCCATGAGGTATCCACCTGCTGTGAGGCGCTGCTACGCAGCGTCAGACGATAGTAGCTGCCGCTATCCGTGGAGACCAGGGACTGGGTGCCGTTCGATGCGGCGATATTCGCGCTCAACTGTTCATACGGCATGTCGTTCAAGGAATCGCCGGTCTCGGGAACCACGTAGATGCCGCCGAATCCAAGCGCGCTGATGGCCGCGATGGCCTCTTCGTCGGGATTGGACAGCAGCGAGGCACAGGCCTGGGCCAGTTGTTCGTCAACCGCATCATGCTTGCCGGACAGCAGGCGCGCCCGCTGGACCGGAGAGCTGTCGATCAAATCGCCGCGCGAGGTGCGCATCACCGCATAGTTGACGATGTTGCGGGTCTCCGCGCTCACGGCAAGCACACGATGATCGGCACCGGCCTCCAGATAATCGGTGGTGACCATGGGCAGGCCGTTTTCAGACACGCCCAGTCCCGCATCCTTATGACGTTCGATGCCATACATGCATTGGATGCCAATGCAGCACACCAGTATCAGAGCAAGCACCACACGGCCAGACACGATGAGCACATGCAGACGGTCCTTTTTCGATGCGGGATCACTGCCAGACGCATGCAACGGTTGGAATCGCTTCACCGCCCCACCAGCGACGAGACACACGCAGGCGAGGAAGCCCAATATCATCATCGCGATGCCCGGCTGCGCGGAACCGGCCACGACACCATCGGCATCCACGGTTATGGCCACACGGCTGGAGACCAGGGCGAGCGCGCCTCCGCAGACGATTACCACCCACATCAGTCGCGAGGTCCGCAACGCGAACGGCAGCACCAGCGAAGCAAGAGCAAGCAGCGTGATGACGCCAAACAGCACAGTGACCGCCAAATCGGCATAATCAGTCGACCCCATTCGCCATCCAGCGCACGCTGTGCGGCCTCAAGCAGACTCAGCGACGCCGGCGACCCGTTGGCGGATGACGTTGGCACCGTGATGTCGCCGAACAGTTGACGCCACATGCCCAAATCGGCGTAACGCACCGCATTGACGAGCGTAGGAGCCACCGCAAAGGCGGCAGGAACCGGAATTAGCAACAGCATGGCGCGCTTGCGACGCACGAATAGCAGGAACATCAGGAACACGACGATCAGCGCGAACAGCAGCTGCGGTTCAGCGGCCACCACAGGGATGAAGCACAGTGCGGCGATGG
>ENA-OQDD01000474-OQDD01000474.1-human-gut-metagenome-genome-assembly--contig:-NODE-474-length-16412-cov-1.695487_pt1 | contig 16412 bp, 23 predicted proteins | sample MGYA00242507_ERZ504598 | MGnify/ENA primary metagenome ERZ504598 (study PRJEB26092, sample SAMD00036318) | human gut metagenome | host: Homo sapiens | study: EMG produced TPA metagenomics assembly of... | reverse complement strand
TCTGGAAATTCTTAAGTCCGCTCTCAAGCATCGACTCAACTGTCATCGAAAGTATCTCGGCATCTGCGAGATAGAGCCGTCACCTATCAGCTCTGCACCGCACTGTGTGCTTCCTTGAGCCTGCCCTGATAATCCGATGAATTGATAAAAGTATTGCCAAGATAACACAGCTTGACAGGCATATCGTCCTCTATATAGTACTTAGCCGCACTTCTTGCAATAGAAGGTGTGAAATCAGACGAAGGACAAGCGTATTGCCCTCCTTGTCAAAAAACTTGTATAAATCCTTTGAAGGGGTTGTTCCGACGTCGCTTCCAAAAATATTAAAAAACTCAAACGTAGGTGTCATGATATCATGATATCCGTATTTTAAAAGTTGTACGATGCAGCTTATCCTGCAAATACAGCTTTTTTTTTGCATTCTCCGTTATATATGTCTCTTACTCCGTCCGGAGTGTGTAATAATTGATTTTCCATAATCTGTAAAATCTCGCTTTCATGTAGTAAAGTGTTATCGTGGTAATATGCTACCATACGATAGTAATACTGTCAAGCCCTGCAATTTAAGTCAAGCTGAAGTGCGTTCAGATACGGCACAAGTATTCCGGGCACCTCCGGGAGGAAAAATGCCGGCTCAAGCTCCTCATAGCGGAAGCTCTTTCTGCCGCCTTCTGCAGCTCTATCCCAGAATTCTGTCAGTTTTTTAAATGTGAGATAATAGTATTCGTTCCTGTGTGTGTACGATATAAGGATAAATGCAACACCATCCTGTTTTTCAAAGCATCTCATAAACTCTACCTGATGCTCATGTATATTGGCAAGGGGAAACGTGTCGGTATTACATTCCTTTGCATCAAAGCATACCGGGATTCCCTGTACAGCGCCAATATAGTCAACCGTACTCTTCTGCTCGAAATAAGCCAGTGTAATGTGTCTGGTTTCCGGCTCCATCTTTATAGGTGTAATCGGAGTGGGAATCTTTTGTATGAGCGCCAGGCCGTTCTCCCTGTATTTTTCATTTGTCTTGTTTATCATGTCCTCTAAGGTCGAGCCTCTTAAGCCTCTTGAATTCCAGGTTGCCATATCGTTTCTATCTTCCTTAATACTGTAAGCTATGCGATGTAAAGTAAATAATGACGGGATTAAAGCCCCACCCTGCTCCATATGTCAGGCAAAGCTGCCTCTATATATCTTCCATCAGGCAAAATCACATGGTGCGCATGCAAAAGCTGGCTGGTCACATGATAATTTTCTTTGTAAAAAGCATTAATCCTTTTATCACCATACTTCATATCACCTATGATCGGATGACCAATTGATGACAGATGTGCCCTGATCTGATGGCTTCTTCCTGTAATGAGATGCACCTCAAGAAGCGTTGCTTTATGGCACGAAGCACTCATCTCAATTGTCTTAAGAGCCTGTAGGCAGTCTTTATTGGCAGTGATTCATCACTTATGGGTTCCTTGGTTATCTGCACCTTATTTACAGCCTCATCCTTTGTCAGAAAGCCCTCTATGGTCATAGGCTCATCAACCTCTCCTGCAACAAGCGCCATATAATACTTTTCTGCGGTTCTGTCCTTAAGCACCTGTGACAGGTACTGCAGTCCATGAAGCGATTTACCCATCAGAATCAGCCCGATGTATTTCTGTCCAGGCGGTTGCACACCGATGGCTTAAAGCTCTTATATGTGTCAAAATCAAGCTTTCCCTCTTTTATCAGGTATCCGATAAGCCTTTCGTTCGCAGAAATATCAGTCTCCTTTGATTTCTGCGACAGCATATTGACAGGCTTGTTTGCCGCCAGTATGTCATCATCCTCGTATACCACACCAAGTCCGTCAGGCTTTAGTGCACCAAGTGCCTTAAAATCCTTCATCAGACTGTCCTCATTGACAGAAAACTTAGCAAATGTATCATCTGACAGAAAAATCTTGATTTTGTCGTCAACTGACACAATTTCTGTGCCTGACGCTTTCTTATCATTCAGTTTTATGTTCTTCTTCCTGAGCATCTTGTAAATAAAGCCCATGGATGCGTTTGGAAGTATCTTTTTAAGGTATTTGTCAAGCCTCTGGCCTGCCTCGTTTTTACCAGCTTTAAATTCTTTCATTGTCTTATCTTGTATATTATCAAATATCTGCTATTAACTATCTATCTTTTCTTCTTGTGGACGTTTCTGATTGTTTTCTTTTTGTGCGCTGTGCCTGCGGTGTTACTTCCGCTTCCGTTTTTCCCTCGTTCCGTTACATTTTTCGTGGTTTTCTTTACACCTGCATTCTTGCCGCTGCCATAGCTGCTGTTTGAATTTTTATCAGACTTAGAAGTTTTTTTGTCCCAGCCGCCATCAGCATGCATTTTCCTAGGCTTTATCAGGCACTTTTTGTCAAATCCGATTAAGTCCTCCCTGCCGGCCTTCACAAGTGCCTCGTGCACGAGATCGTAATTCTTTGGATTGCGGTACTGGATGAGCGCCCTCTGCATAGCCTTCTCATGCGGGTTAGTTGTGACATACACCGGCTTAAGTGTTGCCGGGTCAAGTCCTGTATAGTACATGCATGTAGAGATGGTAGACGGTGTCGGATAGAAATCCTGCACCTGCTCAGGCATATATCCCAGATCGCGCAGATACTCCGCAAGCTCTATCGCTTCCTTAAGCGTTGAGCCCGGGTGTGAAGACATGAGATAAGGCACAAGATACTGCTCCTTGCCTATCTTTTTATTCATATCCTTGTATGCCTTCACAAAGCTGTTGTACACCTCTACACTCGGCTTTCCAAGCCTGCTCAAAACAGCATTGGAGATATGCTCCGGAGCTACCTTGAGCTGTCCGCTGACATGATACTCACACAGCTCACGAAGAAACGTCTTATCTTTATCATACATCAAATAATCAAACCTGATACCTGAGCGGATAAACACTTTTTTCACCTTTGGCAGTGCACGAAGCTCTCTAAGCAACTGTATATAGTCGCTGTGGTCAACTATCAGGTTATTGCACGGCTTAGGAAACAGACACTGCTTTGTAGGGCACGCTCCCCTTGTGAGCTGCTTTTTACATGCCGGCTGCCTGAAATTGGCTGTAGGGCTCCAACATCATGGATATAGCCCTTAAAGTCCTTATCCTGCGTGATAAGCTTTGCCTCTTCTATAATTGACTCATGGCTTCTCGTCTGGATTATCCTGCCTGATGGAAGGTCAATGCACAGAAATTACAGCCTCCAAAGCAGCCTCTGTTGCTGATAAGAGAAAACTTCACCTCGCTTATAGCAGGCACTCCGCCTGCCTCCTCGTAGCTCGGATGATAAGTCCTCATATAAGGAAGCGCATATACCTCATCCATCTCCTCCTGCGACAGTGGCTTTTGCGGTGGATTCTGCACCACAAGCGTAGAGTTGTCATATGGCTCTACGAGCCTCTTTGCACAGAAAGGATCAGTATTGCAGTACTGTATGTAAAAGCTTCTTGCAAACTCCCTCTTGTCCTCTTTTATAACGTCATAATCCGGAAGCTCAATCGCATCATATATGATATCCCTGTCCTTTGTCTTGAACACGGTACCATCTATAAACGTAATATCCTTTACATCCATACCACTGGCAAGCGCATCCGCTATCTCGATGATGCTTCTTTCTCCCATGCCATATGAAATGAGATCCGCACCGGAATCTAAAAGAATTGAACGCTTGACTTTATTTGACCAGTAATCATAATGTGCCATGCGCCTAAGGCTCGCCTCGATGCCGCCTATTATGATAGGGATTTTTTATAAGTATGGCGTATCAGGTTACAGTACACAACGGTCGCATAATCAGGTCTCTTTCCCATCACGCCACCCGGTGTAAAGGAATCCTTTGCTCTTCTTTTCTTTGAAACCGAATAATGGTTTACCATGGAGTCCATATTACCTGCCGAAACCAAAAAGCCAAGGCGCGGCACTCCGAGTATGGATATAGACTCATCATCCTTCCAGTCGGGCTGTGAAATGATGCCGACCGTATAGCCATGTGCCTGCAGCAGCCTTGCAATTATTGCATGTCCAAAGGACGGATGATCCACATATGCATCACCGCAGACATACACAAAATCAAGCTGCTCAATGCCTCATCTATCATATCCTGTTTTGAAATTGGTAAAAAACCATTACTCATATCATACCTCATAATTAAAAATTATTTTATTTGCCGGATTTTATCTGCATAAGCATATCCGTTTCAGCCTGTGTCAAAGCTCTGTAAGTCCCTGTTTTAAGGTCATCTGGCAGCTTAAGCGGTCCCATGGATATTCTCTTTAAATAGATTACCCTCTTTCCAAGCGCCTCAAACATCCGCTTGACCTGATGGAACTTTCCTTCTGTTATCGTAAGCTCAATCTCAGATACGCTGCCACTTTTTTTAATAACAAGCTCCGCAGGCTTTGTAGGTCTTTCCTCGCCTATATCAATGCCCTCTTTAAACCTGATGATATCATCCCAAGTCACCTCACCATCAATACGTGCGTAGTAAGTCTTTGCCACGTGCTTTGAAGGGCTTAAGAGCTCGTGCGAAAGCGCTCCATCATTTGTGATAAGTAAAAGCCCCTCCGTGTCTATATCAACCTTCCGACAGGAAACAGATCATCATGCACAGCATCCGTGATATAGTCCATGACTGTATCATGCACATTATCACAGGTCGCAGAAACACAGCCTGAGGGCTTATTAAACAGGTAATATTCATACCTTTGATACTTAACTATTCTGCCGTTAACTGATACCTCGTCGGCATCAGTATCTACCTTTGTCTCAGGCTTTGCGGCCACCGTGCCATTTATGGCTATCTGTCCGGTCTTTATAAGCTTTTTTACCTCAGAGCGTGTGCCAAGTCCCATCTCTGATAAAAATTTATCTAATCGAATCATATTGATATTTCTCTCCACATATACTGTCACATGAGTAAAAACAAACTTAAAAAATTACTGTTTATCGCTTTATTACTGCTATTTGTATTTATTACATATTGTTTCCGGCACAGGTAAGTACGTGCGCTAAAGCAGGCATTATGCTATGGTTCAACCAGATATTTCCGCTTCTGTTTATATTTACGATTTTATCTAACCTGATTATCTCAACAAATGTACTGCAAAACATTCCCCAAAAGCATATCATGCTTTTTACATACATAATAGGCATAATATTTGGATTTCCGATAGGAGCAAAGCTCACAGCAGATTTTTGTTCGAAAGGATACATAGATAAAAATCACAGGGAAATACTGAGTGCACTGGCAAACCATTTCAGCCTTCCCTTTATCATTACCTATGCACTGTCCGAGCAACTTAACATATGCAGCCACTACAGCATTTATCTTGTGTCACTTTATCTGCCATCTGCTATAGGAATGATAGCTATGCTTTCGATTAACAAAAACAGAAGCTTAAAACAAAAAATCCCGGCTCAAGGATTTAAGCTTAACATGCAAATCGTTGATGCCGGAATAATGAAAGGGTTTGAAACCTTATAAAACTCTGTGGATATATTGTATTGTTCTCTATAGTCTCACGTATCCCACAGACCATTGCCCAAAAGGCTGACTGCAGCATGCCACTGTCGGCAGACATAATAGGTGCCTTTTTTGAAACCACAAACGGTATCGGCATAGTCTGCGGTCTATGCATTCCACGCACCTGTCAATAGTGCTGTGCATTGCACTTCTGTCATTTGGCGGTGTATCATGCATGGTCCAGACCAAATCAATATTCCGGGATACAGGCTTTAGGCTTTACAGATACATACTGCTTAAGGCAGCCATGAGCATACTCTCATGCCTGTTATGTATTATCCTATTTCGCATCCTCATCTGAATCGGAAATATTGGTGATTTCTATATCATCATCAGATGTATCTGAAGTTGCCTCATTGTCAGACGACTCTGCTCCTGCAGCTTCATCGCCATTCTCTTCCGGTGGGAAAAGCTCTGCTCTGTTTGCTGCAACAACATCCTCAAACTGCTGCAGTGAACTTATAAGGCTGTCATATCTGGCCTTTGAAGTCTCAATAGAGCCTGTTAAGATGTCCTCAATACTCTTGAGCTGGCTGTCCGTATATGCCATGGCACTCATTCTGAGATTATTTGCTTCGTTTGTGGCACTGTCAAGTATCTCCTGTGCCTGCTTTGTTGCAATCTGCACTACCTCATTCGCCTGAGCATATGCCTGCTGCATAATCTGATGCTCGCTGACAAGCTCATTTGTCTGAATCTGTGCCTGCGCGATTATCTGATCAGCCTTCGCCTGTGCATCAGCAAGGATAGCCTCCTTATTGCTGATGATCTTCTGATATCTCTTGACCTCCTCAGGGGTCTTTGTACGAAGCTCTGAAAGAAGCTCCTCTAACTGTTCACGATTGACAAGAATCTTGTTTCTTGAAATAGGTGACGGCTTGCAGCCATCAATATAGTCTTCGATTTCTTCAATAATCTGTTCCATTTTACTGCTCATAAATACTGTCTCCTTACCTGGTAATATTGTATTTGGCATAAATTCTATCAATGAACTGTTCAGGTACGAACTTTGATATATCTCCTCCGTATGATGCAAATTCCTTGACAATTGTAGAGCTTAAATATGAATAATTGAGGCTCGAGGTGAGAAAAACCGTCTCTATTTCCGGATTCTGCACTCCGTTAGCCTGTGCAATCTGCAGCTCATACTCAAATCTGTCACTGCACGCAATCCTCTTATTATGATTGTTGCATTGATTTTCTTCATGTAGTCAACTAAAAGTCCTTCAAAGCACCCTACCCTGACGTTTGGTATGTGTGCTGTCATTTCCTTTATCATACTAACACGTTCTTCCAAAGAAAACAACGAGTTTTTTGCACTATTATTGAGTACTCCGACAACCAGCTCGTCAACTATTTTGGCTGAACGCTCTATTATATCCAGGTGTCCAAATGTCACCGGATCAAAGCTTCCCGGATAAATTCCTACCTTCATATTGTATCTCCTATGCACGCTTTATGAAAACATGCTTGTTTGTCTTATAAATTTTTTCTTTGACTATCTCATAGCCAAGCTCTGTGAGATAATCAAAATCAGTATCGTTTGAAGCCTCAACCACGATAAGTGTATCATCCTTTAATATATCGCTGTCCGAAAGTGTAATAAGCACTTCCTTTTCAAGCTCCTTATTGTATGGCGGGTCCATAAACACGATATCAAATTTGTATTTGCCCTCAAGAGTACGTACTGCCGTGACAGCATCCGTCATCATAAGCCTTGAGACTTTATCAAACTTTGTAAAATGGATATTGTCCTCGATGCATGAAGCGGCTTTTCTTGAATTCTCCACAAATACAGCATAGGCTGCACCACGGCTTAGTGCTTCAAGCCCTATCTGTCCGCTTCCCGCAAACAGATCTAAAAAATATGCTCCCGGAACATCAAACTGCATGACATTAAAAAGAGTCTCCTTCGTCTTGTCAGTAGTCGGTCTTGTATCTTTTCCCTCAATAGTCTTTAGAGGGAGGCTTCTCGCCGTTCCTGCTATTATTCTCATACTTTTCTCCCTGTTATAGTCTATTTCTGATCCTTTAAGACTTCCTTATTCTTTGCAATATAGTCAATAAGCGAAACAACTGTGAGCACAAGTGCCACATATATGAGGATTGTTCCAAGGATATTTAACCAGCCAAGCTGCAGATTGATATTAAAAATAATAACAATAACCATAAGCATCTGGAAGGTTGTCTTAAACTTCCCCAGTAGCTTGCTGCAATGACGATTCCATTGTCTGATGCAACAAGTCTGAAACCGCTTATGATAAACTCTCTTGCAATGATAATAAGCACAACCCATACAGGGATAAGCTTTAAATCAACAAGGCATATCATTGCAGAGCACACAAGCAGCTTGTCTGCAAGCGGATCCATAAATTTGCCGAAATTGGTAACAAGATTGTATTTTCTTGCAATTTTTCCGTCAGCCATATCGGTCAGACTTGCAATGATAAATATCGCAAGTGCTATATAATTTCCGTATCCGTCAAAAAACGGTGAAATAAGGAAAAATACAAAGAACGGAATAAGTATCACTCTTAAGATTGTAAGTTTGTTTGGTAAATTCATTTTACAAGTTCTCCTATCAAATCATATTCATACGCACCGGTCACCATAACCTTGCATATATCGCCGGTCATAAGTGTCTCATCAGTGTTGATGAATATATATCCGTCAACATTCGGTGCATCTCTGTATGTACGGCCGATATAAGCATTTTCATCAGCCACCTTGCCCTCTATGAAAACATATAATTCTTTACCCTTTAGTGTCTCATTTTTATCAAAAATGACCTCTTCCTCAAGCTCCATGACATCAGCCTGCCAGTCAGCCTTTATATCCTCATCTATCTGATCAGGCATTGCAGCTGCCTTTGTGCCCTCCTCCGGGGAATACGTAAAGGCTCCCAGACGGTCAAACTCCATATCATTTACAAACTGCATAAGCTCCTCGTGATTATCCTGTGTCTCACCCGGGAAGCCACATATGAGTGTGGTCCTTAGTGTGATATCAGGTATTCTCTCACGCAGCATTCTGATACGCTCCATGAGCTCAGCCTTTGTTGTTTTTCTGCCCATGCGCCTTAAAATATCGTCATTGCAGTGCTGGATTGGCATATCCAGATAATGGCATACCTTCTCATCCTTTATCATGGACTCTATAAGCTCATCGTATATCTCCTCGGGATAGCAGTACATAATCCTTATCCAGAACAGCCCGCTTATCTTGTTGAGCTCATCCAAAAGCTTATGAAGTGACTTCTCACCATACAAATCCACTCCGTAAAGTGTGGTCTCCTGGGCAACAAGTATAAGCTCTTTTGCTCCCTGCTCCACAAGGCTCTTCGCCTGCTCAATCAAATCCTCCATCGGCACACTTCTGTAACGGCCTCTGACGGAAGGAATGACACAGTAGGTACAGTTTTTATTGCACCCCTCTGCTATCTTAAGGTAAGCGAAATGCCCTCCTGTGGTGACAATACGCTTTGTCTTTATGCTGGGAAGCCCCTCTAAGGTGTGCAGATTGCTGTATCTGTGTTTTCAAGTGTCTCATGGACAGCTTCAACTATAGTATCATATGAATTGGTGCCAAGTATGGCATCAACCTCTGGGATTTCCTTAAAAATCTCATCCTTGTATCTTTGTGCCAGACAGCCTGTCACAATAAGTGATTTGCATTTGCCTGTCTCCTTATACTGAGCCATCTCGAGAATTGTATTGATACTCTCCTCCTTTGCATCACCTATGAAGCAGCAGCTGTTTACGATAATGATATCAGCCTGCGTCTCATCATCGGTCATCTCAATGCCGTCATTTGCAAGCATGCCTATCATATACTCTGAATCCACAAGGTTTTTATCGCATCCAAGCGAAATAAATAATAATTTCATAGTACCTCTCAAATGTAAGTATTTACAATTAAAGGGAAAGACAAAACAGCCTTTCCCCTCCTAGATTAAGCCTCTTCGCCTTCGTTTAAATCCTCATCATCTGAGACGATTCTGACAGCTCCCGTGTACAGCTCCTCTACAGCAATAGATAATGGCTTATTGCACTTAGGGCGTGCGATAAGTGGTTCTGCACCATCAATAATCTGACGTGCACGCTTTGCTGCAGCAATAACGATAGAATAACGGCTGTTTACTACCGGCTCTTCACCTATCTCTACATTGTTGTTTACTACCTTCATTAACTCTACATACGATGGATGTATCATATTATTTATCTCCTTTCGAAAAGCTTAAAAGCTCTTTTCTCATTTTATTTATAAAATCTATATTTGATGATACCAGATAATCCTGATTCTTTTTTGTGTCGTCAGAGCTGTGGATGATATCATTCACAAGCTCTACACAATCGTCAAGCTTATCATTTACCACTAAATAATCATATTTCTCTATGCCTAAAGACTCCTCATATGCTCTTGAAAGTCTCTGTGCACAGACCTCTTTTGTCTCTGTGCCTCTTCCTACAAGCCGGTCCTTAAGCTCATCTGCACTCGGCGCTGACACAAACATAAGCACCGTATCAGGAAACTGCTTCTTTATCTTTAAAGCTCCCTGGATTTCTATCTCAAGAATCACATTCTTTCCGGCGCTAAGCTGCTCATTGACATATGACTTTGGTGTGCCGTAGTAATGATCTACATACTTGGCATACTCAAGCAGTCCATCTGCCTTTATCATCTGTTCAAATTCTTCCTCTGAGATAAAAAAATACTCTCTGCCATTCTCCTCACCCGGCCTTGGACCTCTGGTCGTGGCTGATACGCTCAGTGCATAATCATCACCATGCTTTGCCATAAGCTCCTTCATGATAGTTCCCTTTCCGGAACCCGAAAAGCCTGAAAAACAACTAATTTTCCTGTGTTACTCATCACAATCTCCTAAAATTACTCAATATTTTGAATCTGTTCCCTGACCTTTTCTATATCAGTTTTAAGACTGATGCCTGTGTCAGAAATCTTAAGATCATTGGACTTGAAAGGATGGTATTCGCCTCACGGTTCATCTCCTGTGCGAGGAAATCAAGCTTTCTTCCCACACTGCCACCGGCATTTAACGAATCCTTCATGGAAAGGATATGGCTTTTGAGCCTGACTGTCTCCTCATCCACACAGATCTTGTCCGCAAAAATAGTGACCTCCTGGGCTATTCTTGAATCATCAAGCTGATTGTCTGCAAGCAGCTCTCTTAGCTTTTCCTCAAGACGCGCACGGTATTCGACAATAATCTGTGGCGAACGCTCCTCAATGAAATCAACATATGATACCATATTATCGAGCTTTTCGCAAAGGTCTTTTTTAAGATTTTCTCCCTCGCGCACGCGACTTTCAACAAATGGCTCAAATGCACCGCGAAGAGCTTCTCAAGACTGCTCCACAGCTCATCCTCATCTACAGGCTGCTCCTCCATCGCAAATACCTCCGGATATCTCGACAGCGTGCTCACTCTTATATCATTCTCCAGTCCGAATTCCTCCGCCATCTGATTCAGATACTTAAGATATTCTCCCGCGAGAGCCTTATTATACTGTAATGAGAGATTATTTTCTGTAAAATCCTCATATGTGATATAAATATCGACCTTGCCACGCTCTATGTACTCCTTAAGCAGAGTCCTTATTGCACTCTCGAAGAAATTGAGCTTTTTAGGCATCTTGATATTGACATCCAGATATCTGTGATTTACAGATTTTACCTCAACTGTAATCTTACGGCTTGCATCTGCGTACTCGTATCTGCCAAAGCCGGTCATACTTTTAATCATAATTTTTCCTTTCGCATATGCATAGATGAGTTTATTATATAACTCCTTGAGATTTTCGTCAAATATATTATAATATAAATATTCATGATTATAAATATTCAGCAACTTAGAATATTTACAGGAAATAAGGAGGAACATCATGGCTTTAGACGGAATAGTCATTTCAAATATAGTTGCAGAGCTAAACAGCACGATACTAAACTCAAAAATCAGTAAAATCGCAGAACCTGAGGCAGATGAGCTGCTTCTTACCCTAAAGGGACCAAACGGCTCGTTCAGGCTTTCGATGTCTGCAAGTGCATCGCTTCCATTCATCTACCTGACACCTACAAATAAGGTAAGCCCTCTCACTGCCCCTACATTTTGCATGGTTTTAAGAAAGCATATAGCAAACGGACGCATCACAAAGATTTACCAGCCGGGCATGGAGCGTATCATAAACTTTGAAATCGAGCACTTAAACGAGATGGGCGATCTATGCCACAAGGTGCTTATTATCGAGCTGATGGGCAAATATTCAAACATCATCTTTACCGACTCCGATGGTACGATAATAGACAGTGCCAAGCGTATTCCCGCATCCGTAAGCTCTGTGCGTGAGGTGCTTCCTGGCAGAGCTACACCATCCCCGCGACACAGGAAGATAAATATAATCCTCTGACTGTAGATTCGAAGCAGTTTGTGGATATTATATCAGCAAAGCCGCTTACTGTTTCAAAGGCTATCTACTCATCCTTTTCCGGCATCAGCCCCTTGTGGCAAATGAGCTGGCTCACAGGGCAGGCCTTGACGCGGACTCCCCTGTAGCTGCCTACTCACACGATGAGCTTTTGCACCTGGGAAGCAACTTCACATGGATGATGGAGGACATAAAAAATAATCGTTTTACGCCGAATATCGTACGTGACGGCAATGAGCCAAAGGAATTTTCTTCAATAGAGCTGACTCAGTATAGCGATTTAACGGTCACAAAATATGAATCTATATCAGAGGTTTTAGAGCTTTACTACTCTGAGAGAAACACCTATACACGTATACGCCAGAAGTCAGCCGACCTGAGAAAACACGTAAATACCCTCTTGGAGCGAAACCAGAAGAAATATTCGCTGCAGATGAAGCAGCTTAAGGACTCCGAAAAACGCGAAAAGTACAAGGTGTACGGCGAGCTTATCAACGCATTCGGCTACGGACTTACACCGGACGACAAGTTTCTTGAAGCTGCAAACTATTATGATGACAACAAAATCATCAAAATCCCTATCGACAACACAAAAACTCCTGCCGAGAACGCGCAGAAATACTTTGACAAATACGGAAAGATGAAACGTACTGCCGAAGCATTGAACGAGCTGATTCTTGAAACAAAAAGTCAGATAGACCATCTCGAATCAATCCAGAATTCACTGGATATCGCTTTAAGCGCTGACGACCTCGTCCAGATAAAGGATGAGCTGATAGAATACGGTTTTATCAAAAAGGAAAGGGTTCAAAGAAACAGAAGGTAAAGAGCAAACCCTTCCACTATATCTCATCAGACGGCTTTGATATGTACGTTGGCAAAAACAACTACCAGAACGATGAGCTCACATTCAAGCTGGCAACCGGAAACGACTGGTGGTTCCACGCCAAGGCATGCCCGGCTCACATGTCATTGTAAAAGCTGAAAACAAAGAGCTGCCGGACAGCACCTTTGAGGAGGCCGGCAAGCTCGCAGGCTACTACTCAAAGGGCAAAAATGCCGACAAAGTAGAGATAGACTATCTGCAAAAGAAAAATGTCAAAAAGCCAAACGGTGCCGCAGCCGGCTTTGTCGTGTATTACACAAACTATTCTCTCACGATTCACCCGGACATATCCGATATCAGGCAGATTGAGTAAGCAGATTATACTTATTTCATAACAATTTCATAACCATTCCAATACGCTTAAAGTAAAAAGCTGATATACACATGCATAGTCCTGCATGCTATATCAGCTTTTATTTTAGCCATTTAAGCTCATCACAGATTCATTCTCTTTAATTGTTCTTTTGCAAATTCATCCATTTTCTTTTTCAGTATTCTGTTTTCCGGTGTACAAAGCGCCGGGTCTGCCTCAAGCACCTCATCCACCATCTCAGATGCTTCCTTTAGCACATCGCTGTCCTGATACACATCCGCAAGTGCAAACGCAAGGTCTCCACTCTGCCTGATTCCAAAGAAATCCCCGGGACCTCTGAGCTTTAAATCCTCACTTGCTATATAAAAGCCATCATTTGATTTATTTAGTATCTCCAGACGTTTTTTTGATTTCTTTGAATTTGACGAATTGATGAAAATGCAATACGACTGTGCATCCCCCTGCCTACACGGCCTCTTAGCTGATGAAGCTGTGCAAGTCCAAACCTGTCTGCATTCTCTATCATCATGACGGTTGCATTGGGCACATTTACACCAACCTCCACGACTGTTGTGGACACAAGCACCTGCGACTCATTATTTGCAAAGCGCTGCATCACCTCATCCTTTGCCTTGCTCTTCATCCTGCCGTTAAGCACATCTACAGTGATATCCTTTGGCAGTGCCGCTTTAAGCACATTTGCATAGTCTGTGACATTTTCCCCTTCCGAGTTTTCGGTTTCCTCCACAAGAGGGCATATAACATACGCCTGATGTCCGGCTCTCACCTGCTCAGCAATAAAGCTGTAAGCCTTTGGCCTGAATGCCGTGCCAACCACACAGTTCTTGATCGGAAGCCTCTTTGCCGGCACATCATTTATGACAGAGATATCCATATCACCGTATATGATTATTGCTAACGTACGCGGTATCGGAGTGGCACTCATCACAAGTATATGTGGCTTTCTTCCCTTATCCGAGAAGCTCTCTCTCTGCTTTACGCCAAATCTGTGCTGCTCATCTGTGATAACAAGCGACAGATTGGAAAAATCCGCTTTCTCTTGTATGAGCGCATGAGTGCCTATAATAAGCGCATTTTTCTCGTTTTCAAGGCACGCATAGGCTTCTCTTTTCTGCTTTGCCGTCATAGAGCCAGTAAGAAGCACAACAGGACTGTCAAGTCCAAACTGACCAACCAGTGAGCAAAACGTCTCATAATGCTGGTTTGCAAGCACCTCCGTCGGAGCCATTATGGCAGACTGATAGCCACATTTTGACGCCCACGCCATAAGAAGAAAAGCAACAATCGTCTTTCCTGAGCCCACATCGCCCTGAATAAGCCTCTGCATCACATAAGGACTTTTAATATCCTGCTTTATCTCATCTATCGTCTTCTTCTGCGCGCCTGTCAGCTCATACGGAAGCTTCTCAATCAGTCCGTCTATAAAAGCATCATCCGTAAACTCAAACTCATTTTTGTCCTTCTGCTGCTTTTTATTCTGATACCGCATGCCCATGATAAAGAGAAAAAACTCATCAAAAACAAGCCGTCTTCTTGCCTCCACAAGAGCGTCAAAGTCATCTGGGAAATGTATCTGCTTCATGGCATAATTATACTCGCAAAAGCCGTATCTGTGCCTTATATCCTTAGGCAGATAATCTGACAGTAGTGTATCATGTGACAGAGTCTCCTTTATCGTCTTCACTATCAGATTGTTTGTCACACCGCTTGTCACGGAATACACAGGCTGCAGTGTATCGCGTATAGCCTCGTACTTTTGCACGTCATATACCACAGGCTGCTCCATGACATATCTGCCGCTCTTTGGCTTAATATGTCCGTAAAATATAAGATGTCTCCCCTGCACAAGCTGTGCCTTAAGATATGGCATACGGTACCATACCAGCTGTATCATATGCCCTGGCGAGCCGATATCCTGCAATGTAATCTGCATTCTCGCTGTATTTTCACTACAGGTGCCTTTTTAATCACAGCATGGATGGCATAGGTGCTGCTTACGTTTACATTATTCAGTTCATCAATATCCGTTATTTCCGGAAACTTTACATAATCCCGGGGAAAATGAAGGAGTATATCACCAACGGTGTATACTCCCATTTTAGCAAATGCTTTTTGTGTTTTTTCCCCGATTCCCTTAACCGCGGTAATCGGTGAAGCTATATCCATATTTGCTCCTAAATATAATAAATATCATTTATATTCTTTAAAAGGCTTTACTCTACAGAAATAACATAATAGTAGATTGCTGTCCGCCATCGTTGACCTCAACCTCTACATCAGGATATTTCTCTTCGATTGCTGCTGCAAGCTCATTAGCTGAGTCCTCATCAGAATCACTTCCGAAATAGATGCTGACAATCGCTGAATCCTCATCTACCATGCATCTACCATCTCAAGTGTGGTAGCCTTTAAGTCTGTTCCAACAGAAAGGATGCTCTTGTCTCCGATTCCCATGAAGTCGTTCTGCTTGATAGTTTTTCCGTCAATCTCAGTATCACGGACTGCATATGTCACCTGTCCTGTCTTGACATTTTCTATCTCAGCCATCATCTGCTCTTTATTCTCCTCGGCACTGTGGTCAGGTTATATAATTTACGAGTGCTGTGATACCCTGCGGAATAGTCTTTGTAGGGATAACAATAATCTGTTTATCCTCAACAAGGTCTACTGCCTGGTTTGCAGCCATGATGATATTCTTGTTGTTTGGCAGGATAAATACTGTCTTTGCATTTACATGCTCGATAGCGTTGAGCATATCCTCTGTGCTAGGGTTCATGGTCTGACCACCCTCTATGAGATAGTCCACTCCAAGGCCTCTAAACACTTCATTCATGCCTTCTCCGATTGAAACAGATACAAAGCCCATTTCCTTTGCAGGCATGTTATTTGTCTTTTCATCAGCCTGAGCAGCTTCATAAGCCTCTTCCTCAGCCTTCTGCTGTGCTGCAAGCTTCTGTGAATCCTTGATGAGCTTTTCCTGATGCTCCTCACGCATATTGTCGATCTTTATCTTGCTGAGTGAGCCGAAGGTAAGTGCCTTCTGCAGTGCAAGTCCAGGGTCGTTTGTATGTACGTGATCTTTACGATCTCATCGTCAGCTACAACGACTATAGAGTCACCGATTGACTCGAGGAATGCCTTGTATGCGTGCTCCTCATTGTCTGACATTGGCGCATTGAGTACAATAATAAACTCTCTGTGCAGTAA
>ENA-OQDD01000471-OQDD01000471.1-human-gut-metagenome-genome-assembly--contig:-NODE-471-length-16516-cov-2.663799_pt1 | contig 16516 bp, 22 predicted proteins | sample MGYA00242507_ERZ504598 | MGnify/ENA primary metagenome ERZ504598 (study PRJEB26092, sample SAMD00036318) | human gut metagenome | host: Homo sapiens | study: EMG produced TPA metagenomics assembly of... | reverse complement strand
TAACAATTGACAAATCCGGAAAATCAGGAGTAGCTTAGAATCATAAGCTGTCGTGTTCGATCAGATGCGGCAGAAAAATCATGAAAGGAGAACACCACTTATGATCAATCTTATTTATGCATCCAGCGTAAAACAGAATAAACTTCGTATGGCGATCAAACCAGGTGGCTGCCCTTCTTTCGAAATTCTTTGTAAGCATTAACTCTGCATAACAAATCTCTATGCATTCTTTATGCCTGCTATTTCGCACAGAAGGCGCGGTACGTCGATACTGCGGCTTTTTTTATTGCTATAAACAGTACGAAACCGTTCTTTCCGGCTTCGCTCCGTTTCCGGCAGGCAGATTCCGCGGTCTTCTTACCGCATCGATTCCCTTCTTTTATATACAAACGCAGCCTTCGCTTTCGTTTCCCGTTGTTCCGTTCCCACACTTACGGAGCTTTTGAAAGCCTATGTTCTGCCAGACACCCAAACGACATCAATGAGGAGGTTTTAACATTCATGAAGAAAAATCCAATCGGTAAGTACCTGCTCCAGAACTGGTACTACTACGTTTTCGCTTTTGGTTCCATGGCCTTAAGTGTCTTTCTCGATATGCTCGCGCCGCTTGTCACGCTGCACATCGTGGATGACGTGCTGGTCGGTCACAAAATGGAACTGCTCTGGAAATACCTTGCCGCCTTTCTTCTGATCGGTGCCGCAAAAGCCCTGTTTCAGTACATCAAAGAATTTTTATTCGATGTCAGCAGCGTCCGCGTCGCCAGCCAGATGAGGGGCAACCTGTTCCGCCACGTCCAGCGGCTTTCGGTGGAATACTTTGACAAAAACAATACCGGCGAACTCCTCGCCGCGTGCGCGATGACGTCGACCGGATCTGGGATATCCTCGGCTTTGCCGGCATGCTGATCTTAGAAGGCCTGATCTGTATCATGATGGCAATGGTCAGTATGGTCAAACTGGACCTGCCGCTGACACTCGTCTCCGTGGCGATCCTTCCTTTCGTCGCAGGCATCGCAATCCGCCTCGAAAAAGAACTCGACCGTGTCTACGATGCGATCAGCGAGGAAAACGCCGTCATGAATACCGTTGCACAGGAAAATCTCGCCGGTGTCCGCACCGTCAAATCCTTTGCACGGGAACCGTATGAGATCAAAAATTCCGGAAACACAATCAGAAATACTGCGATCTCAACATGGATCAGGCGCGCGTCCTGATGAAATACGATCCCGCCATCTCGTTTCTTACGAAGCTGATGCGCGTGCTCGTCCTTCTCGCGGGCGGCTACGGTGTTATCCACGGACGCATTACGCTCGGTGTTTTAACGGCCTTTATGGAGTACACCTCCAAGATCACCTGGCCGATCGAAAACGTCGGCTGGCTCGGCAACTGCTTCGCTTCTGCGATTGCTTCCAACAAGAAGCTGAACAAAATTCTCGCAGAGGAGCCGCAGATCGCAGAACCGGAAAATCCGGTGGAGCTTTCAAAACTTCCGTGTGACCTGGAATTCCATCACGTCGATTTCTCCCTGCATGACACACCGATTCTGCAGGATATCGACTTTACCTTAAAGCAGGGCCACACACTCGGCATCATGGGTATGACGGGTTCCGGAAAAACAACCATCGTCAATCTGCTCGAGCGTTTTTACGATGTCACCGACGGTTCCATCTGTCTCGACGGCCACGATATCCGCACCCTGCCGCTGCGCACCGTGCGCGATACTTCTTCCGTCGTCATGCAGGATGTCTTCCTGTTCTCAGATACCATTTCTGAGAACGTCCGCCTCGCAGCCGCAGCACGATGAAATCCGAGGAGGTACATAACGCTGTCTCCGCTGCATGTGCTTCCGAGTTCGTCGACCATCTTTCGGATCAGTACGAAACGGTCATCGGCGAGCGCGGCATGGGACTTTCCGGCGGTCAGAAGCAGCGTCTTTCCATCGCACGCGCCCTGGCAAAACAGGCTCCGATCCTCGTACTGGATGATTCCACCTCGGCGCTCGATATGGAGACCGAATACGAAATCCAGAACCATCTCGCCGAGAAAAAAGATGTTTCCAAGATCATCATTGCCCACCGCATTTCTTCGGTGCAGAGTGCCGATGAGATCCTGTATCTCGATCACGGACGCATCGCCGAGCGCGGCACGCATGAGAGTCTGATGGCACAGAAAGGCCTGTACTACTCCACCTGGGAGGCTCAGTACGGTGATTACCATAAAGCAAAGGCAGCCCTCGAGCAGGCACTTCCTGCCAATGCTTAATTCAATTTAATTTGTTACCCGACAACTTCTGTATTTACTTACCCGTTAAGAGAGGAACAATACGATTATGGCTATCAATTCCAGTAAAGTAGATGAAGAGCAGAAAGAGGTCTTAAAGAGCGCGACCATCCGCCGCCTCTTCTCCTACTTAAAAAATTATAAACGCCAGGTTGCCGTCGTTCTCGTGGTTCTCGCCGTTACCATCGCGATTTCCACTGTGAACCCGCTGCTCCTGGAGTACGCCATCGACGTCAATATTGCGCAGAAAGACTGGCGCGGGCTTGTTGCCCTCTGCGTATTCATGGTTGTGATCAACCTGGTTTACGCGGCCGGTGTCCGCCTGCGGATGCTTCTGATGGCGCGCATTACCAACAACATTCTTCTGGAAATCCGTGACGAGCTCTACACGCATATCCAGACCTTAAGCTTCAGCTTTTTCGATACCCGCCCGGCCGGAAAGATTCTGGCGCGCATCATCGGCGATGTCAACTCGTTAAAGGATGTGCTGAACGACGGTGTCACAAAGCTGATTCCGAACATTCTCACGATCATCGCCATTCTGGTGATCATGATGATCAAAAACATCTGGCTCTCCTTAAGTGCGATTCTCGTGCTGCCGCTGATCGCTGTCGGCATGTATTTTATTCAGATCGTCGCACACAAGAGATGGCAGACGTTCCGGAAAAAATCTTCCAATGTTACGGCGTATATCCACGAGGACTTCTCCGGTATCCGCATCATCAAGAGCTTTACCGCAGAGCAGGAATCGCAGGGCGAGTTTGACCGGCTTCTTCTTGAGCATCAGAACTCCTTTATCCATGCGGTCCGCCTGGCGGATGGTTTTTCCGCTGTGATCGAGGTGACCTGGGGCATCGGAACGTTTCTTCTGTATTTTATCGGTATTTCCGTGCTCGGCGTGGATGCCGTTCCGATCGGTACGTTCACGGCGTTTGCGATGTATCTGACGATGTTCTGGGATCCGATCCAGAACCTGGCCGGTTTTTACAACAAGCTGATCACGAACCTTTCCGCTGCGGAGCGAATCTTTGAGATCCTCGACACACCGGCGGAGGTTGCCGACAAGCCTGGCGTCACAGAACTGCCGCCGATCAAAGGAGAAGTAACGTTCGACCACGTCAGCTTTGCCTACTCCGATGATCCGGACACGCTGGTTTTAAAAGATGTCAGCTTTACAGCGGCTCCCGGTGAGACAATCGCACTCGTCGGCCCGACCGGCGCTGGAAAGACGACCATTGTCAATCTGATCAGCCGTTTCTACAATATTACTTCGGGAACGGTCCGCGTCGACGGCCACAGCCTGACGGATGTCTCCATCAACAGCCTGCGTGCCCAGATGGGCGTGATGACACAGGACAACTTTCTCTTCTCCGGCACGATCCGCGACAACATTGCGTATGGAAAGCTCGATGCCACGGAGGAAGAAATCATTGCCGCCGCAAAGGCCGTGCATGCCCATGACTTTATCATAGAGCTGCCGGACGGCTATGACACCGAGATCAGCGAGCGCGGTGCCCGTCTTTCCAACGGCCAGCGCCAGCTTCTCGCCTTTGCCAGAACGATGGTGTCCGATCCGCGGATTCTGATTCTCGACGAGGCGACGTCCAGCATCGACACACAGACAGAAATTCAGGTGCAGCAGGGAATCGAAAGCCTGTTGAAGGGCCGTACCTCGTTCATCATTGCGCACCGTCTTTCTACTATTAAAAATGCGGACCGGATTTTCGTGATTGACCACGGAAAGATTTTCGAGCAGGGAACCCACGACGAACTGATGGCAAAGCAGGGCGCGTACTACCAGCTCTACCAGGCACAGTTCCGCCGGGTATCCTAAAATCAAGAAATTTTCTCAAAACTGCCTTTCTTTTTTACAGGGAAAGGCAGTTTTTTTCCCTCTTTTCTATAACTAGTTTTCCTTTCCTTGACAAATGAATCCTCCCTGCTATATGATGATAACTGATCTTTTTTCGGGGACATTTGTTCCCGTCTGCCGCTTCCCACTCCTGCGGCATTTGTCACGAAACAGTCTGATACGGAGCTTTTTCGAATGCCTCCGTGTTTTCTTTCAGAAAGGAGTATCATGACATTTTTTTCCAAAAAACGTTACGCCTTCTCCTCCTTCCTGCCCTCCTTCTTCTGACGGGCTGTGCGGGATCCTCAAAAGAGACGGCGGATTCCCAGGAGAACACGAAACTCTCCGCCGTGGCTACGATTTTTCCGCAGTATGATTTTCTGCGTGCCATCGGCGGCGATCATCTCGATCTCCACATGCTGCTTTCCCCGGGTGCGGAAAGTCACTCGTTTGAACCGACACCGGGCGATATGATTACGGTTTCCGAATGTGATCTCTTCGTCTACGTCGGCGGCGATTCCGATGCCTGGGTCGAGACAATCCTTGATTCTGTCGATACCTCGAACAAAGAGGTAGTGACGCTGATGGACTGCGTTGACACCGTTGCCGAGGAAACCGTCGAGGGAATGGAGACCCACGGCCACGCACACGATCATGAGGACGAGGATGTGCACGACCATGAGGACGAAGATGCAGATCACGAGGATGTACACGACCATGAGGACGAGGATACACACGACGAATCTTCCATGATCATGCGCACGAATCCCACGGCGAACAGGACGAGCACGTCTGGACCTCGCCGAAAAATGCAATGCGGATTGTCCAGAAGCTCTGTGATTCCCTCTGCCGCCTCGACCCGGAGCATGCGGATGAATACCAGGCAAACACCGCCTCGTATCTTGCTTCGCTTGCCTCCCTCGATGAGGAATTTTCCGATGTCACCGCAACTGCAAGCCGCCATACCATTGTTTTCGGCGACCGTTTCCCGTTCCGCTACTTTGCGGACACCTACGGCCTCGACTACTACGCGGCGTTTCCCGCTGCTCCTCGGAATCCGAGGCAAGTGCCAAAACCCTTTCTTTTTTAATTGATAAAATCAAGGAAGAACAGATTCCCGTCGTTTTCCACACCGAGCTGTCCAATGAACAAATGACGGACTCCATCTGTGAGGCGACCGGCGCGAAAAAGCTGCTGCTTCATTCCTGTCACAATGTATCCAAAGATGATTTCGAAAGCGGCGCTACGTATCTCTCCCTCATGGAACAGAACGTTTCCGCATTAAAGGAGGCTTTAAACTAAATGGCTCTACTTACCTGCAGTGATGTCACCTTCTCCTACGAGGGCATCCCGGTCCTGACCGATGTCAACTTTGCCCTGGAAGCCGGCTCCTACCTCTGTATTGTGGGCGAGAACGGTTCCGGAAAAAGTACTCTGATCAAGGGACTGCTTCACTTAAAAAATCCGTCACCGGCTCGATCACAACCGGCGACGGGCTTCATCCAAGCGAGATCGGCTATCTGCCGCAGCAGACCGCCGCACAAAAGGATTTCCCGGCGAGCGTCTGGGAAGTCGTGCTGTCCGGCCGGCAGAACCACCCGCATTTCCCGCCGTTTTACACAAAGGCAGACAAAGAGGACGCGCTCCGCAATATGGAGCTTCTCGACCTCCTTCCATTAAAGAAACGATGCTACCGTGATCTCTCCGGCGGCCAGCAGCAGCGTGTGCTTCTCGCTCGTGCGCTTTGCGCCACAAAGAAACTGCTGCTCCTCGACGAGCCGGTCACTGGCCTTGACCCGGTCATGACAAACGAAATGTACCAGCTCATCCGCCGCATCAACCGCGAGCAGAACGTTACGATCATCATGTTTCCCACGATATCCGCAATATTCTGCCGGACGCAACGCACATTCTCCAGCTCGACCAGAAGCAGGTCTTCTTCGGTCCGATGGACGAGTATCTGAAAACCGAGGCGGGAAAACAGTTTTTAGGAGGTGCTGACTTATGATTTCGAATCTACTGAAAATGCTTTCTTATCCGTTTATGCAGCGTGCACTTGTGGTCGGTATTCTCGTCTCGTTGTGCGCCGCACTGCTTGGCGTCAGCTCGTGTTAAAGCGCTACTCCATGATCGGCGACGGCCTCTCCCATGTCGGATTCGGCTCTCTTGCGATTGCAACGGCACTCGGTTTTGCTCCGCTTGCCTTCACAATCCCTGTCGTCGTGCTTGCCGCCTTTCTGCTGCTCCGCATGAACGAATCCAGCAAGATCAAAGGCGACGCCGCCATCGGTCTGATTTCAAGCTCTGCGCTTGCGATCGGTGTCATCACGGTTTCGTGGTCGAGCGGCATGAACACCGATGTCAACAACTACATGTTCGGAAGCATCCTTGCGATGAGTGATGAGGACGTCGTTCTCTCCGTGGTGCTCTCCATCGTCGTGCTGCTCCTGTTCGTTCTGTACTACAACCGCATTTTTGCTGTCACCTTCGATGAAACATTTGCCAAAGCAACCGGTGTCCGCGCAGAGCTTTACAACATGCTGCTTGCGTTCTTAACCGCTATCACAACCGTGCTCGGCATGCGCATGATGGGCGCACTTCTGATCTCCAGTCTGCTGATTTTCCCGGCACTGACCTCGATGCGTCTCTGCCATACCTTCCAGAGCGTGGTGATCTGCTCTGCGGTTCTCTCGGTGGTGTGCTTCCTTCTTGGCATGTCCCTCTCGTTTTTCCTATCCTCCCCTGCCGGAGCGACGTCGTAATCGTGAACCTACTGGCATTCCTGATCTTTTCTGCGATTGCCAGAATCCGCGAGCATACCGCATAAAAAGTTTCCGATCTGACCTGCTTTGTTTTACTGGAGGTATTTTATGAATCGAATTGTAATTGCACTGTTAAAACCGTTTTCCTTCATCCCGGCGATTCTGATGATGTCGATGATTTTCTCCTTCTCTTCCCAGAACGGAACGGAATCCTCACAGCTCAGTGAAAAAGTGGCGCGCGGCATTTTCATCACAATCGACCACGTCATGGACCGCGGATGGATGATGAGAAGATCCAGGAACTGCTGACGAGTATCAGTACCCGGTGCGGAAGCTGGCTCATATGACAGAGTACTGTCTGCTTGCAATCTGTGTTTCGCTTCCGCTCTACGTCTACGGCCTGCGGGGCTTCGCGCTCACATTTCTTGCCGGCATCCTCTGTGTCGCCTTTGCCGCGAGCGATGAGTTCCACCAGACGATGGTCGCCAACCGCGGCCCGTCGGTAAAGGATGTCGGCATTGACAGCATCGGCGTTCTGTTCGGCATCACCTTTGTACGGCTGTTCTGCTGGATTGCACTGGGCGGAAACACGAAAAGAGAAGACGGCGCAGACGACACCGTTAATCAGATGGAATAATCAAAATCCCCGTTGAAAAATCGTTTCTTCTGAAACTGATTTCCCAACGGGGATTTTCTTATCTTCTAAGAGAGTGAATCCGCGTATGCCTGAATGTCCGCCTTCATCTGAATCCAGGCATCCTCGTGCTCCACGTAGTACAGCGGGCAGAGTTTTTCGGTCACATCGTAGTGACGGATCACATCATCTGAAGTCAGATTGAACCGCTTGCACAAAAAGCCTGCGAGCTGCACAACAGAATTGTATGTCTCGTCTGTAAATTCACCGCTTTCATCCGGGTGACAGCATTCAATTGAGATCGTGTCGAAATTGCGCTGGTTCGATGCATACGACCATTCGCTCGTCGGAATACACTGAACGACTTCTCCCTCGATACCGATCACAAAATGACTGCTGGCCTGTGCCTCCTGCGTCTCCGGCAGATTTTCGAAATAATCACGGTTCTGCATCGCTGTGCTTCCCGGATTTGCCGTGTAGTGAATGACAATGCCATTCACTTTTTTCAGCCGGGTCTGCGTCTGGACCAGCTGTTCGGCGTCAGAAGCTCCATATCGATCGGCGGAGCACCGGTCCAGTCGGTGATATCATTGTCCTCATAGTCATCTGCCAGAAGACCGCTTGAGTGCTGCTGCCGTCTGCCAGTGCATCGCTCATGGCCGGTTCCGTTTTTGCCACACGGCGGATGCCGCTGTAAATGCCGACGCAGATCAGCACCACCAGAACTCCCGTCAGAAGCATTCTGCGGTGAAGCTGGCGCTGCCTCTGTTTTCTTGTCATTTTTCCCCGTCTCTTCTGTGCCATATGTTCTCTCCCCACTGCAAATAAGCGCCCCCTCATTTGAAAAGGCAGAAGCTGAAAAGTTTCTGCCCTTTCCCCCTTCTGCCTTTTGCGACTTTTTATTCTTATTTATCGTCCACGCTGTAGTTCGGAGCCTCTTTGGTGATGTGGATATCATGCGGATGGGACTCTTTTAAGGATGCTGCGGAAATCTTCACAAATTTTCCGGTCTCCTTTAAGGTCTCAACATCTTTCGCTCCGCAGTAGCCCATACCGGAACGAAGTCCGCCGATCAGCTGGAATACAGTGTCCTCTACGAGGCCCTTGTATGCTACACGGCCTTCCACACCTTCCGGAACCAGGTTTCTTGGCGCCGGTCTGGAAGTAACGGTCTTTGCTTCCGTTCTCCATGGCTGCGATGGATCCCATTCCACGGTATACTTTGTATTTTCTTCCCTGGAACAGTTCGAAATCTCCCGGGCTCTCATCGCATCCTGCGAAGATGCTTCCCATCATGCAGACATTGGCACCGGCTGCGATAGCCTTTGTCATGTCTCCGGAGTACTTGATACCGCCGTCGGCGATGATCGGAGTTCCGGTCTTCTTTGCTTCCGCATAGCAGTCCATAACGGCTGTGATCTGCGGTACACCGATACCTGCAACGACACGGGTCGTACAGATGGAACCAGGACCGATACCAACTTTTACCGCATCTGCTCCGGCTGCGATCAGATCTCTTGTTGCCTCTGCCGTTGCTACGTTTCCGGCAATAACCTGCAGATCCGGATAATGCTCTTTGATAAGACGAAGTGTTTTGAAGATGTTTGCGGAATGTCCGTGAGCAGAGTCGATGACGATCACGTCTACGTGTGCTTTTACCAGCGCATCGACACGATCGAGCACGTTTGCCGTGATGCCGACTGCGGCACCGCAGAGCAGACGTCCCTGCTCATCCTTGGCGGACAATGGGTACTTGATGGTTTTCTCGATATCTTTGATGGTGATCAGACCTTTGAGGTTGAAATCGTCATCGACAATCGGAAGTTTTTCTTTTCTGGATTTTGCAAGGATTGCTTTTGCCTCGTCCAGCGTAACGCCTACTTTTGCAGTGATCAGGTTTTCGCTGGTCATGGACTCTTTGATTTTCTTGGTGAAATCAGTTTCAAACTTCAAATCACGGTTTGTAATAATACCAACCAGTTTTCCGTTCTCGGTAATCGGGACACCGGAAATACGGAATTTTGCCATCAGATTATTGGCATCTTCCAGGGTGTGCTCCGGAGACAGATAGAACGGATCGGTGATAACACCGTTCTCAGAACGTTTTACTTTGTCTACTTCTTCTGCCTGCTGCTCAATCGACATATTCTTGTGAATAATACCGATTCCTCCCTGACGTGCCATGGCAATTGCCATACGGTGTTCTGTAACCGTATCCATGCCGGCGCTCATCATCGGGATGTTCAGCTTGATCTTCTTGGTCAGATGCGTAGTCAGATCTACCATGTTTGGGGTTACTTCAGAATACTGCGGAACCAGAAGCACATCATCGAAGGTAATACCATCACCAATAATTGTACCCATTTTCTTATCTTCCTTTCTTCTTAAGTCTTTTTGATTTATCACCTAATTTAACACAAAACAAAAAAGCTGTCAATCCATAAATACTTTTCTTGGTGCGCGGTTGCGGATATCTTTTAACATCACTTCATCCGGTTCGAAGATCACCATCTGCATTGTGTTGTCCTTGGAGATCACAAATGCATACGGTTTGTGGCCCTGTCCTTCGATTCCGGAGGAATAGTTGTAACGTTTGATGCTCTGATTGTTTTTGTAGGAATCGAGCTGATGGGACTGGTACGGAGCCAGGATTTCCATGTTGGAAAGCTCATAGCTTGCGGCTCTTTTTCTTCTTGACTGCGAATAGATACGGTCGATGTCGAGCTCGCCGTTGACGTACAGATACTCAAACTCTACCGAAAGCTTCGGGATAAAAATATAGTCTACGATTCCAAGTACCAGCGCAAGAAGCAGAATCAGCGGATTCATCATAATTCCTGCGGCTGCAAAAAGAACGGTAAAGAAGATCAGAACTCCTTTGATCGCCTTGTCTTTTCCTGTCTGCTGTTTTTTCACCAGCACTTCTGTGTACAGATCACTCATTTACTCCATCCTCCTCAAGATATTCGATCAGTTTTGCTGCATTGTCCGTGTTCTTGGAGTTGACCACAACGGTCAGGTAACACGGCTCATAGTACGTAAGGCCCATATCCTGGTATTTCTTCAGCTTGGAAATATCGAGCAGGTATCTCCCGCCTTTATCCCGTACTTCTCACACGTCGCTTCGTCAAACAGTGTGGACAGATCCAGAAAATAATCGTCTTTGCTGTAGTTGTCGTACACGGCCTGTGAACAGATCAGAACATCCATGCTCTGTGCGGCAATCACGGCTGTGAATTTCATCAGCGTGTTGTAATCCGCGTTTTCCAGGTTTTCACCGAAGCTGTAGCTCGTATCGATGCTTACCTTTTCGTACTTATCTCCGGTTCCGAGCGCTTCTTTTAGGTCCTCCTCGATCGGACTTACATCCTGCAGTCCTGCGTAATCCACTACGGCAATGCTCACGAGGTCATAATACTTCGCATTTTCATGGATATTCACAATCGTGCCGATGATGAAGATAACAGCGATGATGCCGAAAATGACAGCCTTGTAGTATTCCCAGATATAGGCCAGTTTCTCTTTAAAATTCATTTTCGACAGCTTCTCTTTTTCGAGCTGCATCTTCTCCTTCCTTGTCATGTCGGATTCATAACGACTTGCCATGTGTGTTTCTTCTCCTTTGTTGTATTTCCCCCAACATCCTACAAATCAGTATAGCATAAAACGCCGGAAGCTCCATATACGCCGCCCGGCGAAAGCATGAAAACTTTCTGAAATTTTTTGTAACGATTCAGAGCCATGCGAAATGGAAGAAAAACTTTCCACTAAAAAACCGGCCGGCAAAGACAGGACTTCGGAACCCATGTTCCGCTACGGTCTTTGCCAGCCGGTTTTCTTATTTTGTTTTACCAGACATTTTTATCCCGGAAATTACATCATTCCCATTCCGCCGTCTGCGCCTGCCGGCATAGCCGGAGCCGGCTCTTTGATGGTTGAAACAACGGATTCTGTGGTCAGCAGGGTTGCGGAAACGCTGGTAGCGTTCTGCAGTGCGCTTCTGGTAACCTTAACCGGATCAAGGATACCAGCCTGGATCATGTCTACATACTCTTCGTTGTATGCATCAAATCCAACACCTACTTTGGACTCTTTTACTTTGTTGATCACAACAGCGCCTTCCAGACCTGCGTTTGTTACGATGTGGAACAGAGGAGCCTCGAGTGCTTTCTGTACGATTCTTGCACCGATCTTCTCGTCGCCGTCCAGGCTGTCAATCAGCTCTGTAAGCTGTGTTGTTACATGGATGTATGCAGAACCGCCGCCTGCGATGATACCCTCTTCTACGGCTGCTCTCGTTGCATTTAAAGCATCCTCCATACGGAGTTTTTCTTCTTTCATCTCGGTCTCGGTTGCTGCACCTACACGGATAACAGCTACGCCGCCTGCCATTTTTGCCAGTCTCTCCTGCAGTTTCTCTTTATCGAACTCAGAAGTGGTCTCCTCGATCTGGGATCTGATCTGGCCGATTCTTGCTGCGATGGCATCTTTTGCGCCGGCACCGTCAACGATAACGGTGTTCTCTTTCTGAACTTTAACAGATTTTGCACGTCCGAGCATTTCCAGAGTAGCGTCTTTTAATTCCAGACCAACTTCCTCGGAGATCACCTGGCCGCCGGTCAGGATTGCGATATCCTCGAGCATTGCTTTTCTTCTGTCGCCGTATCCCGGTGCTTTGACAGCTACTACGTTGAAGGTTCCGCGCAGTTTGTTGATCACGAGTGTCTGGAGAGCCTCGCCCTCTACGTCCTCAGCGATGATCAGCAGTCTTGCGCCGCTCTGTACGATCTGCTCCAGCAGCGGAAGAACTTCCTGAATGTTGGACAGTTTCTTATCGGTAATCAGGATATATGGATTGTCGAGAACGGCTTCCATTTTCTCCATATCGGTGCACATATAAGCGGAGATATATCCACGGTCGAACTGCATACCTTCTACCAGCTCCAGCTCGTTCTGCATGGTCTTGGACTCCTCGATGGTGATAACGCCGTCTTTGGAAACTTTTTCCATAGCGTCAGCTACCATCTGGCCTACTTCTTCGCTTCCGGAAGAAACAGCTGCAACTTTTGCAATCTGCTCTTTGCCTGCTACCGGCTGGCTCATCTCTGCAAGGATCTGAACAGCTTTATCGGTTGCTTTCTTCATTCCCTTACGAAGAACGATCGGGTTCGCACCTGCTGCCAGGTTTTCATTCCTTCGTTTACCACAGCCTGTGCCAGAACGGTTGCGGTTGTGGTGCCATCACCTGCTACGTCGTTGGTCTTTGCAGCAACTTCTTTGATGAGCTGTGCGCCCATGTTTTCAAAGCCGTCTGCCAGCTCGATCTCTTTTGCAATCGTAACACCATCGTTTGTGATGAGCGGAGCGCCGTACTGTTTGTCCAGAACAACGTTTCTTCCTTTCGGTCCAAGGGTTACACGTACGGTATCTGCAAGCTGGTTTACACCATTCTGAAGAGCGTTTCTTGCCTCTGCTCCATATTTAATCTCTTTTGCCATGATTGTCATGCCTCCTGATTTTTACTTGATTATTCTTTATTTTACAACTGCCAGAATGTCATCCTGTTTTACGATGATGTACTCTTCGTCTTCCAGTTTGACGTTGGTTCCTGCATATTTGGAATAGATTACCTGATCTCCGACTGCAACTTCCATTTTTACTTCTTTGCCGTCTTCTACTTTTCCAGGTCCTACTGCGATAACCTCAGCCTGCTGCGGTTTCTCCTGTGCCTGTCCCGGAAGTACGATACCGGATTTTGTGGTTTCCTCTGCTTTTAACTCTTTTAATACAACTCTGTCACCTAAAGGTACTAACTTCATTTATGTTTCCTCCTTCAAGATTTCATTCAGTTTTATTTATTAGCACTCAGTTCATTCGAGTGCTACTTGATGGTTCTTACTATAGTGTTTTCCACCTCATTTCGCAAATGCATGAATTTTGTAATTCTCTTTTTTTCTCTCGTGATAGCTCTTAATTTCTCTTATTTCCTCGTTTTTTCTTATTTTGGCAATTTTTTCATATTTTATACTCTCTTTAGAATCTAATTATAGTTTATTCCTAAAAACGGGAATGATACCATTTTTTCCGCTCCCCGAATGCTTTTTTGCACAAAAAGAAACGGCGCCATTCTTAAACGGCTCCGATTCTTTTCTACATTCCACTTTTTTATTTTTTCGCCTCGTCCGGATGGGCATCGCCCTTTCCTTTCAGGTTCTTTCTTGCTTTGATCTCGTCGAGTTCATCAAAGATATAATCATTTAATACCTTGATATACGTTCCCTTCATACCGCTGGAACGGGACTCGATGACGCCTGCGCTCTCGAATTTGCGGAGGGCATTTACGATGACGGATCTTGTGATGCCGACGCGGTCTGCAATTTTGCTTGCAACCAGAATGCCCTCATCCCCGTTCAGTTCATCAAAGATATGGATGATGGCTTCCAGTTCGGAGAAGGACAGCGTGTTGAATGCGGATTTAACCACCTGAACCTTACGGTTTTCCTCCACATTTTCCTCGTTGACGGAACGCATCATTTCCAGTCCGACAACGGTTGTGCCGTACTCACTGACGATGATATCGTCGATATCGTACTGCGGGGTGCAGCGGTACATAAATACGGTACCAAGGCGTTCTCCGGCGATCTCGATCGGGCAGATAATTGCGGTGTAGCGCTCTACACCAGGCCGCTCAAAGCCGAGGGTCTGTAAATTGACGTTCTCTTTTGTGGAGAGTACGCCGAGGAGACGCTCGTTTAATGCGGCATCGACATAACCGCCCACCTTATCCTCGATCAGCTCCGTAATTTCTTCCACGCCCGGGCAAAGGCTGATGCCCAGCACTTTTCCTTTTTTACTGATCACCAGGATATTGGAACTTAACGTTTCCATCAGGACTTCACAGATATCGTTGAACACGACCTTCGTGGAGTGATTGTTATGAAGCAGTTTGTTGATTTTTCTGGTTTTATCCAGCAGTTGTACGCTCATGTTCTTCTCCTTTCTTTATTTTCTGCATTTTTTGGCGTATCCGCCGAAAAAATGCACACTGATGCCTTTTTCAGACAACCCTTAAAACTAAGCTCATTCTATCATGTAGTTTTCCGGAAATCAATATATTTTTCAGAAAACTATAAATTTTATAAAAATTCATGCTAAATTTTTTCGGATCTTCCTGTTTTTCCGCCGCGATAAGCAAAAAAACGGCCTGCACCAGTTTTTCACCAGTGCAGACCGCTTTGTCATTCTCAGTCTTCGTCTTTCTTTTCGCGTGCTTCTACATAGCCGCACTGCTCGTCCGCGCAGACCAGCTTATTGCCTTTTCCAGCATATAGCCGCCGCACTGCGGGCATTTCTTGGCAGACGGTTTCTGCCAGGACATGAAATCGCATTCCGGATTGTTTTCGCATCCATAATATTTCCGTCCTTTTTTCGTCTTGCGCAGGATCACTTCTTTTCCGCACTTCGGACACGGAACACCGATCTTTTCCAGATACGGCTTCGTGTTCTTGCAGTCCGGGAATCCCGGGCAGGCGAGGAATTTTCCGTGCGGGCCGTATTTGACCACCATGTTGCGGCCGCAGTTCTCGCAGATGACATCTGTCACCTCATCCTCTACCTTAACTTCTTCGAGGTTCTTTTCTGCCTCTGTGACCGCCTCATAGAGATCCGGCCAGAAGTTCTCGACTACTGTCTTCCACGGAACACTTCCATCTCCAACCCTGTCGAGCAGAGCTTCCATCGTTGCCGTAAAGTTGACATCCACGATGCTCGGGAATGCCTCTTTCATCATGTTGTTGACCACCTCGCCGAGCTCTGTCATATAGAGGTTCTTGTTCTCCTTTGCCACGTAACGGCGGTTGATGATCGTTGTGATGGTCGGCGCATACGTACTTGGACGGCCGATGCCGAGTTCCTCAAGTGTTTTGACAAGGGATGCCTCGGTGTAGTGTGCCGGCGGCTGTGTGAAGTGCTGCTGCGGATCCATCTTTTCCAGTGCCAGCTTCGTTCCTGCCTCCAGGCTCCGGACAGCGGCGTTTTTCTCTTTCTTTTCCTCATCCGGATCGGTGTAAACGGACATGAAACCATCAAATGCCAGACGGGAGGAAGCTGCTGTAAAGAGATACTCTCCTGCATTGATCCGTGCGGAAATTGTCTCATAGACGGCTGGCTGCATGCGGCTTGCCACAAAGCGTTTCCAGATCAGCTGATACAGGCGGAACAGATCTCTTGGCAGGGATTCTTTTACCATTACCGGTGTATTCGTCACATCGGTCGGACGGATGGCCTCGTGCGCATCCTGTGCCTTGCTGTTTTTATTCTCCGTCGTGTCCCCGCTTGCGGTATATTTTGTGCCGTACTGCTCCTGGATAAAGGAACGTGCTGCCGCATCGGCCTCCTCGCTGATTCGTGTAGAATCGGTACGCAGATAGGAAATCAGAGCGATCGTTCCCTTTCCTTTTACTTCCACGCCCTCGTAGAGCTGCTGCGCCAGACGCATCGTCTTCTGCGTGGAGAAGTTCAGCACCTTCGATGCTTCCTGCTGCAGGGTACTCGTGGTGAACGGAAGCGGCGCTTTCTTGGAACGCTCTCCTTTTTTCACTTCGGATACGGTAAAGGTCTCATTTTCCAGTCCCTTTAAGATTTCATCGAGCTGCTCTTTCGTCTCGACCGCCATCTTTTCACTGCCTTTGCCGTGGAATTTTGCGACGAGCGGTTTCTTCTCGCCCGGAATTTTCAGATCTGCTTCCAGTGTCCAGTATTCTTTCGGAATGAACGCATTGATCTCATCCTCGCGGTCGCCGATGATGCGCAGTGCAACGGACTGCACACGGCCGGCGGAAAGTCCGCGTTTGATTTTCTTCCATAACAATGGACTGATTTCATAACCTACCATACGGTCGAGGCAGCGGCGCGCCTGCTGCTCGTCCACCAGGTTCATATCGATGTCGCGTGCCTGTTTGATCGACGCTTTGACTGCTGATTTTGTGA
>ENA-OQDD01000470-OQDD01000470.1-human-gut-metagenome-genome-assembly--contig:-NODE-470-length-16527-cov-2.077012_pt1 | contig 16527 bp, 28 predicted proteins | sample MGYA00242507_ERZ504598 | MGnify/ENA primary metagenome ERZ504598 (study PRJEB26092, sample SAMD00036318) | human gut metagenome | host: Homo sapiens | study: EMG produced TPA metagenomics assembly of... | reverse complement strand
GGAGGACTGCAGTCTATAACGAACCTATCATTTTATGAAGCGGCAAGGTTGATGGAGCGACAAAGTGGCAGTGCTTCAGGGAGATTACATTTCCTGTGATTACCCGATTGTCCATTCCTCTGATTGTATCCACATTTGCTTCCAATTTTAATAATTTTGGAAATATATATATGATTACTCAGGGTGGACCGGCAAGACCAGGTTCCCAATTTGCGGGCAGTACGGATATTCTGGCAAGTACAATTTATAAGATGACTACATGGTCAAATCGTTATGAACTGTCTGCAACATTAAGCGTGATTTCCTTCTTGATTGTTGGAACACTGACCTTAATTAATCTAAATATGTCAGGTGCATTTAAGGAGGTGGATTAAGTGAAAAAGTTGGAAAAAGAATCATTGAAAAATGGGGAACGTACTACATTATGGCTCAGCAGGATTGTTATCTGGGTGGTAATTATGGTAGTAATGTTTCCGGCATTGTGGATTATCATGGCTTCTTTTTCGAAAGGAGACAGTTTCTTCATGACATCTCTGATCCCTGAGCAGTTAGGAGTAGGAAACTATGTAAGTTTGTTTAAAGAAACAGATTTCATGTTGTGGGTGTTTAATTCCCTGAAACTTTGCCTTATTGTAGCGATAATCCAGTTGATTTTAACAAGTTTGGCAGCATACGCTTTTTCCAGAATGCGTTTTCCGGGAAAATCAAAAGGTCTTATGGCCTTGTTGGTGTTGCAGGTATTTCCGAACAGTATGGCATTAGCAGGATATTACATATTGATTTACAAATTTGGTTTGGCGGATAACTTTTTAGCGATTATTTTTGTGCTTGCAGCGGGCAGTGCATTTAATATATGGCTTTTAAAATCTTATATGGATGGAATTTCAAAAGAGTTGGATGAGGCAGCTTTTGTTGATGGCGCGGATCATTTTACTACATTTTTGAAAATTGTTCTTCCGCTTACAACACCGGAACTGGTGGTTATCTTTTTGTTCTCATTCATTGGTACCTATAGTGAATATGTGATCAGTTCTGTGTTTTTACAGTCACCAAAGAATTTTACTCTTGCAATTGGATTGCAATCCTTTATTACAAATCAATTTGCAGCACATTGGACATTGTTTGCAGCAGCGGCAGTATTAGCATCACTTCCAATTATGTTAATCTTTATGCTGTTACAAAATATATTTCAAAATGGGTTAACCGCGGGCGGCGTCAAGGTTAATTGAAAAAGGAAGGAGAGCGTGTATGAAAAGAAATATAGTTAGTAAAGCCATAATGGGACTTGCACTTGGTCTTATGGTGCTTGCTGGAACTCAAAATGAAGTCAAGGCTGAACGGTCAAATGCTGATTATTCTGATTTTATTCGAGGTGCTGATGTGTCTATGCTTAAAGACATCGAAGATCTGGGTGGAGAGTTTTATGACAATGGAGTGAAAAAAGATGCTTTAGAAATTATGAAGAATCATGGCGCAAACTACGTACGGTTAAGATTATGGGTAGATCCGTATGATAGTGAAGGTAACAGCTATGGTGGAGGAAGTAACGACTTTAATACTACGTTGTATCTTGCAAAACGTGCGCAGGAGAAAGGGATGAAAGTACTTATTGATTTTCATCTTAGTGATTATTGGGCAGATCCTGGTACACAGTCAAAACCAAAAGCATGGGAGAATTTATCTTATGATGAATTAAAAACTACACTATATAACTATATGAAGAATACATTGAATGATTTCAAGAATCAGGGTGTCGTTCCGGATATGGTTCAGGTTGGAAATGAAACATCTTCCGGTATTCTTTGGGATGAAGGAAAAATAGGAGGAGATTATACTGACTTTACCCAGCTTGCAGAACTGCTGAATCAGGCAATTAGTGGTGTTCGGGCATCTGTTGGAAATCAAACGAAAATAGTTTTGCATTTGGATAATGGTGGAAATAATTCTTTGTACCGCTGGTGGTTTGATGGAGTAACCGGATGTGGTTTTGATTTGGATTTTGATATTATTGGTCTGACCTATTATCCTATGTGGCATGGAACAATGGATGATTTGCAATACAATTTGAATGATATTAGTGCGCGTTATAATAAAGATGTAATGATCGTGGAAACTGCATATGCATTCACATTGGCTGATGGCGACGGATTGGGAAGTTCCTTTAGCCCGCAGGATGAAGAAATTGGCGGCTATCCGGCATCTGTACAAGGTCAGAAAGATTTTATGAGCGATCTGGAATCGGTAATCTTAAATGTGCCTGGAAATTCGTGGACTTGGTTTCTTCTATTGGGAACCGGAATGGATACCGGTAGAGGGAGCATATTGGGGAACTGAGGCAGGAAAAGAATATATAGAGGATAACGGTATCTTATCCAATCCTTGGGATAACCTCGCGCTTTTTGATTTTAATGGAAACGCATTGGAATCTATTGATATATTCCAGACACCTGAGCAGAATCTGGTAACTAACCCAGGTTTTGAGATCGATGGTTATACTAATAGTCCTACAGGTTGGAATGTATGGCTTGATGATGGCGTAAATGGTGAAACGGTAAAAACAGAGGGCAACGGATTTGATGGAAATTACAAATTGTCTTTCTGGAATGAATCTGCTTATGGATGCTCAATCTATCAGACCGTAACAGGACTTGAGAATGGCACATATACATTGTCTGCGTGGGTTATGACGAATGCCAATCAGACCGTGAATCAGCTTTATGTAAAAAATTACGGTGGTGAAGAGATGAATCAGACTTTGCCAGTTAGCGATTTGGGCTGGAATAAAGTTGTTATTGACAATATCCAGATTACAAATGGACAATGTGAATTAGGTATCTATAGTATTGCTAATGGTGGAGACTGGTGTAATATTGATAACGTGATGCTGCGTAAAAAATAATATAAAAAGTAAAGCAATGTGAAAATTTGAACGATCGACTAATGTAAAGTTCGATGAGTTTATTGTATCTTGCAGACAGTTTAGCCGCTCAAACTGTCTGCCATTATTTTGATATTTGATTTGGAAACCTATGGAGCGAGATTAATATAAAGACGATATATGAAGAGGGAAACGCAAATTTTTGATAAGCAGTTTTATCTTCTAATTATACAATATGGTAAATGTTAAAACCGGAGCTTTAGATAGAGTTCTGGTTTTTTACTTTTTCGATAAGTTGTTTTCGGATTGAAAAAAGGTTTTACGTCCGAGGCTTTAGTATATTTTTTTAGGACATACCAGCAGAAAGTCAGATGATTTTATTCGTGTATTTCATAGAAGGCGATCTATTAAGTAAAATCCGTAGTTATGGTACACTATACGAAAAACGGAGGATAAGGTATGAATTTAAAGGAGAAAGTAGAAGTATATTTAGAATATTGTGAATTTAGGAAAGAGCTTGACAAAAAGACTTTGAAGGCTTATCGGATTGATTTACGTCAGTATTTTGAATTTGTTGCATGTGTGGAGCCTGGGAAAGAAAAAATAGAAGAATATATCACGGGTCTGCATAAAAATATAAGCACAAAACAGTAAAGCGGAAAATTGCATCAATCAAAGCATATTATAATTATTTGGAAGAGGAAGAAATCATTGCAGAAAATCCATTGAGAAAAATAAAGGTTAAATTTAAGGAAACAGTAATCCTCCCACGTACAATTCCCAGAGAGGAAATTGAGCAAATCTTGAATTATATGTATAAGTGTTTGGATGAGTCTGATAAATCTGCGTATAAATTCCGGTTACGAGATATAGCGGTGGTGGAAACCTTTTTTGCAACAGGGGCAAGAGTATATGAGATCTCAAACATTCGCGAAATAGCATTAATTTGAATACAGGATTGATAAGGCTCATGGGAAAGGGGGAAAAGAGAGATATGTCCAGATTAGTAACACTTCAGTCCTAGAAACCTTGAAAAAATATTATGCCGAAAATGTACAGGCAATCAAGAAGAGCGGATACTTTTTTGTGAATAGAAGAGGAAATAGATTTACGGAGCAATCAATGCGCTTGATGCTGAAAAAATATACGAAACTGGTGGGAATTGAAAGGAATATAACGCCACATATGTTTAGACATACATACGCAACGCTTCTAATGAAGAATGATATAAACCAGAAAGCGGTAGCCGCTGCGCTGGGGCATTCAAAATCAATCATTACGGTGGACACTTATACGGATATACAGGCGATTATTGCAGATTGTGTTCAGGAGATTCAGTCGTTTATTGAGGAGGTTCATCCCTATGATCACACAGATGCGGAAATGCTGAAAAACATGTTTCAGGAGATTGTTATAGTAGAAGATGATGCAGAGCAGGAAAGCAAAGAGGAAGCTGCGCCGGTAATCATTGTGTACGATTATTCGGATGTGACAGAGATGGATGATATTGCAGAATGGTATTTGGAGGAAGAGGTAGCTTAGGCTATCTCTTCTTTTTGGAGAAATAAGTTTATATATTTTTAGAAATGTTAAATGATTATAGTGGTCTGATAACAGGTCAAAAAATGAAAATACTGTGTGCATTGTTTTTTTGCAGCAAGTTGGTTATAATGTTATTAAGAATAATTAGGAAAGGTGGGGCAGACGGATGGAAAATTGCAGGATATAGAATTGAAAAGATATTGACGGAATTGGCAGATATGTTACAGAAGTATATCAAGAAAAACTGAAGCAGTAATTTTATATGGGTCTGTTGCACGTGGAACAGCTACCGATGAGTCGGATATAGATATTATGGTTCTTGTGGATGGAACTGATCAGGAATTAAGGATGTTTGAAGATAAACTGAGCGATGTTTCAACGGATATTTCGATAAAGTATTTTAAGGTTTTTCAATTATTGATGTCAGTTACCAAGAATATATGACGTGGATGACAATTTCTCCATTTTATAGAAATGTGTCCGAGGAAGGAGTGGTTCTGTATGCAGCTTGATGTAAAAACTCTTTCAGAATATCGCTTCGCTCGTGCCAAAGAAGATATGGAAGCGACTGTAAGCAATCACCGGTCAGGATTTTATAAGGTTGCGATAAACAGATCATATTATGCAATCTTTCACGCGATTAGGGCGGTAAATATTCTGGGAGGCTTTGATGCTTCGAAGCATAGTTCTGTAATTGCTCATTTTAATCAGGTTTATGTGCATGGAGGAAAGTTCGATAGGGGTACATATAAACTGATAGACAGTGCATACCGCATTAGAGAAAAATGTGACTACTCAGATTTCTTTATTGCATCAAAAGAGGACTCGGAAAATCAGATTTGCAATGCAAAAGAATTTCTTAATAGAGTAGAGAACTTTTTGCAGGCAGAAGGAAAAAATGAAATGTTATAGAGATAGAGAACCGTTTGCTTTTCACGCAGGCGGTTTTTATTTTGTTAAAAACATAGTAGTAATTATAGATTGGTCTTGTGTTTATATTTCTTTTTTGCTACAATGAGAAAAGAACAGATGTTCGCAAGCAAGAATTGAATATTTATACAATCAGATGCATAAGCTGACAAAGAAAATTTAGGATTGTACCTTTATAATTATGTTGTTTTGTGCTATTCTGTTTTGAAGAATGACTGGGCGTTATGGTAAGTGACGCCCAGTCAAAAAAATATTTTTAGTGACTTTATTCGTGTAATTGCCATTTTGACTAAAAAAAATAAAGGCCATTACACGAATTTTGACCTCAAATTACACGAATTTTCTGGTTGATACTAGTCGTATCGGGAGGTATTGAAGTGGAAAACGAACAGAAAAAGTTTAAATTAGTGTCAGATTATCAGCCGACCGGAGACCAGCCGCAGGCAATCGAAACCCTTGTCAAAGGGTTCCGGGAAGGCAACCAATGCCAGACTTACTAGGGGTTACGGGCTCTGGCAAGACTTTTACGATGGCGAATGTGATCCAGCAGTTGAACAAGCCGACTTGATTATTGCGCACAATAAGACGTTGGCGGCGCAGCTTTACGGAGAATTCAAAGAATATTTCCCGGAAAACAGCGTCGAATACTTTGTCTCCTACTACGACTACTACCAGCCGGAGGCTTACGTGCCGTCTTCGGATACGTATATTGCGAAGGACTCTGCGCGGAACGATGAGATTGATAAGCTGCGGCTTTCCGCGACTTCTGCACTGAGTGAGCGGAACGATGTCATTGTGGTTTCCAGTGTTTCGTGTATCTATGGAATCGGAAGCCCGAAGGACTACATGGAGATGATTATTTCGCTCCGCCCGGGAATGGAGAAGGACCGGGACGATGTGATCCGGCAGTTGATTGATATTCAGTATGACCGGAATGATATGGATTTCCACCGCGGTACGTTCCGCGTGCGCGGTGATGTATTGGAGATTTTTCCGGCGGAGGAGACGGACAAGGCGGTGCGCGTCGAGTTCTTCGGGGATGAGATTGACCGTCTGGTGCAGATCGATACGCTGACGGGTGAAATCTTATGTGAACTGAACCACATCGCAATCTTTCCTGCCTCCCACTACGTTGTGCCGATGGACACGATCCTGAAAGCAACAGGCGAGATTGAAAAGGATATGGAAGAGCAGGTGAAGTTCTTCAAGCACGAGGGAAAACTGATCGAGGCCCAGCGCATCGAGGAGCGGACCAATTTCGATATTGAGATGCTCAAAGAAACCGGCATCTGTTCCGGCATCGAAAACTATTCGCGTTACCTCTCCGGATTAAAGCCAGGCGAGCCGCCCTACACACTGATGGACTATTTCGGAGATGATTTCCTCATCATCGTGGATGAGTCGCATAAGACTGTTCCGCAGATCCGCAGCATGTATGCCGGCGACCAGTCGCGGAAATCGACGCTGGTGGACTATGGATTCCGTCTGCCGTCCGCAAAAGACAACCGCCCGTTGAACTTCGGCGAGTTCGAGGACCGGATCGATCAGATCCTCTTCGTATCTGCCACGCCGGGCGACTACGAGGCAGACCACGAGCTGCTGCGCGCTGAACAGATCATCCGTCCGACCGGCCTTCTCGACCCGGATGTCGAGGTGCGCCCGGTGGAGGGACAGATCGACGATCTGATTTCGGAAGTAAAGAAAGAAACTGAAAAACACAACAAAGTTCTCGTGACGACGCTGACGAAGCGTATGGCAGAGGATCTGACCGACTATATGAAAGAGGCCGGCATCCGCGTGCGCTACCTGCACTCCGATATCGACACCCTGGAACGGACCGAGATCATCCGTGATATGCGTCTCGATGTCTTCGATGTGCTCGTCGGCATCAACCTTCTGCGTGAGGGCCTCGACATCCCGGAAATCACACTCGTGGCGATCCTGGATGCCGATAAAGAAGGTTTCCTGCGTTCCGAAACCTCCCTGATCCAGACCATCGGCCGTGCCGCGCGAAACAGCGAGGGCCATGTTATCATGTACGCCGATGTGATGACCGATTCCATGCGCCTCGCGATCGACGAGACGAAGCGCCGCCGTGCCCTGCAGGAAGCCTACAACAAAGAACACGGCATCACTCCGACCACCATCAAAAAAGCCGTCCGTGATCTCATCAGCATTTCGAAAGAAGTGGCAAAGACAGAAGAAAAGATGGAAAAAGACCCGGAGTCCATGAGCCGCGAAGAACTGGAAAAACTGATCGGCCAGGTACAGAAACAGATGAAAGCCGCTGCCGCCGAACTCAACTTCGAAATGGCCGCCGAGCTGCGTGACAAAATGATCACACTGAAGAAGAGCCTGGATGACATGGAAGAATAAAAAAGAAGAAAAGAGCATGAAAAAAAGCGTGCCGGAAAAGCGACAGAAAACTTTCCGGCACGCTTTTTTGCGTCCGATTTTGATTCCTTCTTGTTCAGAATTGACGCAAAATAAGAATACCATTATAATATAAAATACGACCAAACGGTCGTATCAAAACGAAAAACACAAAAATAAAAAAGACAACAATAAAAAAATTAATCGCCGAATTTTCTCTTTTTACTGGAGACACTCAGCAGATAGTCGACCGAGCAGTCATAGAACCGTGCAAGCCGGATCACATAGTCGATCGGGATGTCGCGGATTCCTTTTTCGTAGCGGGAATAGACGTCGCGGTTGCATTCGAGCAGGGCAGAAATCTCTTTGATGGTGAGATCCTGATCGATCCGCATATCTTCAATTCTCTGGTATTTCATACGTTGTACCATCCTTTCAGATTCAAACCCATACTACCAAACGGTTGGATGAACAAAGTTAAATCAGATCATATGGTCGCAAATTGGAGAATGGGGCGGGAGAGAGAAACGGCGGGTGAAGACAGCCTGTGCAGAAAACAGAAAAATATGTACGGCAGAAATGGGGGAACGAATGGGAAAAGCAGAAAGAATAGAAATAGAAGATTTTGTCCAGAATATAGTGGAACGGATGGAGACGCCGGAAGCGTTTGAAAAAATGATCAGCCGGGAGGAAGAATGCGAAGCGCAGGGGCGGGAGAGCCGTCTGAGGGATGTGCTGAAGAAAGAATGGCCGGTGGACGAAAAGGGAGAGCGCATCTATCAGATCACTAATATATATGAAGAAAAAGCAGAAGAACTCCTCATTGTAGAACTGTATACCGGCATCCACCTGGAAAACGGAGTCCCGTGCGGGCATTTTACGCTGTATCTCTGCGGGGAGCCGGACGGATGGAAACTCAGCGAAACGCGGATGATGGAATATCTGCAGAATCTGTAAACGAAAAAGCAAAACAGGGAGGACAGGGAGAAGAAAAACTGTCCTCCTGCTTTTGCTGCGGCGGAGACACCGGAAAGTCAGGATCCATACGGCCGCTTCTCATCGCTGATGCCGACCAGATAATCCAGACTGACCTGATACAGCTCCGCCAGACGGATGGCAATGGAGATCGGCAGCTGCCGGACGCCTTTTTCATATCGGGTATACACATCGCGGTTGCAGCCGAGATAGTCGGCAACCTGGCGGATCGTCAGATCGCGGTCCGTGCGCAGATCCTCCAGTCTCTGATATTTCATGATTCATCACCTCTGAGAAATGCTACTAAATGGTCGTATCGAAATGGCAGAATCCTACCATACGGCTATAGCGCCTTTGAAACAGTAGAATGCAATAAAAAAGAAAAGTCAGATTCCTTTTCAGAAAGAAAACGGTTTATACTTTTTTCACAATTTCTTCATAGAAAAACCGGGAAAAGGTGTTGACAAACAAAAGGCAGAGTGCTATCTTAAGAGCATAGATGTTAGCACTCCACTGAAACGAGTGCTAACAGGACTATACAACAGGAAGGAGCTTATCTTAGTGGATACAGAATTGGATGAAAGAAAAGAAAATAATTAAAATGCGATCAATCCAGACGTATCTGGAAACGGGCGAGCCGGTCGGCTCAAGAACGATTTCCAAATACACGGATTTGAATTTAAGCTCCGCCACAATCCGGAATGAAATGTCCGATCTGGAAGAGATGGGTTACATCTTACAGCCCCACACTTCCGCAGGACGCATTCCTTCCGATAAAGGCTACCGCCTCTATGTAGATGAGCTGATGCGGGAAAAAGAACAGGAAGTTGCAGACATCAAAAACATGGTCATTGAAAAAACAGACCGAATGGAAAAAGTTCTGCAGCAGGTTGTCAAAGTCCTCGCTTCATCTACCAACTATGCAACGTTGATTACAGGACCGGAATATCACAGAAATAAAGTGAAATTCATCCAGCTCTCAAAAGTCAATGAAGAGCAGCTCCTGGCCGTCATCGTCGTAGAAGGCAACCTGGTGAAAAACCAGATGATCGACCTAGACGAGACCATCAACGATGAACAGATATTAAAGCTGAACCTGCTTCTGAACACACAGCTCAATGGCCTGACCATTGAAGAAATCAATCTTGGCATGATCAAGAAGATGAAAGAGCAGGCAGCATCCACTCCGGCATCATCAGCAAAGTGGTCGATACCGTAGCGGAAGCCATCGCAGTCAGCGAAGAAGATGTGCCGGTGTACACCAGCGGCGCAACCAACATTTTCAAGTACCCTGAGCTTTCCGACAGCAGCAAAGCCAGCCAGCTGATCTCCACATTCGAGGAACGGCAGAAACTGGTCGATATGATCAAAGGAGCTGCCGAGGAGCAGGACGGAGAGGAAAATACCGGTATTCAGGTATACATCGGAAATGAATCTTCGATGGAATTACGGGACTGCAGCGTGGTCACCACCACATACGATATGGGAAACGGTATGCGCGGAACAATCGGTATCGTGGGACCAAAGCGGATGGATTACGAAAATGTGGTAGATAACCTGAAAACATTAAAAGTTCAACTGGACGCCGTCTTCAAAAAGCCGGACACAGGTGAGTAGAAAGGTGGAATGATCAGTGAGCGAAGAAAATAGAAAGAAAGAGGAAACCATGGAAGAACCTACACGCGAGATGGAAAAAGAAACCGGAGCAGAGACCGATCTGCCGGAAACCGAACCGGCTGCGGAGCAGGAAGAAGCAAAGAAAGCAGCAGAGGCAAAAGAAGCGGAAGCTGCAGAAGAAACTGCTGAGGATGGCAAAGAACGAAAGTTCTTCAAAAAGAAAAAAGATAAAAAAGATGAGAAAATCGAAGAGCTGACTGACCGCCTGACCCGTCAGATGGCAGAGTTCGATAACTTCCGCAAACGCACCGAAAAAGAAAAAGCAAATATGTATGCCATTGGAGCAAAAGACATCATCGAGAAGATTCTTCCGGTTGTTGACAGCTTCGAGCGCGGACTTGCAACGGTGGAAAACCCGGAGGAAGATCCGTTCGCAGACGGCATGAATAAAGTATACAAACAGTTTACCACAGCACTCGATGAACTCGGTGTAACCGTGATCGAGGCCGTTGGAAAGGAATTCGATCCGAACCTGCACAACGCAGTGATGCATGTGGAGGATGAGGAAGCCGGCGAGAACATCGTCGTAGAAGAGTTCCTGAAGGGCTACATGTACAAAGGCTCCGTAGTCCGTCACAGTATGGTCAAGGTGGCTAATTAAGCCTTGAAGATAAATAAATAGAAATTAAACCATTTTTTAGCATAATTCATTGAGGAGGAAACAACAATGGGCAAAATTATTGGTATTGACTTAGGAACAACAAACAGCTGTGTAGCCGTTATGGAAGGTGGAAAACCAACCGTTATCGCAAACGCAGAGGGTGAAAGAACAACTCCATCTATCGTAGCATTCACAAAAACAGGTGACCGTCTGGTCGGCGAGCCGGCAAAACGTCAGGCTGTAACAAACGCAGACAGAACCATCCGTTCTATCAAACGTGAGATGGGTACTGACTATAAAGTAGACATCGAAGGAAAGAAATACTCTCCGCAGGAGATCTCCGCTATGATTCTTCAGAAACTGAAAGGTGATGCAGAGAACTACCTTGGTGAGAAAGTAACAGAAGCAGTTATCACAGTTCCGGCTTACTTCAATGACGCACAGCGTCAGGCAACCAAAGATGCCGGTAAAATCGCAGGTCTTGATGTAAAACGTATCATCAACGAGCCTACCGCAGCAGCTCTGGCATACGGACTGGACAACGAAAATGAGCAGAAGATCATGGTATACGACCTTGGCGGCGGTACTTTCGATGTTTCCATCATCGAGATCGGTGACGGCGTTATCGAAGTTCTTTCCACAGCAGGAAACAACCGTCTGGGCGGCGATGACTTCGACCAGAAAGTAACAGATTATATCCTTGCTGAGTTCAAGAAACAGGAAGGCGTAGATCTTTCCAATGATAAAATGGCTCTGCAGAGAATCAGAGAAGCAGCAGAGAAAGCAAAGAAAGAGCTTTCCAGCGCAACTACAACCAACATCAACCTGCCGTTCATCACTGCAACCGCAGATGGCCCGAAACATCTCGATATGAACCTGACAAAGGCTAAATTCGATGAGCTGACCCACGACCTGGTAGAGAAAACCGCAGAGCCGGTACAGAGAGCACTTTCTGATGCAGGCCTTCAGGCATCCGAGCTTTCCAAAGTCCTTCTGGTAGGCGGATCTACCGTATCCCGGCTGTACAGGATAAAGTAAGACAGCTGACCGGACACGAGCCGAGCAAGAGCCTGAACCCGGATGAGTGCGTAGCACTTGGTGCTTCCGTACAGGGTGGTAAACTTGCAGGAGACGCCGGCGCAGGCGATATCCTTCTTCTGGATGTAACTCCGCTGTCTCTGTCCATCGAGACCATGGGAGGTATTGCAACTCGTCTGATCGAGCGTAACACCACAATCCCGACCAAGAAGAGCCAGATCTTCTCAACAGCAGCAGATAACCAGACAGCAGTAGATATCAACGTTGTACAGGGTGAGCGTCAGTTCGCGAAAGACAACAAATCCCTCGGCCAGTTCCGTCTGGATGGAATCCCGCCAGCACGTCGTGGAGTTCCGCAGATCGAGGTAACATTTGATATTGATGCCAACGGTATCGTTAATGTATCCGCTAAAGACCTTGGAACAGGTAAAGAGCAGCACATCACAATCACAGCTGGTTCCAATATGTCCGATTCCGATATCGACAAAGCTGTCAAAGAAGCAGCTGAGTTCGAGGCTCAGGATAAGAAACGTAAAGAGGCGATCGACACAAGAAACAATGCAGACTCCATGGTATTCCAGGTTGAGAATGCACTGAAAGAAGCTGGCGACAAGCTTGACGCAAACGATAAAGCAAGTGTTGAGGCTGACCTCAATGCACTGAAAGATCTTCTTGCACAGACAGCAAATGCTCAGGAGCTTACTGATTCTCAGGTTGCAGATATCAAAGCTGCACAGGAGAAGATGATGGAGAGCGCTCAGAAGCTGTTCTCCAAGATGTATGAGCAGACTCAGGGAGCTCAGGGTCAGGCTGGTCCTGGACCGGATATGGGCAACATGGGCGGAAACTCTGGTGCTCAGGGCGGAAATGAAGCAGGATACGGCGATGATGTTGTAGATGCTGATTACAAGGAAGTCTAAGACAAGTAGGAAATAATTACAATGGCTGATAAAAGAGATTATTATGAAGTCTTAGGTGTGGATAAAAACGCCGACGACGCAACATTAAAAAAAGCATATCGTAAGCTGGCCAAGAAATATCACCCGGATGTAAATCCGGGTGATAAAGAGGCTGAGGCGAAGTTCAAAGAGGCGACAGAGGCTTACTCCGTTTCAAGTGATGCCGACAAGAGAAGACAGTATGATCAGTTTGGTCATGCAGCATTCGAAAACGGCGGCGGAGGCGGTGCCGGCGGCTTTGGTGGATTCGACTTCAACGGTGCGGATATGGGAGACATCTTCGGAGATATCTTCGGAGACCTGTTCGGCGGCGGAGGCAGAACCAGACGGGCCAACAATGGACCGATGAAGGGTGCCAACCTTCGTGCACGTGTGAACATTACTTTTGAGGAAGCGGTTTTCGGATGCGAGAAAGAGCTGGAGATCGTTCTGAAGGATGAGTGTACCACATGTCACGGAACCGGAGCGAAACCGGGAACATCACCGGTCACATGTCCGAAATGTAAAGGCCAGGGTCAGATCGTTTACACTCAGCAGTCCATGTTTGGTATGGTACGTAATGTTCAGACCTGTCCGGACTGTAATGGAACCGGTAAGGTGATCAAGGACAAATGCAGTGCCTGCCGTGGAACCGGATATACTTCTTCCAGAAAGAAGATCCAGGTATCTGTACCGGCCGGTATCGACAATGGCCAGTGCATCCGTATCCGTGAAAAAGGTGAGCCGGGAACAACGGCGGTCCGAGAGGAGATCTGCTGGTTGAGGTAAATGTAGCCCGTCATCCGATCTTCCAGAGACAGGATATGAATATCTTTTCAACAGCTCCGATCACATTTGCACAGGCTGCACTCGGCGGTGAGATGCGTATTAATACCGTTGACGGTGAGGTTTCCTATGAGGTGAAACCGGGAACACAGACGGATACAAGAATCCGCCTGAAGGGCAAAGGTGTTCCGTCATTACGTAACAAGAATGTTCGTGGTGATCACTATGTAACCCTGGTAGTCCAGACTCCGACAAATCTCAATGAGGAAGCAAAGAAAGCTCTGGAAGCTTTTGATGCGGCATGTGGAAACCGTCCGTCAGAGGACAGCACATCCGAGACTTCCGAAAAAACCGAAAAGAAGAAAAAAGGTTTCCGTGAGAAAGTTAAGGAAATGTTTGAGGAATAAATAAAGTGAAAACAGGAAAGAGGCACAAAATGCCTCTTTCTTTTTTTTCTGTATTCGTGTATATTAAAAGAAGTGCCCGTTTTCGGGACAATAGAAAACAGGCGACAGACTGGAATGAAAATCCGTAAATGTGTATACAGCATAAGGAGATATAAAAGATGAAATGGAACCGTTTTACACTTAAGACAAAAACAGAGGCAGAGGATATTGTGATCTGTACACTTGCCGAGGTGGGAATTGAAGGTGTGGAGATCCAGGACAAGCAGCCACTGACCGATGAGGATAAGGCACAGATGTTTGTGGATATCATGCCGGAAGGACCAGCAGATGACGGGATCGCATATCTGAACTTCTATCTGGAAGAGGATGCGGATACCGAGGCAATCCTGAAAGATGTGAAGGCTGCACTGGAGGATCTGAGAAGCTTTGTGGATATCGGAGAGGCAACCATCACAGAATCCCAGACAGAGGACAAGGACTGGATCAATAACTGGAAACAGTACTTCCATCAGTCTATGTAGACGACATTCTGATCGTACCGTCCTGGGAAGAAGTGAAGGCAGAAGATAAGGACAAGATGATCCTCCACATTGATCCAGGAACTGCCTTTGGTACAGGAATGCATGAGACTACCCAGCTTGTGATCCGTCAGCTGAAGAAATTTGTGAAACCGGGAATGGAGATCCTTGATGTGGGAACCGGAAGTGGAATCCTGGGAATCGTTGCACTGAAGCTTGGTGCAGGTCATGTGGTTGGTACAGATCTTGATCCTGTGCAGTTCCGGCAGTGTCTGAGAACAAGGAGGCCAACCAGATCGAGGAGAAATCCTTTGACATGATGATCGGAAACATCATCGATGACAAAGAAGTTCAGGAACAGGTCGGATATGAGAAATATGATATCGTAACTGCAAATATTCTGGCAGATGTTCTGGTACCGCTGACTCCGGTGATCGTTGCACAGATGAAAAAAGGCGCTTACTACATTACATCAGGCATCCTGGATGTAAAGGAGGATGTCGTAGTGAAGGCTGTAAAAGACGCCGGACTGACGCTTGTTGAGGTGACTCATCAGGGCGAGTGGGTATCTGTGACAGCAAGAAAGGACTGATCTCATGCAGCGATTTTTTGTGGAACCTCATCAGATCGACAGGGACAGACATGAGATCCGTATCACAGGAAATGATGTCAATCATATTGTCAATGTACTCCGCAATGAAAAAAGACGAGGAGCTAGACTGGATCAGCGATAAGGAAAAAGAATATCAACTGTGTGATCGAAAACGCGGGGGAGGATGAAGTCCTACTTCATATCCTCTATGTACAGGAGCCGGATTATGAGCTGCAGAACCGTATTTATCTTTTTCAGGGACTGCCGAAGGCTGATAAGATGGAGCTGATCATCCAGAAGGCAGTAGAGCTTGGAGCATATTCCGTAGTTCCGGTTTCAACCAGACGTTGTGTGGTAAAACTGGACAATAAGAAAGCAGAAAAAAAAAGTATCCCGCTGGCAGCAGATCGCAGAGAGTGCGGCAAAACAGTCCAAGCGTATGCTGGTGCCGGAGGTACATTCTGTGATGACCTTTAAAGAAGCCCTTGTCTATGCAAAAGAACTGGACGTTCTATTGATCCCTTATGAGCTTGCAAAGGGAATGAAAGAGACGAAAGAACTGATCCGGTCGATCGAACCGGGAAAAAGCATCGGTGTCTTTATCGGCCTGAGGGTGGTTTTGAAGAGCAGGAAGTGGCAGATGCCATGGAAGCCGGTGCGAAACCCATCACCCTGGGACACCGGATCTTACGGACAGAAACTGCGGGACTCGCAGTACTTCTGTTCTGATGTTTCAACTGGAGGATGAATAAACTATGGAAGCATATTTTGACAATTCCGCGACAACGAGATGCTTCGATGAAGTAAAGGATATTGTCTGCAAAACCATGACAGGAGATTTCGGAAATCCTTCTGCCATGCATTTAAAAGGTGTGGAAGCGGAAAAGTATGTCCGTGAAGCTGCACAGATACTTGCCAAAATTCTTAAGGTAAATGAAAAAGAAATCATTTTCACCTCTGGCGGAACAGAGTCAAATAATCTGCCTTGTTTGGCGGAGCGGATGCAAATAAAAGAAGCGGAAATCATATTATCACCACTTCAGTAGAGCATCCGGCAGTAAGCAGCCTGCGCTTTTCCTTCAGGAACAGGGCTTTGAGGTAACCTACCTTCCGGTGGACAGCCGTGGTGTGGTAAAAATGGATGCTCTGAAAGCCGTACTCAGAGAAGATACCATTCTGGTATCTGTGATGTATGTAAATAACGAAGTGGGCGCAGTGATGCCGGTGGAGGAAATTGCAGCCCTTGTTCACGAAAAGAGCCCGAAGGCTCTG
>ENA-OQDD01000469-OQDD01000469.1-human-gut-metagenome-genome-assembly--contig:-NODE-469-length-16540-cov-2.536770_pt1 | contig 16540 bp, 17 predicted proteins | sample MGYA00242507_ERZ504598 | MGnify/ENA primary metagenome ERZ504598 (study PRJEB26092, sample SAMD00036318) | human gut metagenome | host: Homo sapiens | study: EMG produced TPA metagenomics assembly of... | reverse complement strand
AACGCACTGCATTCCAGATGTGGAGTATTTTGATTTACTGCAATACAAAATTCCTTACATCTATCATCAAGTTTTGCATCTTCCTCATTTTCTGTGAGTGGTACTCCAAACAGACCAACCTGTAAATCGATTAATACTTTGTGCATTCAGAAGAGAAAATTCTCCGGTCACAATCATAGCAGCTTCACCTGATGCAAATGCATTAAAGCCTGATGTGGAATCTGCATCCATATAATTTCCACCGGAATTTTCTTTCATCATATCCATAAACTCAAATTCAAGTGAAGAATTATCATTCCTGAAACTTCCTTTTCCTGCATTCATATCTGCAACCCATGACTCATAATCTCCAACTGCGGCTCCCTGCAGACAGCTAAATAAATGATTCAATGTCCATGCATCTTTATAGGTGGCTGCAAATGGTGTAATACCACTTGCCTGAAGTTTTTCACATACTTCTTTCATTTGTGAGAATGTTTTCGGTACTTCTGTAATTCCGGCCTTTTCAAATAACTCCTGATTATAATAAACTCCCAACATTTCCAGAGCCATTGGATACGCATAAATTTTCCATCATAGCTACATGCATCTTTTACAGAATCATAAATCTTTGTTGCAAATCCTTCCTCACTCAAATCCACAATTCTGTCTGTTGCTGCAAACTGCTGCACCTGTGCATATGATTCAGGAAAACATATCCGGAAGATCATTAGATGCCACCTTTGCTCCAAGATATTGGCTATAATCTCCTGATTGCATTTCAACTACAAAATTAATTTTATCCTGGCGCTTATTAAATTCATCTGCACCTTTCTGAAAATTATCTGCTGCTCCAGAAGACCACACCGCTAATTTAACGGTTTCTTTTTCGTCTGAATCCGCTTTTACAACTGTTGCTCCACTAATCATGACTGTCCCCATAGCGACTGTCATCATCAGGCTAATCATCTTTTTCCTCATAAAAACTCCTTTCTTTTACCTGCTTTGTCCTTTTGTTATTTTAGAAGTACTTCTTTTGTTAACAATATAATACCAACCTCTGCCTCCTTTTCCATACGTCAGATTATTGACAAAACATATACATTTTTTTACCTTTGCCAAAAAAGACGCAAGCCACATTTCTGTGGCTCACGTCTTTCTCTGCTCATATTTTCGTCATTCAGACTTTTTACTCTATTTATGATAATTTACTCATGCAACAGACTTGCATATGGCATCACTTTCCACAGCACTCCACAATGGTTTTCTCCACATCTTCTATCTGGAAAGGTTTTGCCAGGTGTGCAGTCATGCCGGCTGCGAGACATCTTTTGGCATCTTCCTCAAATGCGTTTGCAGTCATTGCAATGATCGGAATTGTTTTTGCATCTGCTGTCCATGGCACGTATGGCTTTTGTTGCTGCAATACCATCCATAACAGGCATCATGACATCCATCAATATGGCATCAAAGGTTCCCGGAGGATTATTTTCGAAGTGCTCCACCGCCTGTCTGCCGTTTTTGCAACTGTAACCTTCGCACCGTCATCTGTCAGCAGCATTTCTATGATTTCAGCATTAAGCTCATTATCCTCAGCTGCCAGCAGATGCAATCCACGAATATCATATTTCTCAGCAATTTCCTCATCCTTTTTCTGTTCCTGGGCAATCTCAAAGGGAATGGTAATGACAAACACAGATCCAACTCCCACCTGACTTGTCACTTCAATACTTCCATTCATCTGCTCAATCAAGCCTTTAGTGATCGCCATTCCCAGACCGGTTCCCTGATAAACACTACGGGCATCTGTTTTTTCCTGTGAGAACGGATCAAAAATATGACTCAGGAACTCCGGACTCATCCCTATACCTGTATCAGAAATCGTCCATCTGTATGTACAGATTCCATCATGTACATCTGCAGCCTCCATTACCGTAGTGATCTTTCCTCCCGGCCGGTTATACTTAATACAGTTTCCATAGATGTTCAGAAAAATCTGGCGAAGATGCAGTGAGCTTCCATAGACATAAGGATAAGGGATATTCTCCTTATTTTTCTCATAAATCCACTGAATATCCTCATCTGCTGCCTTGTGAGTGATAATACTCTCAATCTCATAGACCAGATCTTTGAGACAGATATATTCATGAGTCAGAACAATATGACCTTCCTCTATTTTACTCATCTGCAGAACATCATTGATAAGGGAAAGCAAATAATCCGCTGCTATCTTCATCTTTTTATGATTTTCCTGTATCAGTTCCTTATCCTCAAAATGAGTCTCGTCAATCTTTAACAGACCAATAATACCATTCAAAGGTGTCCTGATATCATGCTCATACGGCTGAGGAAATTCGTTTTTGCCCTGCTTTCAGCACGCATCTCATTGAAGGCGGCCTGAAGGCGTGCCTGTTCCTGCTCATCCCGTTCATGTCTCTGTGTAGTATCCTGCAGCAGAATGATCGCATAAATCATAGGCACCTCCGCAAGGATTTCTGTATCAAACACCACCATCCTGGTCATAAGAACTGTTTTCTGTACCCAGCGGATACTTCCATCATCTTCGCGAGCACAATATTCCACAGACATATTGGTTTCTCCGTTCTCAAACCTCTTACGAAGCTTTTCGCAGTTATCTGTCATACAGTAACCGGCAATTGTTTCCTGAGTAATTTTTTTCTCATATTCCCAGCAATAATCCTGATAAGAACATGGAAGCGGGTAGTCCATAAAAAGTTCCCGGCTCTTCTGTTCTTTTCCATTCAATACGATTCTTCTTTCCAGAACATCCTTTGTCAGATTTACTGTATAGATCACATCTGACAATTCCAGAAGCGCATCCACATAGCTGTCATTTTCCAGGATTGACTGTTTCAGTTGTTCATAATAGAGCTGAAGCTGCTCTTTTGCACCTGTCTGACCTTCAGAAGTCTTTCGGATGGTTTCAAATGCCAGAAGAAAATGATGCAGCTTTTTGTCCTCATCCCAGTCCACCGGAATCAGTGTCAGGCGGTTATATGCCCCTGTTTTCCGATATTATACTCATATTCCAGAACATCTTTCTTCGTATGCATCTTCTTTTGAAGTTCCGAAATCTGCAGTCCTTCGCGGATATCTGCCTGACTGGATTTTTCAACCTGTTCCTCTATGATCTGTTCCACTGCTCCGGAATATGCACCATCAGAGGCCAGGAAAAAATTTTCACTGGAACGGATTGCCCGATAAGTATCCATCCTGGCATCACAGTACAGACAATCCGAGAAATTACTGCCATGCTGATTAAGCAGCTTTAACAGCTGATATCCCTGATGCTTTTCTGCAGCAGCTTCTTCCCTTTTTACATGATTCTTATTGATATACATGTTTTTGTCTGCGCAGTTAAACAGTTCTCTCATTGTACTTCTGGGAAAATCGCCGGCCAGTGCAAAGCCTGCTGCATAGCTCAGGGGAGTATCCGGATACACTCTGGATTCCTCTCTCATATCTCTGCGCACCTTTTCAAGGCACTGTGTCATCTGTTCCCTGTCCAGTCCATGGGTAACTGCAAGAAACTCATCTCCACCTGCTCTTCCCACAAACTGCTCTGCCGGCATGGAAGCCCGCAGGCAGATGGCAAATCTACGGATATAGGCATCACCGGCTTCATGACCTCTGCTGTCATTAATACGCCGGAGATTATTAAGATCAAAACTGCAGACACCGGTATCTGCATCCGGTTCTGTCTCACTCAGCAATTCTTCACATTTATTTTTGTTCGGAAGTCCTGTCGCATCATCCAGATATACCTTTCGCTGCAGCAGGCGGTTCATTGCAGCATATTGTATTGCTTGATGAATTCATATCCGATCAACAGCATCAGCACAACAATATCTGCTGTGATATATTTCTCAAGCAATGATAAGGATGTGGCTTTTTTCTGCGAATATTTTTCAGCCAGGCCTGTTGCTTCATCGCAGATCACAAAAAACTCCTCACTTTCCGGAATAATATCTGTGTTTCTGGCTCCTTTGAACCTCACAAGATAAATTTTCTTATACAGGTCAGAGAATTTATCATCCAGTTCCTGCATTTTATTCTGAAAATCAACATCATTGAGACGTACAAGATTTAATTCATCATTTCCATTTCGCAAACCGTCAATAAAAGTTCTTATATCATGGATCATCTCATTTTCCTGCTGCATGGAAAGCTCCAGTTTTATGAGTCTCTGTGTCTCTCCCTGACTAAACCGGTATAATTTACAATACGGGCCGTTCCCTGAATATCTGAGACAATTCCCATCATTATGATAATAAGGATAGCCAGAATAACTGCCAGAACACCAATACTGACCTGAATAATACTTGACTTTCTTTTTCTTATTCTTTACTTCGGACATGGCCCTCCCCCTTTTGTTTTATTTTGGAAAAATACTTTCCGCATTCTAACTATTTTACCGTACTTTTTCCGTTATGCCTACCACAAATTTATTAATACTATATCGATTCCATAAAATAATGCTACCTTTTCGGAACCATATGGTTCTGTATAGTTGCAGTAATGCATATTAATTAAGAGGCTTGCTATAAATTTCCAAACAGGCATCAAAAACACCCGGCAAAATTACTTTTCATAATCTGCCGGGTGTTCTCTTTCGCCCTCTCTGTATAGATTATTGATAATGTCTTCCAGACGGTCGAAGTTATATTTTTCTTTTTCAGTTTTTTATTTGACTGCTCCGGTAATACCTTCTGCAAACTGTTTCTGTAATACAAAGAATACGATCATTGTAGGAATAGAACAGAACAATACACCGCACATCAGCATACCATAATCTGTCACATAACCTGTGATCAGGTTGGCGATCAGCATTGGCATGGTCATTGCCTTGTTGTCTGTCATGATTACCTTTGGCCACAGATAAGAGTTCCATGCATTCATAAAGGTAATAACAGCAGCCGCTGCATATGTAGATTTCATTGTAGGAATGAACATCTGGAAGAAAATCCTTACTTCATTGAGTCCGTCAATACGTGCAGCTTCAATAATATCAACCGGGAATGATCTGGCATTCTGACGGAACATCATGATCATAAACGGCGTGGAAATAATCGGAAGGATAAAACCTACTGCTGTATTCAAAAGTCCTGCCTTGGAGAACATTTTGAATAACGGAACCATAGTTGCAACCTGCGGAACCATCATAGCCAGAAGCAGGATTGAAAATACTCTGTCTTTCCACTTATCATGGTAAACTTCAAATCCGTAACCTGCGATAGAGCAGATCAGAAGACAGATCACTGTAGTAAGGATTGCATAAAAGAAGGAGTTTCCAAGTGCTCTCCACAGTGGCTGCTGGGATGTAAGATTACGGAAGTTTTCCATAAAATGGCTTCCCGGAATAATTCGTCCACGTGATACATCTGTGGATGTATTAGTTGCAGCTGAAATCATCCAGTATAACGGGAATACTGAAATAAATGACACGATGATCAGAAAAATATAGGTTGGAATCAATCTTCTCTGAATGGCTGATTTGTTTTTCTTAGTCACGTGTATCACCTACTTTCAAATTAATAAATGCAAGTACAGCTACCATAATGAATATGATAAATGACATTGCTGCTGCATATCCAAAGTTTGGTACGTTAATAAAACATGTATTGTAAATATAGTGGGACATTGTGATTGTTGAGTTTGCCGGTCCACCCTTTGTCAGGTTGACAGACTCATCGAACAGCTGCAGTGTACCATTAATTGACATGATAAATGTCATGATAATTGTCGGTTTCAGAAGCGGAACAGTAATCTTCCAGAAAGTCTTCCAGCCATTGGCGCCATCAATCTTTGCTGCTTCATATACAGAATATTCAATATTCTGAAGTCCTGCCAGATAGAATACCATATTATATCCTGTCCATCTCCAGATCAGCGCAAGGATAATTACAATCTTGGCACTGGCGGAATTCCCCAGGAAATTATAGCCGGTAGATAAGATTCCAAGTTTGATCAGAATACTGTTGATCAGACCATCTGTAGCAAACATGGAACGGAAGATCAATGAATAGGATACCAGGGATGTCGCACATGGAAGAAATACACAAGTACGGAAAAATCCCTTAAATTTCAAATCTTTGTTATTCAGAAGCTGTGCCAGAAGAATTGCCAGTATCAGCATGATCGGCACCTGAATGATCAGATACAGGAATGTATTTGCAATAGACTGCTGAAATACCTTGTCTGCCAGAATACGTTTATAGTTGCTGAAGATCGGATCTGCAAATCTCATATTTGCTCCGGCTCCGGTCTGCAGGGAAATGATAAATGCACGTATCATTGGATAAAAGCTCATGATCGCGATCATGATAGTTGCAGGAGCCAGGAACGTCCATCCTGCTGCCCTCTGCTTGCCAAGCAGAGACATACCTTTTTTCTTAGAATTCACGTGAACTCCTCCTTTCAAAAAACTCTGTAACTGTTCAGCATTTTGCCGGACAATTACCAACTCTTTGCAGTAAGATGGGGGACTGCTGGCAGTCCCCCGCACTTACCTGTTTTCATTCACTTAATCACTGTCTACAGATGCTTCACAGTTTCACTGTTCCCGCAATCCTGACATCATCTGATCCTGCGATCAGAATTTATTCAGTCATCTTGAATGCCAGAGTATCCTGAGCTTCCTGAAGGGCATCTTCTACAGGTGTGCCGTTTACGATATTTACAACTGCTGTGTTGACGCATTCTCTTGATTCATAATGATACGGTGTTTTTGTGAACTCCGGAATATGAGAAGAGTATTCTACAATTGTGGAGAAGATTGGCTGTCCACCAAAGAATTCATTTGGCTCGTTGTAAACCTTAGATTCACCTGCCGGCAGATAACAGGAGATTGCACCTGCTTCCGGAAGGATTGTATCATAGAACTCTGTGCTGGAACCAAATGTACTTGCAAGGAAATCTTCTGCAAGTTCTACATTCTGGCAGTTGGATGTAACATACCAGGAAGATCCACCATTGTTTGCATAGTTTGTAGCTGTATCAACATCGTCTACTTTAGGCATTGTTGTGATCTGCCACAGACCCTTCTGATCTTCTGTAGACATCAGAGTAGCTGTGATCCAGTTACCATTTACAATACCTGCTGCCTCACCGCCTGTAATAGTAGCGATATATTCATCCCAGTTATTTACAAGTTTAACAACGTCATTCTTAACCAGATCTACATAAAGATTGATGCATTTCTCTGCAACTTCATTGCCTACGATGTAAGCTTCGCCATCTTCGTTTACGAAGTTAGCTCCGCAGGACTGCATCATCATCATCAGAGTATCGCCACCTGTAGCTTCACTTGTAAGAAGATATTTTCCGGTTTTTTCATGAACATCTTTACCGATTTCCATGAACTTGGACCATGTGATATCTGTCAGATCATCAATAGTATATCCTGCCTCGTCAAGGATATCTGTACGATAGCATGCAATAACAGCACCATTATCAAACGGAACACCATAGTGTGTATCATCTACCATGGAATAGGACTGTTTCAGTTTACCAAAATCATCCCAGTTAATGTTGATATCTTTCAGATCTGTGAATGCATCCGGATAGCTCTTCAGATATTTCTGATAGCTGTTGTCCTGCATAAGAACGATATCAGGAAGTGTGCTGTAATCGCCTGCATTTGCTGCTGTTGTCAGTTTAGTCTGGCAGTCATCAGAAGATGTCTCTACGATATCTACAGAAAATCCCTCATGATCTTTTGCATACTGATCTGCTGCGATCTTCATGGATTTGATGTTGAAGTTCTGATCCCACGCCATACAGTTAACTTGTTGTCATCATCAGATTTCGCAAAAACAGCTGTAGCTGATCCTGCAAAGGATGCTACCATAGCACCGGTCATTAATACTGCGAGTAATTTTTTTCTCATATTATATCCTCCTTTATTAAGCTTATTCTTTCTTCCGAATTGCTTGTAAGCTGATTATAGCATCCGATTTTCAGGTATAGTTTGCATAACCGCACACATAATGTGCAATTTCGACCATTTTATGTATTTTGCACTATTAAAAATATTTAAAAATATATTTTTTGTTCACTTTCTCATTTACTATGTTTTTACTATATAATTTTAATAACGAAGGCCACTTTCATGGACAAAAAAATATATATTTTTGTCTTTAAAAATGGCTTTTGTTCTTATTTCATAAATTTTCCGTTCAATTTTTGTACATATTTTACAGTTTTTAATTTATTTTATGCAAAATAGACTTTTTCAGGATATTGTGTTTTCATCGCATGAAGCAGTTCCTCATTAAGATCAAGAAGCAGTTTTATTTTGTGCCCGTCTTCCCGGATGATCATTGTATAATAAGGAGTATCTTCATCATAAGAGGTATAATCGTATTTTTTCAGCTTCTCCGTTCCACCATTCTTTTTGTACCTTGCAACACTTTCATGCCAGTGCGGTGCCACTGTCTCCAGATTACTCAGTTCCAGTATATGAGCTGTTTTGCGATACTTCTTGCCATAGATCACATCTATTTCAAACTGACCGTTTTCCATCATGTATTCATAATCCTTCTGACTGAATATATCAAAGACAAAATACAGCCCTGCAAGCAGAAATCCCGGAAGCATAAATGCCTGGGAAATCGTGATTCCCATAACCACAAAAAGCACTGCAAAAATAATCATTACCACACGCAGGACTCCGGACATACTCTTTTTCTTTCTTGATACCTGCTCCACAATCTTATAGTTCATAACTTTTTTACCATCCTTCCTCTGAATGAATATAGAAATCCAAAAGCTGCTGTTCATAATTCTCCGGCCGCTTTCTCCATTCAACCGGAGTCACTCCCATTATCTGTCTGAAGTTCCTGTTAAACGTTGAATTGGTCGTGAAACCACATTTGTGCGCAATATCTGCCACCGGTGTATCTGTTTTCTGCAGAAATTCACAGGCAGTATGAATCCGCACAGAATTAATATACTCCAGAGGACTTACCTTCATATGCGATGTAAACACTCTTCTGAAATGAGTTTCACTGATATGGCAGATCTTCGCCAGATCCTCTATCCGGATATCCTCCATATAGTGATAAGAAACAAAATCCAGTACGCGGGTGATCATATTTGTAAGTTTCCCTGTTTCCTCTTCCACCCTGTCTTCCGGTGAAGCCCGGTTCAGTCTGGCAATTTCTACTAGTAATGCCGCAAGAACTCCACTGGATTCTTCAATATAAAATTCTTCTCCCTCACGCATGATATTCATGATCTTAAGAATTTTTGCAGCTATAGAGGGGGACTCATTCTCTTTCAGAAATAAAGCCTTAGAATATATTCTCTGAATCATTTTTTCAGCCTTTACCGGATTGTTCAGAAATTTTTTCATGAAACCTTCCACATCTATGAAAAGATACTCCCATTTACTGACCGTACCCAGATCACTGTTAGTCGTATGAGCATAATTGGGTGGAATCACCGTAAATTCTCTTCCCGAAAACCGCATTTTAGCCTCACCAAACGCCATAACTCCATCCCCTTCGTAACAGAAACCAATCTCCAGATAATTATGAAAATGAAGATAATCCACATCATTTCCATAATTCTGAACCCACTTCTGTCCCAGAAGAGCCAGGATCGGACTTCCGGCAGGCATCTGATAATAACGGAATTCCATCTTCGGTTTTTTTCTCTTCTTTGCCATACAGTCACCTCATTTTCTGTTCTGTATTTTCACAATATGATTTTACCAGTTTTTTATATATTTTTCGATATTTTTGTACATTTTCCAACAAAAAACATACAAAAAACACCTGGCAGACTACTTTTTATAGTCTGTCAGGTGTTTTCTGATCCCACACTGGATTGCATCTGTCGGGCAAACTTTCTTGCACCTGCCGCAGCGGATACATTCCGGACTGTTGGAGTTTTCCACAGGGTCTACGATCATCTGGCAGGCTTTTGCACATTTTCCGCATTTTATACACTTATCCTTATCCACTCTGTATTTATACAGGGACACAGGATTAAATACGGAATAAAGTGCTCCCAAGGGACAGATATATTTACAAAACGGACGGTAGATTAAAATGGAAAGAATGATTGTTATGACAAGGATCACATTCTTCCATATGTACAGCCAGCCCAGTGCACTACGCATGGATTTATTCAGAAGTACCAGTGGCAGTCCGCCTCCAGTGTTCCTGCCGGGCAGATAAGCTTACAGAAGTACGGTGCACCCTGTCCCATAATATCCACCAGAAACAATGGAAGCAGGATCACAAATACTGCAAAAATCACATATTTCAGCTTACGAAGCAGCTTGTCGCCTTTGAATGTGCGGATTTTCTTAGGAAACGGAATCTTATTCAGCAGATCCTGAATCAATCCGAAGGGACAGAGAAAACCGCAGATCAGCCTTCCCACCATAGCTCCGATGAAGATAAGAAATCCCACCACATAATAAGCCATTTTGAAATTCCAGCTCCCTATCACAGCCTGAAGAGAACCGATAGGACAGGCACCAACAGCACCGGGGCAGGAATAGCAGTTCAGGCCCGGAACACAGGCATTTTTCAATTTGCCTGTGTAAATTTTGCCTGTGACAAAGCCGGTAACATGACTGTTTGTAATGAACGCCCACAGTGCCTGGATTCCGTGGCGGGGCCACTCATTGATCTTCATATTTTTTGTGTTTTGTTTCTTATTACTTTTGTTATCGCTGTTCTTTTTGTTACTCATTTATCCTATTCCTACACATTCCATACAGATATTAATGGCTTTTGTAAACACCACTGCCAGCTCTCCGCGGAAAATCCCATATCCCATAAAGCAGACTCCTACAAGCATAAGAATCAACGCCGGCCATTTACTGTTCCATATTTTGCTGGTTTTCAATTCATCCATTTTTTATTTTCCCTCTGTTACATTCTCCAACTCTTTTTCCACGATTTCTTTCCACTCGTCCAGACTGTGGCTTCCGGAGTAGGTCTCACCTACAATATTTCCGTTTTTGTCAACAAAGAAGGTTTCCGGGAAAGCAGAGATTCCATTGAGACGTCCGTTCATCATTCCGGAATCCGGGATCAGGAATGGATAGGATGCCTTTGTTTTCTCCTGAAGTACCTGAGCCTTTTTCACTGCTTCCTCATCCTGCTTTCCATCACTGCCTACTGTATCCAGTGTCACGCCTACTACTCCCACACCTTTATCCTTCATCTCCTGATAAAGTTTCTCCAGATCAGGAATCTCATTGACACATGGAGAACACCAGGTGGTGAAAATATTTACCATAGTCAGATCATATTTGCTAAAGATATCCTGTGTGTAAGTTTTTCCATCAACTCCTGTTGTTTCAAATTTACCTACATTTGTTCCTTCAGTCGCCTCTGTACTATCAGAAGTATCCTGTGGCTGGTCAAATGCAGAGAGCATCTGGAAAGGAGTCATTTCTGTAAGTGTTACCTCAATCCCCTCCACGTCCTTTAACAGATCTGCATCCGCATCCTTGTTTGTGCTGAGATAATATTTATATTTGCCATCACTGCTGGTGCCCAGTTCTTTATGCTCTGTGCAGCCGGTAATCCTATCCAGATCTTTCTGGGATTCCTCATCATACATTCCGATCACACCTACTCTGCTGAGACTTTTCAGCCAATCGTCATATCCGGTGCCCATCTTATCCACCTCTGCATCCTTCTGCTCATCTGTCAGGGTGCACCAGCTTGCTGTAGCATATGTGACTGCATCTGCATTGTCATTCCATCTCTCATCTGTAAACATGGAAATGTTCTTCTTCTCCATCTGCTCTTTCAGATCTTTGGAAATCCCTAATTTCATTCCAAGGAATGGATATTCATAAGTATCCTGTGCCGGCTGAGCAATCTCTGACGGTTTGAAAGATCCTGCGATCAAGCCCTCGGAAGCTGCCACACTGCCATCTTCTGCTGCCTGAGCATCCTTTCCATCCATCTGAACCGCACCTGCACCGGCTTCCTCTGCAGGCACTGAAAGAGTTTCCTCTGCATGTGCAGTTACAATACCTCCCATAGATGTCACACTTAATACACCTGCTGCAAAAATCGCCATTAATCTCATTCTTCTGTTTTTCATTATAAGTAAGCTCCCTTCATTTTTTACTGTTATGATTTTTATATTACTTTTAAGCCAAGCCGATAAAAACATACACTTCTCTACCTGCTCCTAACCAAATAACTGCTTCACAGTTTAATTGGTTAATTCCTTATGTCTGTCCGCAGATTTGGATTTTGTCCCCGCATAACAGGCATCGTTTTATTGATATGCACACATTATAGCATCTGAGAAATAAAATCTGTGTTAAGAAAATAACTTTTTTCAAAATTTTATTTCATGGCCAGTCACAGACAAATCTGAAACTTGGTGACATGCTCTCGCCACTTAAATCTTACAGATTTTGAAGTGGGAGCTTCCTGCTCAATTGCCCTTCAGGGCAAAGCTAAAACAGGCTATCCCCGCGTGTCCCGCGGTTCTTTTTTATCCGGTTACGGATCTTTTCTGTGCTATTATGCACATTTTTTATATATTCTTTTTCCTTCTTTCAGAATATTGACCGCCGCATTCACATCCCGGTCCATCCGGTTTCCACATTCGCATAGGTATATCCGTTCTGATAATGCCAGCTCTTTCTTCTTATGTCCGCATACGCTGCATATCTTACTGGATGCAAAATATCTGTCTACTTTTATCAGATATTTTCCACGTTCTTCCAGCTTATATCCAAGCATGGAAAGGAACTGACGTATCCGTTATCCTGTATCCCTTTTCCGAAATGCAGCCTCCGGCTATCCCCTTCAGGTTCAGATCCTCCACACATACTGCGTCATAGTCTTCTGCAAGGCTGTGGCTGAGCTTATGCTGGAAATCCTTCCTCTGGTTCTTTATCTTTTCATGATATAAAGCAACCTTTTTCTTCTGTTTCTGATAGTTACGGCTGCCCTTTTCACATCTGGAAAGTTTTCTCTGTTCCCGGGCAAGCTTTTTCTCTGCATTCCGGTAAAACATGGGATATCCGGCTCTTTCACCGGTAGAAAATACACACATCCCATGCATGGCAAAATCCATCCCCAGGAATTTTTCCGCCTGTCTTTTCTCCGCTGTTTGGTTTTCACAGTCGAACAGCAGGCTGGCAAAATATTTTCCGGACGGTTCCCTGCTCACAGTCACTGATTTCAGCTTCCATCTCCGGGATCATACGGTGGAGTTTTATTTTTACCGGCTGCATCTTTGGCAGTTTCAGGAACCTGTCCTGCAGACAGATATTCCCATTTACCATATTCGTTGTATAGGATTTCCGCGAATGTTTTTTTGATTTATAATGCGGAAATCCCACTCCCGGTTCCCGGAAAAATTTCCGGAAAGCCCCTTCCAGATTTAACTGTACATTCGCCAGCGCAAGAGAATCTACCTCTTTCAGCCATGGATATTCTTTTTTATATCCGGCCGGCGTATTTTTCAGCATCTTTTTTTCTTCCTGATAATGACGGATCTTATCCGCAAGCATCCGGTTATAGAGAAAACGACTGCAGCCGATCGTCTTCTCTATCTGGGTTATCTGTTCTTTATTTGGATAGATCCTTATTTTTACTGCCCGGTTTATCTTTCTCACCCTGACTCTCTATATACTGATGGATTGTTTCAACAGGTGCTATATTTCAAAGATTTCTTTTGTTCTCTCTGACATCTTATCGTCCAGCATCTTTCTGCTATATTTCATAACCAGAATCAAACAAAAACACTGAATGAGAATTATTATCTAAACTCATTATGTACACTCACTTATTGCTTATTGCTTATTGCTTATTTCGACCGTCCAAATTCCAAGAGCATATTGTTCTTTTTTCTATTATAATATATTTATTGTATCAGAACAAGTGTTTTTGTGATTTTTTATGAATTTGAGCAGACATGCTCGAATGTGCAATTCATCCCATCACCTATAGGACGCCACTGAAAAACTATTTTTATACACATTATATAGTAGATTAAAACAAATAAAAACACTTTATATTGTACTGCTTTATGCAAAATAAAGACTTTTTCAGTGCGTCCCTATAGAGGTGAGGGAATTCTTGCTACGGTTGTTAAATATATCCTTGCAGCTCATCTTTCCGGACATCAATGGTGTCAGGGAAAGAGCCCGGAATACTTCATCTGTATTTTTGTTTTTCAGATAAATCGGTTAGGTACTTCCTTATTCGTTAAGTATAGTCCTCTTTTATATGCCCATTTTATCAGAAAATATCACAACTTACCAGACAACAATTATGAATAAATCCTGAAGCAGAAAATAAAAATTCAGATTAAATGATTTTCTGCAAAATAAATATCTGGTATAATAGTTTATGAGATGCACAGATTTACAGTTATGAAATTTGTGTCTTATTATGTAAATTACGAACTGAGAAGTGGAATGTTAAATCTTATCAGAGGGAGGACACAACAATGGATGCAAACATGAAAAAAAGAAATGAACTTTTGGCAAAAACAGTGATCAAGGGACTGGAATCCCGCAATATGTCCGGGTATTATGTACAAGATAGAGAAGCGGCATTAAAGCAGGCCCTGGAACTGATCCCAAACGGAAGCACGATCGCCATGGGCGGATGCATGAGTGCACATGAGATCGGTCTGGTCAAAGCTTTGCAGGATGGAGATTATAATTATATTGACCGCGCAAAGCTTGAACCTCGTGAGGGACTTATGGCAGCCTATGATGCAGATTTCTTTTTATCCAGTGCCAATGCAGTCACAGATGATGGTGTTCTTGTCAATATTGACGGCAATTCCAACCGTGTATCCTGCATTGCCCAGGGCCCGAAAAAAGTAATCTTTATTGTAGGTATAAACAAAGTCTGTCCGGATCTTGACAGCGCAATGAAGCGTGCCAGAAATGTGGCAGCTACAGCTAATGCACAGAGATTTGATATCAAAACTCCATGTAAGGAAACCGGAAAATGCTTTGACTGCAAATCCCCGGATACCATCTGCTGTCAGTTCCTGATCACCAGATATTCCAGACATAAAGACAGAATCCATGTGATTCTGGTAAATGACACACTTGGGATGTAACTAAATCAAGTAAGTCCCTGGCTTCGATTGAACACAAATAATAAAAAAGAACAGTCTCATTGACGCATAATAAGTCAAAGGGGCTGTTCTTTTTTGGAAAACAATAGGTCTGAAAAAGTCAATATCTGTATCATGTAAATCAATACCGGAATGGTTTCTGACACAGAATTCTAATATAATATCTATGCGGCAGCAGACCTCTCTGGACAGATGAACCTGGTCTGCCAGTTCCTGCAGAGAGATGATGGATTCAAAATGCGTATTAAGATAGTTCAGCATCTGTTTCATTGAGCTTTTGGATTACAGTCCGGGTACATGAGTTTCCGGAAGTAAGAAGGATGCAGGGAACAGAAGAATTCTGGAGAAAAGGACGAAAACATCTGCGTTCCACATTACTTCCGTATTCGCCGTATGTCAACTACCCATCACCTAAAGGTAATGGGCTTGTAACTGCCCAGTCGTAGTAACGGCTTACGCCTCCGACCTTTTATCCCCAATAGGCATTGCTGCCTAAAGTGGCGTTACATCATTGGGTGGTTGACAGCACCCTTTGTAGCAGAGTTTACTCTGTTACAACTGTATTAGGTACTTGGCTATCAGCAAGATAGTTTATTCCCATACGATACAGATTCATAGCTCCAATACGGTCATCATTAGACGTATAACCGCAGTTTTTGCAAGTAAACAAATGTATTTTCTTATTACGATTAGACTTTTCAGTATGTCCACAAGCAGGACAGCATTGACTGGTATAACGAGGATCCACCTTTATTACAGAAGATTGATTCTGCTTCGCTTTGTAAATCAGCTTCTGCTCAAGGTCATAAAAAGACCATGATACAGAAACATAGCGTTTTTTTGTTTTGACACGTTCTGTAACATTGCGAATACCAGTCAAATCTTCTAATACAAAGAGAGTATGCTTTGGATTACCGGTGGCGAGTGCCTTCGATACCTGATGGTTAATATCCTGCATCCAACGGTTTTCTCGCTGACCGATAGCTTTTAGTCTTCGCCTTGAGGATGGCGTATGTCGCATTTGAAGTTCTTTACGAAGCCTGGAATAATTAGCCCGTTTCTGTTTAATAGCTTTACCACTAACAAACCCAGACTTATGTTTGCTGTCATAAGTTGCAACAACAAAGTTAATACCTCTGTCAATACCTACAACATTACAAATATCAGAAATATTACTTTCTTCAACCTCATAGGTAACTGGTATATGCAGATAGTATTTACCATGTTTATTTACAAGTTTGGCAGTACCAAACTTGTAAATAGAATGGTTAAAATACTTAGACATACCCTCAGCAAAGTAAGGAAGTTTCACACGACCATTAAGCGTATTGACGGAAAAGCAGTTTGAGTTAAAGAATAATCTCTGTTCCAAACCAGGTCGTACTGAGGTTTTTTAAAAGATGGTTTTATCCATTCAATTCTGATTTTCAAGAATGGTCTTATATCT
>ENA-OQDD01000468-OQDD01000468.1-human-gut-metagenome-genome-assembly--contig:-NODE-468-length-16561-cov-3.245467_pt1 | contig 16561 bp, 28 predicted proteins | sample MGYA00242507_ERZ504598 | MGnify/ENA primary metagenome ERZ504598 (study PRJEB26092, sample SAMD00036318) | human gut metagenome | host: Homo sapiens | study: EMG produced TPA metagenomics assembly of... | reverse complement strand
CCCGGCCAGCCGCAGCATACTGCGGCTGCTCTCCGGCAGACCTGCAGCAAGGGTGGCCGCCAGACGCGGCGGCAGGCTGCGCCAGTCCAGAACGTGGTAATACTGCGCAAAATCGCAGATCAGCGCGTCCTCGTCCGATGCGATCAGTTCGGAGAGGATGCAGAGTTTTTTCCTGCGGAAAAGCTGCGGATCAGTTCACCGATCGCTGCACCAAAGGCAGCCACCGGCACGCGGCCCTTGGCATCACGCAGGTGGTCGTAGAGCTTCTTCTTGCCTTCCTTGCCAAGCAGGCGGTCCGCCACATAGAACAGCTTGGTACCGTCCGTGTCCATTTCCACGATGGCCTCCACCAGCTCAACGTCGTTCATGGCTTCATCGTCCAGCTCGATCTCAAAACCGGATTCCGTTTTTGCAATCATGCCTTTACCTCCTTATTGTCTGCGGTGCTCTCGGCGGCAGACTGGGTGGCGGCAGTGCCGCCCAGAATGTACTCGTAGTGGGTGTTGCCCTCGGTGTCCGGCACCGCGGTGATGGTGGTATTGTAGCCCACCGCACCGTTGGAATAGACGATATCGCCCACGGCAGACACTGCCGCATCCGGGATCACGATGCGCTTGAGCACGTTGTTCTTCATCACCATGTCCACGACCCAGCTGCAGTCCTGCTGTTCGTCGCTGTTGGCCTTGACCGTGATGCCGGTCTCCAGCGTGCCGGCAACGTTCTTATCGCCGTAGACAGACTTGAGCACCGCCGGGTTCAGGGCTTCCAGCAGGGTGTAGGCGAAGGTGTCCGGCTTTTCGGTCTGCTGGGTCAGCACGGTATCACCGCCCCATGCCGTGGTGTTCTCGCTGCTGGGAGAGTTCGAGTTGGTCAGGCCGTCACTGGAAATGTAGCCCAGCGATTCAAAGGCTTCGTTCAGTTTGGACTTTGCATCCGTGGGCAGCGGGGTGCCCAGAGGTGCGCGCCAGACGGCACCGCCCACCTTGGGCTTTGCGGCGCTTACATTTTTTGCATCCATAGAGATACTTCCTTTCGTCAGTAATGTGTAATAGAAAAGACGGCCTGATATCTTGGCCGTTTGCGGGTGGTATCCGGGAAATTGTACTCAGTGACAAGGTCGCAGGAGACGATTTCCGGCAGAGCGTCGGCGTCCAGCATGGCCTGCACCACAAAATGGCTCAGCTGGGCGGCAGAAAAGTCGCTGCTGCCGTAGGACTGCACCGCCAGCGTGGCCGTGTAAATGCCTTCGTCCGGGCTGTCACCGGTCTTTTCGAGGATACAAAAATTGCCGGAGGGCTTCTCCGGCATGGACATGTAGCAGGAAAAGGCATTTTTCCGCAGGTAGTTCAAGATGACTTCTTCGATCATTTCTTTCTCTGGTAGCTCCTCACTGTGATGACACGCCCATCTTTCAGGCGGCGCTTGTGTTCATGTACTGTTGCGCCGCTGCGGCTGCCGGAGACGGCTTTCAACAGGGTGTTGTTGGCCGAGTTGTCGTCATAGGCCTTGCGGGAAGCGGTCTCCACAACAGCCACGGCGCGGGTGGGGGCCACATAGGATTCGTAGCCATCGCCGCAACGGTCCTTCACGGTGTCGGCACGGTCTTTCAGCACCGCCTGCATTTCAGGGCAGCGCAGTAGCGCCCGGATGCCGGGACTGTTCAGCTCGATGCGGACCTTACCCATAGCGCTCCACCTTCACCTTTTTGTTCCAGTCCAGCGGCACAAGCTCTTCGATGTACTGCTGCACACCGCCATAGGTGTGCCATTTCTGGCCGAAGAACTCCACCGTAACGTCGTCCCAGCTGTGCGCGTCCCCCTTCGGGATGCACAACTCGTAGGCAGATGGTGACCGTTCAGCTGCACTTCGTCCGCTATGGCAGCAGCATCTGCCGGTGTTACCAGCACATTTTCCACCGTGACCGGCATTTCGGTGTAAACCGGATCGTGAAAAGCGTCTTCATCGGTCTGGGTCTTTTCGTAAAGCGTGACGGGGATGCCCTTAATCCACGGCATAAGGCTCGATCACTCCTATCCGCTGGCGGCGCAGGCCCAGCCGAGCCAGTTCCGATTTTTTGATGAACAGACCGCCGCCGGGCACCAGAAAGGAACCCGAAGCGGAGTAGCCCCTGCAGCTTGGGTGAACTGGGTCAGGGGCTCCTGGTTCGTGCTGGTCATAAGGGTACGGGCCACCACATCCACTGTGACGCTCTTGGCCACCATGGCAAGATCCGGGTCAGCCGCCACCAGCGCGGGCAGGTCTTTGCCCACCTTTTGGGCTTCCATGTTCAGACTGGCCGAGACCACCTCCAGCAAGGAGGAAGCCCTGACCTGCTCGGCAGAGGTCATGGGCCGCCACAGCGTGGTCATATCCTCAAGTGCTGCGTAGGTCATTTTCCGGCCACCGTTTTCTTTTTGGGCACGGCAGCGGGCTTTTCGGTTTTAACGGGTTCGAGCCTCTTGGCCGGTTTCCAGTCCCCGCCGGAAACGGCGCATTCCGTCTCGATCACTGCGCCGGTGCGTTTGTTGCGGTACAACATGGAAATGCCCTCCTTACTTTGCGGCCTTGATGTGGGCAAAGGCGGTGGGGTCCAGAATGCCCCAGCCGATGTATGCTTCACCGCGCAGGTACACCTGATTGTGGCCCTTCAGGTCGCCCAGCTCGCTGTCGTTGTCCGGGTTGCCGTACTGGATCACCTCGATGGGGATCTCCTTTGCATAGCCCCACTTGAAGCAGTTCTCAAAGTCACCCACCAGAGCGCGGTCCAGACTGGAACCAGCGGACAGGTTGGAAGTGGATTCGACATGCAGGCCGTTCACCTCGCCGGGCTTTGCACCCCACGCCAGCTGCGGATACAGCTTTGCGCCGTCGGTGGTAGTCTGTGCAGCCAGTGCGCTCTTGAAACTGGGAGACAGCACCATGCCGGTCACGTCGCGCTCTTCGCCCTGCACCAGAGCAATGGCGGCTTCCACGTTGGCGTCGGCTTATCGCCGGTGACAATGGTCACAGCCTGCGTGACCTTGCTGTCAAAGTGGTTGGTGCCGATCACGCCGGATGCCGTGCCGGTGCGCGGTTGATGCCGTGGAAGGCATCAGGTCCAGACCCTTGGCCACCTTCTTTGCAAAGCCGTCCGCAAAGGCACTGAGCACGTCCATCTGGGCATCCTCGGATGCATACAGGAACTCGTCGGACACGCGGGCGCCGTATTCGATCTTCAGCGGCACGATGGTGATTGGCTCCACGGTCAAGCCGCCCGTGCCCTTGGCACCGTTTTCGGCCACGATGTCCACCTCTTTGTCCAGAGTGAAGGTAAACTCTTTCTGGCCGTTGAAAGGAATAGGCGTTGCGCCGCACAGCTTTGCCAGTGCGGATGCGCCAGTGGTTTTCTGGATGAAGCCGGGGATCAGTTCTTCCGGGAACAGGGATCCTTTGCTCAAAATATTTGCCATGATGTTTTCTCCTTTAGTCGTTGTTCATCAGCTGGTTGGTAAAGGTGCGCAGGGCGTCGCGCCTGCTGCCGCCGCTGGGGTCAGGGTCGCCGCGCAGAGGTGCGGGCGGGTTCTTGGGCTGGATCAGTTTCAGCAGGGCCTGCGCGTCCTTGCGGATGTCGGCCTCGTTGGAGCCGGTCAGACGCTGGGCCAGATCGAACGGGATGCCCACTTCATGGGCGATGCGGGTCTTGAGGGCATCCGTCTCGTAAGTCTGGATGCGGCTGTTCAGTTCCACAATCTGCCCGGCATATTTCTCGTTCTGGGCCTTGATCTCGTTGTAGTCGGCATAGGGTGCAAGCCGCTGTTCAACGGCTGCGTCAAATGCTTCCTGCGTGGTAATAGGTTCAAATGCTTCTGCCATAGAAAAACTCCTTTCGTTCTGGCAAACAAAAAACAGGCCCGTGTGGCCTGTTAATAGCTGGTGCGCTGGCGACGCTTTGCCTTGCCCTCGGCGCATTGCCAGTGGGCCAGGATCACGCTGTCCAGCAGTTCAATATGTCCGCCCTCGGTCAGTGAGCGGTAGCCAAAGCCGCCGTTGGAGCCGATGGCCCGCTTTTCACAGTTGGATGCTGCCTGCGTAAGGCCGGGCTGCCCGGCATGGCACAGGGATCTTGCAAACACTGCCTGCTCAAAAGCGGCATTGGCGGTGATGATCTGCTTGACCGTGGGTAGCACCGGTGCTTTGATACGGGCAGCCTTCATGGCGTCGGCCAGCAGCTGCTGCCCGCTGGCACCGTCCACCGCCACAGCGGCAAGGTCGGCTTTGGACAGAAAATCAAGGAGCCATCCGCTGCCTGTCCGGGTAGGGCGGCAGTCGATGGCTTCCACGAATATCTTGTTTTCTTTGGTCCGGCAGGCAACGGCCAGCGCACAGCTGGTGCCGTCGGTGCTGAACTTGATGCCGGCATAAAGCCTGCCGGTGAGCTTTGGCAGAGCGTCCACCTTCAGCTCGTCCCATTCGGTGCGGCTGATGGCGGATTTGAGGTTGTAGCGCAACCACAGGCCCAGACGCTGGATGTTGAAGTCAATGGGATCGTCGCCGATCTCATCCGCAACGCTGCGCTCGGTAAAATGGTGCCGAGACTTGGGTTCGTGCGGTACCATGCTTCCACGTCATGCGGGTCGGTCTGCTGTTCCACGCTCCACTCAGCCCAGCCGGTGTTCTGGGTATCACCCCGCAGCGCAGCGTTGCGCATTTTGAGGAATACCGTGCCGGAAGAGACCGGCGTAGGCGGCGTGCCGCAAAACAATGTCTGCGGGTTCTCGCTGTCTGTGACCACGTATTTCAGGGCACTGGCCTGATCGTCAGTGTATTCCTGCGCTTCGTCGATCACCAGCAGATCGAAACCCTCACCCAAACCGCCCTTGGAAGAGCGGGTGCGGAACTCGATGCGGCCCGTGCTATCTTCCAGCTGGATGTGCTCACGGCCCACCGCTTGAATGGATTTGTACGGGATCTTTGCTTTGTCCAGCAGATGGCACAGGCGCTCCCATGCTGCGCGCGAGGTGGTGGTGCGGTGCGCGGTGTGCAGGATGCTTTCGCCCTGCTTCAGGCCGTACAGCTCTCGGATGGCGGCGATTTCGTTCTTGCCGTTGCGGCGGGGCACTGCGTAGCCGAATTTGGTGTGCACCCAAAGATCATTCTCGTTGCGGGCAAGGATATCGTAGAGCAAAAGCTCCTGCCACTGCTGGGCCGTGCGCCCGGTGGTGTTGTACAGGTCAATTGCTTCTTGTCCGCACGTTTCGGTGTAGGGCAGCACGACAGCGGCGGTAGGCGTCTGGCGGCCCAGCCTGACATCAGCTGCCTGTTTTCGCGTCCGCGGCATGGTGGGCTGGGTTCCTCCTTCTAAGATGTTGACGACAAATCGAAAATATGATATAAAATAAATAGAGGTGCGCCTCCGCTATATGGTGGGGGCTCGACACCTCTATTTTTTGCAATAAAACGCTGGACCATGAGCAATTCATCTTTGCAGATAACAAGAATATCCACGTCTTGAGTTGCACTGGCGGTCAGCCTTTTTCGGAGAACATCTTTCAGCAAATCAGCAGAAATTATATTTTGCCCATAGTTCAAAATAATGCCGCCGGGATTTTCTTGAATCTGCTTCAGACCATGCCGAACAGCGCTGTTCGCAGATTTTTCCGTGGAAGCTGTTTTTAAGTCCCACATCTTCCCATTCCAAATATAGTCCGGTGTCATGGCCTTATAGTTGTTTACTTCGTTCAACAGTACAATGTTGCCGCCCAGATGGTCGTGCAGCCATTGTGCTGTTTTCACTTCATCTGCATGGCGCACCATGTCATAGCCTGTATCATATGTGATAGAACCAACACCCGGTGAAGCCGTCCGCAAATATTCCGGGAGAACGCTCTGCATAGGAATATCGCCGGGAATATGGACTTTGTTAGGGAGTGGTGTTTCTGCAAGCTCCTTACGGGACTGAAGGACTTCCGGCTCCTCTGTCCACGTTTTATTCCACACGTTCTGCCGTCGGCCCTCGCCGGGGTCATATTCCACCCGGCAGCGGCAGCGCTCGTGGCGGCGGTAAACATCTTTCGGAACATGGGGGTAGTCGTATGTCCCGGCCAGAGCGCTACACCACTTACAGCAGCCGCTTTCGGCAATGCGGACGACGCGCGGCCTCAGACCGGCCCTGCCTGAAAATCCACATTTGCCTTCAGGACATCGTCCACGGCCATGCGGGGAAAAGGTGCGCACCGGCTCAGCCAGTGCCCATGCCGCATCCTCAAACCGTTCCGCTTCTGCCAGCTTATTGAGCAGGCCGTTCACGCGGTCGGCATCCAGCACGGCACGCTGCGGCGCAATGCCGATCCGGGCCTGCCGGTTCAAAGCCTGCTGCGCAGCCGCAGCAGCGTCTGCGATCCTGGCATAGTCCTCCTCCAGCAGCGGGCGCACCACCCGATCGGCAATGTTCCAGTACAGCCTTCCGTCCGGCAGAATGTCAGCAGTCAGGTTGCGGCGGAAAGCGTCAGCCAGTGCGGAACCTACCAGCTCGGCATAGGCTGCAGCGGCAGTGTAGGTGTCAGCTTCCTGCTGCGCGTCGCCCAGCAAGGCCAGAAAGTCAGCTCGGATGCGTTCCAGCAGTTCCGGGGCAATGTCTTTTTCGTCCATGGGCACCTCAGTTCTCGGTGCGGATGCCGGTCAGATCCCGCAGATTTTCTTTGCCGAAGTAGCCGGGGATCACGGCGTTTATCTTGCCCACGGCATCACCGATGCCGGACAGCGTGGCGGCGTCCGGTTCAAACACCGGCTCCCACACAGGGCGGGTCAGGTAAAGCTGCTGGCGCTGGTAGGCAAAATCGTCCCGCACGCAGGCCGCAAGATACCCGACATTCAGGAAGCCGCTGCCGAATGTGCGCTGCGCCTTGCGGGCTGCCAGACGCAGGGCCTCGTGGCTGGACTTGATGGCCTCGGCGCTGCTGGGATTGTCGGTAACAAAACCCAGATCATCCAGCGTCAGGCCGGTCTCGCCTGCAAACAGCGCTGCAAAGGTGCGCAGCTGTTCGGTATACGGCTCATGCTCTGCTGGGTGAACTGGCCCACAACGGGCTTGTCGCCATCCTCGTCTTTGGTAATCTCCAAAAGGCTGGAAATGGTAGCCTTCCATTTGTCCAGCTGTTCGGCTTCATTGGATGTGCCCAGCACATACTTTTGCGGGAAGGAGTAGAACTCGGCGCTGATCTCGCTGCGCTTGAGGGTGCGCAGCGCGCCCTGCTGCAGGCCCATACAGGCGCGGGAAATACGACTGTGCCCAAACGGACGCTTTGCATCCGGGCGGTATACGATGGGCACCAGCAGCGGGGCAGGTGCGGAGTTCGTCACCCGATACGGTTTCTGGCCCTTGGGGTAGTACATGTACTGCCCGCAGTGAAGTAGGCCTCCAGCGTGGGCCGATCGCTGTCGGGGTCGCGCGCCAGAACTGCATAGCCCTCCCTCAGCAGGCCCGTCACTTCATCCATCACGCCGGTGGCGTTGCCGCCGTCAATGACCTGCAGGCGCGGAAAACCGTTTTCGGCCTGACTGATATACACAAAGCAGCAGCTGGAAATGAGGGCCGACAGCACTGCGCTGTCAAACAGCACATCCGCATTGTTCATGCAATAAATGGTGTTCAGGTCAAAATTATCGTCCCGGAACTCCCGCCAGAGCAAGCGGTCCGCCAGCGAATCCACGGCCTTGCCGCACCAGCCCAGCACCTCTGTGAAGGTGCGGAACTCTGGCGGTGTCACCATGCCGAAGTCCTTCACGGCGTTCTTCATTTCATAATATTTGTAGCGGGTCTGCACCCGCGCCCGCTTTTGCAGCAGGCGGCGGCGCAGGTATGCCATGCCTTTCAGGTCGCTCATAGGGCGGTGCTTTCTCCTTTCGCGAGAAAATATTCACAGTACGGTACGGGAAGGTCAGAGCCCCCCTGGGAGGGGATATCCCCCTGTTGTGGTGAGGAAGGTTTGATATCTGCTGCCTTGCTCAATGGCCGCGGTAGGCTGTCCAGTCGGTGCTCAGCGGCAGAGCCAGCGGCGCGTCTGCATCCGCTTCGGCCTGCTTTTCTACCGGCGAAAACAACTTGTCGCTCTTCTGCCGGTTGCACCAGAAATGCGCCAGCTGAAGGTTGGCAAGGTCGCTGGGATGCCCGCCTTGGCCACGGGAATGATGTGGTCGATGCACGGCGAAAGCGGATGCGGAAACTTGCAGCTGAAATCCACAGGTTTGCCGCAGATGCCGCACACGGTTTGTGTAGCATAGATCTTCTTTTTGTTGCGCTCAAAGGCCAGACGGTGCGTGCCGTCACGGTCTGGGCGCGTAACAGTCTTTGGCATATGCGGCTCCTTGGTCACGGCCTGCTGTGCACCATCGGGAAGGAGCCTTTGCAGGCAGGGGGACTTCTTCGGGGAGGGAGTGTTTTCAAAGCCCATGGGTGCTTTGCAGGCCCGGGGTATCAAAAAGCCGCCCGGATGATCCGAACGGCAGGAGATTCGCGGTCAGTGCGCAGCTGCCCGCAGCGGCAGCTTACTGGGCCGGATGGGATAGAGCCCGCTTGGCTGTATGCTGCCACGCACTGAGGATGATGCTACAATGACCTATATTTATCCAATGACCCCGCCGGGGTGCAGACCCTGACGGTGCCACAGGATAGCAAAATAAGAATTGCCCGGCTGGTACATTCAGGCTGTTGGTCGGTAAGGTGTTCCCCTGTCGCAGCCGGGCAATACAAAAGCCGCAGGGTGTTGGATGTTGTCCAGCTCCTTGCGGCTTTCGCAGTTTAATATTATCAGCTGGTTAAGGTGCATTCAAGTCCTGATTAGTCCATTTTTGTCCAGATTAGTCCAGATTGGTCTATTTTAGTCCAGATTAGTCCTGACCTTTCACTTGCAGGCTCTCGATTGCCTGCCGGTGGTGGGCTAACACGGCACTCCTCGACAAGTTTGTCCCCTGCATTATTTCGCTCCAGCTCTGGAATTTAATGTATTTGCGGAATAGGATATCACGATCACACAGATTGTCCAATGCATCCAGCGCCGCCGTGATCTCTTCGCAGATTTCATCACAGACACGAGCCTGCGCAGCTGCCCGTTGCTCTGCTTCTTGGATGCGTTCAACCGCCCTCGGTAGGGTCTGTCCATCACTGTGCCCGCCGGGTACAGGAGAAATATTCTGAGTTGTGCGCCCGGCATCTGTCTTTGCTGTTTTCAGTTGCTGCAGACGAAAGCCGAACAGCTGCCGGGCTGCCTTGTAACGTTGTAGCCATTCTCTTTTTTCTTCATAGGTCATCGGACTGCATCCTCCTTTATCCTCTATTCAGTTCCCCACTGCTCTGCCATAGCACCGGTTAGGGCAGTTTAGGCATGGCATCCAGACCGGAAATTCCTCTGGAAAGTCAGCCACAATGTGCCATTCCCATGCGGTTACAAATCCAATTCCCGTCTGTACAGTCAGAACTGTTGCTGACCGGGGATCTGCGTCTTCCTCTTTGGGAGGCTCTTCTGCCGTTTTACGCCACCGCAATTGCAGGCTGTCCGGGTCAATGGACGGGCAACTTTCAATAACCTTCTTCACGGCTTTGAAAAGCTCCTGCTTTTTGTAAACCATGTTGATCTGGCGGGTTCCTTCTGCGGCGGCCATAGCGAGGTTCCAATCGTTATAGCACTTGTCTGCATGATTCATGGCAGTATTAGCATCAATCAATCTTACTTCATCCATGGCCCAGTCACCCCATAGGAATATATCTGTTTTCGCACTGGACGTTGTTGCAAAAGCGCTCGGTGCCAATGACTTTTAGCGGTCTGCCGCACAGCGGGCAAAACTTGGGCACCCCTCGTGTCTGGTACGGGTTCCCCGCCGCCTTTGTAGTGCCCTCATGCAGCAGGTGAGCTATACACGCAATAGAACCGGGCTCCACTACCGCCATGCAGTTATGGCGCGCCTCACAAGAATTACAATCCATTTTCGTTTATCTCCTGTTTACCACCCCGCCGGGCCATCCTCATGGTCTGCGGTATAAAATCATCCTCGTTGTAATTTTCGGACGGATCAGGCGCGGGCTGCCACTCATGATACTGAGGCTGCCACCACATGGCACCCGGCCTGTTTCGCCCTCTCGGTTTTTGCTCACCCGCAGACTGACCTCAAAATAATCATTCGGCCCCTGCAGGCGGCGCTCTCCTGTAACCTCGCTCTCGATGAACACGACGGCATCCGCGTCCTGCTCAATGGTGCCAGAGCCGCGCAGATCTCCCAGCGCTGCCTTTTTGGCTCCACCGTTCCGGTCGGTGCTGCGGTTCAGCTGCACCAGTTCCACGATGGTGATGCCGGTTTCCATGGCCAGCTCTTTCAGCTGACGGGTCACGTCTGCCAGTCGCTCATACTCCTTGCGGCCCGGCTGAGTGTCCGCAATCAGGCCGATATGGTCGATAAAGACGATCCGGGGCCGGTACTTCATGACGCGGGCGCGGATATCGTCCACGGTCATGCGGGTGCCGTCATCGTAGATCATACCGGTGTGGCCCTTGATAAGGGCAAAAGCGTTGTTCAAGCTCTCCCGCTCCTCCTCGGTGATCTTGCGGTCTCTCAGGCGTGTGCTGTTTATGCGGGTCAGCTTGGACATGGTTCTCATCATCAACTTGCGCCTGTCCTCCTCCATGGTCAGGTAATACACCTGACAGCTGTTACTCAGGCGCAGAGCCAGAGCGAGAGCCAGATCTGTCTTGCCGTGTCCGGGACGTCCGGCAATAACAGTGACCATCTTTTCACCGAACAGACCCAGCTCATCCAGCTCACGCCATGCCATCCTGACGCTGGTGTCCGGTTTTTGCAGCCATTGCATGGTTTCGTCCCAGACCTCAGAAAAATCTTTGACGTTCGCGTCCACGCTCTCCCGGCGCAGATGATCCTGCACTTTCAGGGCTTCGCTCATGTCCCGGCAGATGCTGTCCGCGTCGCTGCGCTCAGGGTCACGCTGGTGGCCAGTTCCACCAACAGGCGCTTGCGGTAGTCCTCCATCACAAGTGCCTCATAGTCCTGCACATGGCTGATGGTGGGCACGGTCTCTGCTGCCAGCACGATCAGAGGCCGGAAGTCTGCGCCCAGCATCCGCTCCAGTATCACGGCATCCACGTTATGTCCGGTATCCAGCTGCAGCTTGATGGCTCCAAACAGCTGCCTGTATGGGCCATCCTCAAACATCGCCGGTGTCAGACGCTCCACGGTAGCCTTGCAAGCCGCCGGGTCAAGGATGGCAGCCCCGATCACAGCCAGCTGATGCTGCTGTGCCGTGGTGATCTTGCTGGCACTCATGCGCTTATACCTCCCAACAAATCCGCAAGGGTCATGTCCTTGGTAATTTTGCGGGGCTTATCCGGCGCAGGCTGCGCATTATGTACTGTCGGGGCCTTGTCCACAAAATCCTTGACGGCAAAAACACCCGTCCAGCCGTTTTCGATGCTCTGATTCAGCATTGCAATGGCGTACCCGGTGCGATCCTGAACGCCCGACTCTTCAACTAGACGCTTGATGGACTTGCAGATCTTCTTTGCCACCAGAGGCGTCCACAGCTTTTTCTTGTCCTTCTTGGCCAGCTCACGCCGGTGCTGGTCAAAATCCATCAAAGCGTCATACAGCCCGCCGGGGCCGCCGCGGGAAAACTCGTCAAAGACCTCGGCCACGGTCAGACCGTCCGGCTCCTCTCGCGCTCCTGCGCGGGGTTTATTATTATTAGCTTTCTCTTTTTCTTTCTTGGTTGCACTTTCTGCACCGGTAGAGGTGCACTTTCTGCACCTATCCGGGTGCACATTGTTCACCGGTGCATTTTCTGCACTAGTGCACTTTTTGCACCCATCAGACGCAGACGAACACGCCGCCGGGCGAAGCGCTGCATACCGGTTTGTGGGTCTGCCGTTTACTGTCTCAGACCACTTGCGGATCAGACCGTCCTTTTCCAGCTCGCCCAGAAGGTTCAGCACGGCGCGCTTGCTCAGCTTGAAGTAGTCCACGATGTAGCTGACAGAGCCATAGAAACAAGACTGATCGTCTTGGGAGAAGCCCCAGATCAGGGCATAGATCAGGAGCTTGTTGCCGTTGAGGTTGTAGTCCGTTACCATCCACGGCTGAACAACAACATATCCGTCTTTTCTCATCCTGTTTGCCTTTCTCCATTAAAACGGCAGGTCGTCGCTGTCGTCGATCACTGCAAAATCGTCGCTCTCGGAATGCTCCGGCGCGGGCTCACTGGCCGATATCCCGCCGGAGGCGCTTCGCCGCCCTCGTCCACCTGCTTGTTGGTGCCCTTGGAGCCGCCAAAATTGATGTTTTCGGCCACCACGGCAAAGGCGGTGCGGTTGTTGCCGTTCTTGTCCTGATAGTTGCGGGTCTGGATGCGGCCATTTATGGCGATCAGACTGCCCTTGGAAAAATACTTGCACACAAAGTCAGCCTGCGCACGCCATGCCACGATATCCACAAAATCAGCTTGCCGCTGCTCACCCTGCCGGGCAAAGTTGCGATCACAGGCAATGCGGAACTGGCAGACGTTCACGCCCGCGGGTGGTGCGGAGTTCAGGGTCAGCCACGAGGCGGCCCATAATTGCTACAACGTTAAGCATTGAGATAGTCCTTTCCAACGGCGGCCATCCACGCAGCGTGTGCGCCGGGGCCGTTCTGTTCCTCATATTTCGCTTGCGCAACGGCCTTTAAGGTCTGCGCACAGGTGGCATTGTGGTGGGCGCTCAGGCCCGGCTCATTGTGGTGCTGGTGGCACAGCCAGACCTTGAGTCCGTGCCGCTCGGAGAAGCTGCGCAGCGGCCCATTGAGGATGTGATGCTCCTCCAGCCCGCGCGTGGTCTTTACCGCATACCAGCGGCGGCAGATGTAGCACTCCTTTTCTGCCTGAATGATGCTTTTGGCCATTATGGTTCCTTCCATTCCTGCCAATAGGCAGTTACCATGGATCATTCACGCCCATCTCAGCAAGGCGGTCAAAGATCCCGTCAATCAGATTTTTCATTTCACCGGTGGTAAAGGTGGAGCTGCCCTGTGTGCACTTGACCGTGCAGCGGTTGCCGTCCAGTATCTCCACCACATGAACAAGCCGATAGCAGCCGCGCAGGATATCCAGAGCGCCCGCCGGGACTTCCAGAAAATCCACCTTCGCGCCGTATTTCTGCAGCATGTCCAGATAGCACTCTTCCGGGGTCACGCCGCCGGTGCGCCCGGCGTTGTAGGCATCAGCCATGATGGTGAGCAGCGACCACATGAGACGGTTTTGCTGGGTGCTGCGGCCTTTGCGTTCCGGCTCCACGGTCAGGGTCAGGCGCAGGGGTTGCCCGTGGGCTAAATCGTCCAGACGCTGCAGGAGCTGGGTTTCCACAAATTCCGCAGAGCTTTCCACCTGCACCCGCCGGGCAGCGGGGTCATACACCACCGGCAGACGGCCAATTACTTTTCCCATGTGATCTTGCGGCCATCTTTATCGACAAACTGCACGCTGATGATCTCACCAGTGTCCGGGTGACGCAGAAATTTATCTACTGTCAGCACCGTGGCCAGCTTATAGCCCGCCAGCTGCGGCGGGTCGTTGGGTTTGCGCCCCGGCTTCTGGATCCCGACAATGGGCACCTGATCCGCACGCAGCATAATGGGCGGCAGTGCCATGATATCGCTGCCGATGCCCCAAAGCTCTGCCGCCGCCATGAAACTGGTCTCTTCTTTCCAGCGTTCCGGACTGCCCGGGTGCTTGCCCTCCAGCGCGCCTGCATCCCTGAAACAATAGTCCTTCATGTACGGGTTGAACACACCCACAGCGCACCAGAGACGCCCATCTGCAGAATAGCGGCGCTGTGCCCAGCCCAGAGAGCCAAAGGTTTCATTCAGGATACTGCGCACGGCGTCCGGCTTCGGCATTACGAAAAGTTTTACTGCATCCTTCGAGATCTCCCGCACGATCACCACGGCTTCAGAGGGGTGCATCTGGCGCGGTTTGGGACATTCCAAGGGAAACTGTACCACCTGCGCCGCCGGGTGCTCCTGCGCGCTCTGTGCGCCTTGCGGCGGGGTGTTGTTGATTTGGTTGTTGCCATATAGGTCAACTCCTTTCTGTGTTCTACACTGGCAGTGGCTCTTGTTTTACCTCCTGCCACCATTGGAGGGCACGGTCAGCTCAGACCGTTCAGGACGGGGACGCTGCTTTCCCCGCCCACATAGGTGGGAAGCTTGCCATCCACAGTGCATCTACGCCGGTGATGCGGTAGTATTCCAGCAGATTGCTGTCCAGACTGTCGGTCAGAGCATCGTTGGCCTCGGCCTTTTTCTGAGCGGCATACAACTCAGCATCCGCAGCCACCTTGGATTTTTCGGCCTCAGCCTTTGCGGCGATCAGATCCGCGTCCGCCGTTGCCTGCGCTTCCACGCGGCGCTTTTCGGCATCGGTCTCGGCCTTTTCTTTTTCCTGCTGGGCCTTCACCTTTGCTTCAACGGCATCCGTAAAGGTATCCGTGAAATCGAAATTCGTGATGCTGATGTAAGAGAGGTCGATGTTGTACTGTGCCAAAACACTGCGCAGCTGCGCGTCCATCTGTTCTGCCACGGCATCCCGGTTGGAAATCAGACTGCTGGCATCATAGTGTGCTACAACTGCCTTGACCACCTCCGGGACACGGGGCAGGATCAGAACATCCTCGTACTTGCGGCCCACCTCTTTGTAGATGGTCATGGCATTGGCCTGATTGATCCGGTAGCCCACCGTCACGCTGGTGGCCACTTCCTGAATGTCGGAACTGAACGCCGAGAGGTCGATGCTGACCTCCTGCACCCGGTTATCCATCTTGACAATGGACTGCACGGTGCCTTTACCACAACGCCTGCGTCCTTGGTGCCGTTTTCGACCTTGCCAAAGGTGGTCACAATGCCGGTGTAGCCGGTCGGCACGAACGAGACACAGGAAATAACGATCAGGACGGCCGCCAGAACGCCGGGGATCACGGCAGCGGCCTTATATTCAGACCGGAACAGGCAGAATGCTGCCAACAGAGCCAGAATGCCAAAAATAAAAAAGATCATAGGTTCCTCACTTCCACATGGTTGAAATCATTCGGCCAGCGTTGAAGTAATGTCAGAGCGTGGCAGATTGGGGCGCCATTTCATAGAGCATCCTCCAAACGTGTGATTTCATAAATTGAGTTGTACAGGTAGTGCCGCCCGCCGCGTAGGTATTCCAGATGCTGCAGCAGCATTTCCAGTGCGTACAGCGCAGGCGGCGGGTCTTTGCCCTTCAGGTGAAAACCCAGCCAGTGGATCAGCTCGCCGTACTGGCTCCTGTCGATGCGCAGGGCAACGGTGGCCGGAAAGGTGTGTCCACGATCATCTGCGGCGTAGTAACTCACACCTACGTATTGCAGATGGCCGGAGTCCGTGGTATACTGAGGGTGCAATCTCTTTGTATTGGGCTTGTCCGTGTTGGCGCACGGGCAGGCTCTTTCTTTTTGCCCGGTCATAAGTTGAACAGCTTAGAGAGAAAAGCTGCCTCCTTGCCGGTAAATTCTTCTTTGCGGTCAGCAAGATTCATTTTGTAGCGGGCAATAACGACAGTTTCATTTCATTGGCAAATATACTTGCCGCATCCTGCAGCTGTGCATCTGTCAAGTCGGAAACGAGACCGTCAACCAATGTTTCGACCATAACCATCATGAGCAACTTGATACGGTCGGATTTTTTACCTTTTCCAGTGAAGCTAATCGCAATGTGATCTCCGATTTCTTCAATGATAATTTTCATGCTGTACCTTCCTTTTCGTTTATGTCCTCCCGCGGGATCTTCTCCACATGGTAGATGTAGCGCCGCCGGGGGTTGTCTTTTTTGTGCTTGGCGTGGCAGACAGCCGAAAAAAAGCTGTTTCTGCTGGCATAGCCATTTGCTGGACGATCATGTCAGCCGTCCCGCTGGCTATGATCTCGTCTGTCTTGGCCGAGTAGACCGTCTACCAGTTGCAAGGTTTAGCCATTGCTGTGCTCTTCTTTCATCAGTGCTATAAGGCCGTCAAGTTCCTCGGCCACAAGGTCGTAAACCTCGGCCCGCGCCTTGCAGCTGGCTTTTACCGGGGCAGCGGAAGCGTCCAGCAGGCTTGCGCTGTTCGTGTTACGCTGGGCCAGCCGCCTATACTGCCTGTTCAGGCTCTCCGCGTATTCAATCGCCGTCATGCCCATATCATGCACCCCGCCGGCATTTTCTTTCTGGCTCTCGTCCACGGTCAGACTGTGGCACTGCTTCTCTGCGCTGCGTTTGTAGTGCTCACCGGTGGAAAGCAGTCCGCTCACACTCAGCAGCAAGCCAAAGCCCAGCGCGAACAGCACCCACGGCGCAGCTTGACGGCCTCAGCCACTTCCCACGCCGCCCCGCATGATAAGCAGGTTGGCAATACCGGTGTTAAGCCATACCAGCACACGCGCAGCGCCAACACCGGCCAGAAATGCCACACACCAGATTTTAAGATTTTTCCTCATTGTGTTTGCTCCTTTCATGCTCCAAAGCTTACCAGCTGTTCGACTTGGCCGGATTCTTT
>ENA-OQDD01000467-OQDD01000467.1-human-gut-metagenome-genome-assembly--contig:-NODE-467-length-16640-cov-1.898746_pt1 | contig 16640 bp, 21 predicted proteins | sample MGYA00242507_ERZ504598 | MGnify/ENA primary metagenome ERZ504598 (study PRJEB26092, sample SAMD00036318) | human gut metagenome | host: Homo sapiens | study: EMG produced TPA metagenomics assembly of... | reverse complement strand
TCAAAATGAATTACCGGAAGATGAGAGCACACAAAAAGCATCGCATGTATCGTATCAGATATATGCGGTGCTTTTTAGACTGCACAGAATTGTATTAAGATTCTCTCTGCTACACAGAAATGCCATATATTCCTCATAATCATAACTACGGTTCACACCTAACAGTGTGAACAGCAACGATTTGAGTATAACTGATAAATATAGTACTAGGAATAATCCCCACAAAGTGGTATACTCTCTAGTAGGTATATCAATCGATGCGGGCTGCACAAAGGTGTGGCCGGTAACTATTAATTTGTAGTACATTCTCGAAACCGCAACCGTTGCACCGGCAGCATCAGCGCAACGCAGCGGGGATAAGGAGAGTAAAATGAAGAAAAAAATAAAATTCAAGGGCAGGCTGAAAAGCTACATGTGCTGGCCGCTATATCTGACGTTTGTGTGGATATGTGCTGACGGAATAGCACTGCGCTATGACAGAAAGCTTGGCTATGGCATGGTAGGCTTTACAGTGTTTTACTTTGCGTTCGTGCTGCTTTTGTATGTCAGAAGCAAGTCAGTTGTTGCCAATGAGCTGATTAGCTTTGCAACCCAGTATTCATCGGTGCAGAAGAGGCTGCTTAATGAGTTTGAGGTGCCGTATGCCCTGCTTGAGTACTCCGGCAAGATACTCTGGGTAAATGACAAATTCGCAGAGCTCATGGGTGTGGATAAAAGCTATCACAAATCCATCACGACACTTTTCCCGACAGTGACCAGGGAGCTTCTCACCAAGAGTGATGCGCCGACAGATTTCAAGATAGTAAACGAGGAAGAGGACAGCATAGTCAGACTGTCCGTCAAAAGAATATATTTCAACTCTATCGCAGAGGAAAATGAGATAATCGACACAAATGAGGCAGACGAGTTTTTGACGGCGCTGTACGTATTTGATGAGTCGGAGCTTTATCGATGCAAGAAGGAAATCACAGAGCAGAAGCAGGTCTCAGCGCTTGTGTATATTGACAACTATGATGAGGCGCTCGACAGCATAGAGGACGTAAAGAGGTCACTGCTCGTTGCACTTATCGACAGGCGTGTAAACCAGTACTTTGCCAAGTATGACGGACTTGTCAGAAAGATAGAAAACGACAAATACTTCGTGGTGTTCAAGTACAAGTACCTTGACAGCATGAAGGAGGACAAGTTCAAGGTGCTCGACGAGGTTAAGGCTATAAAGGTCGGCAACGAGATGGCGGTCACACTCAGTATCGGAATCGGTATAAAGAGCGATAAGTATAATGAAAACTACGTATATGCGCGAAATGCCATAGACCTGGCCCTCGGACGAGGCGGTGATCAGGTAGTTATAAAGGATCACGATGATATCCTGTATTTTGGCGGCAAGTCAAAGCAGGTGGAGAGCAAGACAAGGGTAAAGGCGAGAGTCAAGGCACAGGCGCTTCAGGAAATCATTGAAACCTGTGAGAACGTGCTTATCATGGGACACAGCATCACAGATGTAGACTCGCTTGGAGCAGGCATAGGTATATACTGTGCAGCCAAGAATCTCGACAAAAAGGCACAGATAGTAATAAATGATCCGACAAGCTCAGTAAGACCTCTTATGGAGACATTTTCAGAGGCAAAGGGCTACCCGGCGGATATGTTTATAAACAGCGAAGAGGCTCTTGAGATGGTGAGCAAGGATACGCTTGTCATGGTGGTGGACACCAACAGGCCAAGCTACACAGAGTGTCCTGAGCTCCTCAGAAAGACAGGAAAGATAGTCGTATTTGACCACCACAGACAAAGCAGCGAGATAATAGAGAATCCTATACTCTCATACATCGAGCCGTATGCATCGAGTGCGTGTGAGATGGTCGCAGAGGTATTGCAGTACTTCAACGACGGAGTCAAGATCAATGCGACAGAGGCAGACTGCATCTACGCAGGAATCCTCATCGACACCAACAACTTTATGACGAAGACAGGCGTGCGTACATTTGAGGCGGCAGCCTTTTTGAAGCGCTCAGGCGCAGAGGTAACACGCGTCAGAAAGATGCTTAGAAATGACATGGCATGCTACAAGGCAAGAGCCGAGGCAGTACGCCATGCAGAGGTATACAGGAGCTCGTTTGCCATATCGGTATGCCCTAGCGAGAATGTGGAGAGCCCGACAATCGTCGGTGCACAGGCGGCAAATGAGCTGCTCAACATAATAGGAATCAAGGCATCATTTGTGCTCACGGAGTACAATGACAAGATTTATATCAGCTCTCGTTCAATCGACGAGATAAATGTCCAGATAATCATGGAGAAGCTGGGCGGCGGCGGACACTTAAATGTGGCAGGCGCGCAGCTGACAGGCGTTACTATCGTGCAGGCAAAGCGCATGATACAGGATACACTGGATGAAATGCTAAAAGAAGGAGACATAGAAGAATGAAAGTAATCTTATTACAGGACGTAAAACCATTAGGCAAAAAAGGCGAGATAGTAAACGTAAGTGACGCTACGCCAGAAACAATATCATACCTAAAAAGCTCGGAGTAGAGGCTACTCCAAAGAACTTAAATGACTTAAAGCTTCAGAACCAGCACGCTGACAAGGTGGCACAGGAAAACTACGAGAGTGCACTTGCACTCGCAAAGGTAGTAGAGAACACAAAGGTAGTAGTAAAGTTGCGCTCAGGTGAGGGAGGCAGAACCTTCGGCTCCATCTCCACCAAGGAGATATCGGCTGCAGCAAAGGAGCAGCATGGCTTAGAGCTCGATAAGAAAAAGATGCAGCTTAACGAGTCAATCAAGGCACTCGGAAACTATGAGGTACCTGTCAAGCTTCATCCAAAGGTAACAGCAAACCTCACAGTATCAGTGTTGAAGGATAGGAGGAATCCCCTTGGAAGAAGCATTAATCAAACGAATAATGCCAAACAGCCTTGAGGCAGAGCAGTCCGTGGTCGGCTCCATGATTATGAGCAAGGATGCCATAGTGACCGCCAGCGAGATGCTCCTTAAGGAGGATTTTTATCATCAGCAGTACGGCATCATATTTGAGACCATGGTTGAGCTCTTTACAGAGGGTCAGCCTGTAGATCTCGTCACACTCCAGAACCGTTTAAAGGAAAAGGATGTGCCGCAGGAAATACAAAGCCTTGACTTTGTGAGAACTCTCGTCACCAGTGTGCCGACCTCTGCCAACATCAAGTACTATGCCAATATCGTAAAAGAAAATGCCATAAAGCGAAAGCTCATCCATGTGACAGAAGACATAGAGAACGAGTGCTACGCCGGCAAGGAATCGCTCGAGAGCGTGCTCGACAAGACAGAGCACGATGTATTTGAGCTGCTTTCCACAAGGCAGACAGGTGACTACGTGCCAATCCGTACTGTAGTCATGAATGCCCTCGAGAAAATCGAAAAAGCAGCACAGCAGGAGGGCACCGTAACAGGAATCCCGACAGGCTTCATAGATCTTGACTACAGGACAGCGGGACTTCAGCCGTCAGATCTCGTGCTCGTGGCAGCCCGTCCGTCAATGGGAAAGACAGCCTTTGTGCTTAACATAGCACAGCATGTGGCATTCCACGAACATCTGTGTACAGCCATATTCTCACTCGAGATGTCGAAGGAGCAGCTCGTAAACCGTCTTTTCTCACTCGAATCAAAGGTAGATGCGCAGGCACTGCGTACAGGAAATCTGTCTGATGCCGACTGGGAAAAGCTGGTCGAGGGCGCCGGAATCATCGGAGACTCCGAGCTTATCATAGACGACACTCCGGGTATCAGCATCTCAGAGCTTCGAAGCAAGTGCCGTAAATACAAGCTTGAGCACGACTTAAAGCTCGTCATCATCGATTACCTGCAGCTCATGACAGGCTCAGGACGAGGCTCAGAATCACGTCAGCAGGAAATCTCAGACATATCACGTTCGCTTAAGGCACTCGCCAGAGAGCTTTCAGTCCCTGTAGTGGCACTCTCCCAGCTATCACGAGCCGTAGAGCAGCGACCGGAACACAGGCCGATGCTTTCTGACCTTCGAGAGTCAGGAGCTATCGAGCAGGATGCCGACGTCGTCATGTTCATCTATCGTGACGACTACTACAACAAGGACACCGAGCTCAAGGGTATCTCAGAAATCATCATCGCCAAACAGCGTAACGGTCCAATCGGCACTGTAAACCTTGCATGGCTGCCTGAGTACACGAAGTTTGCAAATCTGGAGCATTAAGACTAAAACACAAAAAGAATAAAGAGACAATCCATCCCGGCTCACGTCATAGGATAAAGTTAAGTATCCTGATGTGGGCGGGATTTTTCAAAATCTCTTTATACTTAAAAAGAGAAGAAAGCTATAAACTTTCCCGCAATTCATCCGATATATTCCTTAGAATAGGGTAAGAACAACAGTCAATTGCAACATATTTTCACACGGAGGTGTTAGAGATGGCAATAGAGGCAATCAAGGGTGCAGGAATGGTTTATCAGGGAAGTACATCAACTGCACAGATAAAGGAACAGGCACAGGGAAGGACAGAGGTGTCCAGTGCGGACAATCAGGTCGTGTCTGACAGCATCGCAAGGAATATTCAGGCGATGAATACGAAGGAAGCAAGCGGTGATTCAGCGGTGATGCCGGAGCGCGGGGACAGGCACAGGCTGCTGCACAAAAGCAGAATGAGAAGAATATGCAGCTTAAAAAGGCTGTGGATGATATCAACAAGAGCGCGTTGGCTGACCAGTCGGAGGCAGTGTTCGGCATCCATGAGAAGACTAACCGCGTGACAATAAAGATAGTTGATAAGAAGACAAAGGAAGTCATCAAGGAGTTTCCGCCGGAGAAGACGCTCGACATGATAGCGAAGGTCTGGGAGATGGCAGGACTCATGGTAGATGAGAAGAGATAGGAGGACACCATGGCAATCAGATTATCGGGAATGACATCAGGCCTGGATACAGATTCTATTGTAAAGGCAATGGTATCGTCATATACCACCAGAAAAGAGAAATATCAGAAGGCGCAGACTAAGCTTGAGTGGACACAGGATGCGTGGAAATCCCTTAATACCAAGGTGTACAGCTTGTACAGCAATATTTCCAATCTGCGATTTTCTACAGCATACAACTTAAAGAAGACATCAGTTTCGGATACTACCAAGGCCACAGTAAAGGCAGGCTCCGGTGCACCAAGCGGCACACAGTCGCTGAAAATCAAGCAGATGGCAAAGGCCGGATATATGACCGGAGCAGAAATTAAGGCAGACAGTGAGAAGACTACACTTGCACAGCTCGGTTACACAGGCGGTGATGCCAAGCTTGAGGTAAAGATGGGGGACGAGACCAAGTCTATCACTCTCAGCGCATCATCAACCATGAACGACGTGGTAAAGGAACTCAGGAATGCGGGGCTTGATGCAAACTACGATTCAAGCTACAAGAGATTTTATATCAGCTCAAAAAAAGACAGGCGTGGCAAACGATTTTACCATAACCGGCAGCAATATAGATGGAGCATCAGCACTTTATAGCCTGGGAATAGCATATGGTGGTGAAAAAGACCACTACCGGTACTTATTCATCCAATCCATATGATGAGTATGCAGCTTTACATGGAGTTTCAGACGATGAGACCAGAGCCAAAATCGAGGCAGCTGTTACAAACTAACAATAATCTGACAACAGATGCGGCGAAGATGAATGCGACAGAGCAAAAATCTTATGAATGCCGTAAATTATGGCTACTCGTATGTCACACTTCAGGCATTTATAAGAATCTTGATGAAAAAAATGCAGGCTATAGTGATAAGCTGAAGCTGCTTGAGAAGCTTGGCTCATCTCGTGATGGCGCATTGATTTCAAAGAATGGTGACAGCTATGATACATATACAAAGACCACGCTGACCGATACAGCCGGTCATACTCTTTATAAGTATATTGACAGCGACAACAATAGCCACTATATTGCAGCCGTTGCTGATAAGGACAAGGATACCACATCGTACTATGATGTGACAGAATCTAACGAGGACAGCTTATACGGACGCTGATGGCAAGGAGCTTGAAGCAGCACCTAAAGTAGTCGATGACACGACACTGACCGTCGGTGATAAGACTTAACAAGAAGGACGAGACAGACGGCAAGTACTATCTGCAAAAGGAAGATGGCACAGCCGATAAAACTGATTCCATCACTGTTTCACAAAAGACTGAGTATACTATTGCGGCAGATGCCGTAAACAAGACAGGTATAGAGTCAGCTTCAGCTGCGTATGACACAATCATAAAGTCAATGGGCGAAAAAGACTAAAGACTCATACGATGAGGCTCTTGCGTCAGTTCAGGCATTTGAGGCTTCAAAGGACGAAGTGCTCGGAAGCGATGACGAGTATTCGGTTGCCAGCCTCACAAAGGCTATTCAGAAGCTTATGCAGCAGGCAAGGATAAGGATGGCGGAGGAAAGAAAGCAGTAGAGCAGCTTTTAGCAGGAAACGGAAAAGAGACTGACGCTTTGTAAATAAAGCCAACACTTGGAGGAGAAAGCAGAGGCCAACACAAAAATAGCAGCAGATAGCAATATTGTAAAGGAGCTTGCCTCAAAGCAGAAGGATTCGGCTGAGTATACACAGGCGCTAAACGACCTGCTTGACAGGGTAAACACTGCATACACGCTTCAGAATAAGGCACTTTTCAATTCACAGGTGAAGAAGGTCGCAGGACAGGATTCGGAGATTGAGCTGAACGGTGTAAAATATACAGGTGACAGTAACAGCTATTCAATCAATGGACTGACAATCGAGGCACTTGCTGAGACCGGAGACAGTGCTATAAGCATTACAACCAGCACAGATACACAGGGTGTATATGATAAGGTAAAGGATTTTCTGACAGAGTACAACAACATCATCAACGAGATGACGAAGCTATACAATGCTGATTCAGCAGGAAGCTACGAGCCGCTCACGGATGATGAAAAGGATCAGATGTCTGATAAAGAGATTGAGAAGTGGGAGACAAAGATTAAGGACTCTCTGCTTCGCAGGGATTCTACACTTGGCAGCGTAATGACAGCAATGCAGACAGCATGATGTCATCAGTGAGATAGGTGGCAAGAAGTACTCGCTATCAAGCTTTGGAATAAGCACACTTGGATTTTGAATGCAGCGGAGAATGAGCAGAATGCATATCACATTGATGGTGATGAGGATGACGCCAATACATCCGGCAAGACAGATAAGCTCATGGCAGCTATAAACGATGATCCGGATACGGTAATGCAGTTTATGCAGCAGCTTTCAACTAATCTGTATAGTGCAATCGGTGACAAGATGAAGTCTACAGATTTGAGCTCAGCATTTACCATCTACAATGACAAGCAGATGAAGACAGAGTACACTAACTACACCAAAGACTATTAAGGAATGGGAGAAAAAAATCTCAGATCGTGAGGATTACTACTACAACAAGTTTACTCAGATGGAGTCAGCTATGACCAAGCTCAACAGCACACAGAGCTCAATTAGCAGCTACTTCTCATAAAAAGATACCAGGGAGGGTATATTATGTTACAAAATAAAGCATACGCAGCATATGCAAACAACAAAATCATGACTGCATCACCGGCAGAGCTTACACTCATGCTGTATGATGGTGCAATCAAATTTTGCAATATTGCAATCATGGCAGTGGAGAAGGAGGATATCCAGCAGGCTCACACAAACATCCGCAAGGTTGAGCGTATCATAGAAGAGTTCCAGTCCACACTTGATGACAAATATCCGGTATCAAAGGATTTTAACAATGTATATACATATCTTCACAGACGTCTTGTCGAGGCAAACATAAAGAAGGACAAGGAGATTCTTGAGGAGGTGCTTGAGCACCTGCGCACTATGCGTGACGCGTGGAAAGAGGTTATGCAGGCCACATGTAACGGAAACAAGCTGCATGTGTCATAGATAAATGTATCATAAATCACCGACAGGATTATAGAGAGTTTTAACTTAAACAAAACGCAGAGACAGCAGCATGAAGCTAGTTTGTTTGTGCGTTTTGTGCTATCATAGAGATGATTATAGTTAAAACAATCGAAAATACAGGGGGAACACAATGGAACAGACTTACATAGATATAATGATACAAAGCCTCGAGAAAAAGGAACAGGTACTCGACAGGATAATAGAGCTTGATATCAAGCAGAAGAACCAGCTCGAGGATCCACAGCTCACACCTGACGACTTTGACGAGGTAGTTGAGGCAAAGAGCAGGCTCATCGACCAGCTCAATAATTTAGACTCAGGCTTTGAGAAGCTTTTTGAACGTACAAAGGAAGAACTGAATGGTCACAAAGAGGACTACAAGGAGCAGATACGCACCATGCAGGAGCATATCCGCAGTATCACGGACAAGAGCGTAAAAATACAGAGTCAGGAGGCCCGCAACAAGGATCTCATGACTCTGAAATTTGCGTCCATAAAGAAGCAGGCCCGCGAGGTGCGTGTCGGCACGCAGGCCGCAAGCCGCTACTACAAGTCCATGTCAGGAACCGGATATATGGAGCCGCAGTTTATGGACAATAAAAAGTGAAAAGTTTAATTTAATATTTCACCACAATATCCCCAAGCCCTGAGTCGATAACCAGGTGCTTTTTGGCATGCTCATTTACCTCATACTCATCATTATAGTCATTACCGTTGATTGTGATATCGCCTGTACCGGAGTCCAGGTCCATCATGTAGCCGTCAAGTGACTGTGAGGATGTCACGGTGATGTTACCTGTACCGCCGTCGATATCCATCTCGTCAAAGGCACAGTTTTCAAAGCTAAGATTGCCGGTTCCGCCATCCACATCACATGTGGCGAAGCTGCAGTCTGTGACATATAAATCGCCTACGCCGGTGTCAAATTCTGCATCGGCTGCGGTCAGGGAATTAAGGTTTACCTCGCCTACACCGGTATCAAGGGAGAGCTTGTTCAATGCTGTACCCTCAGGAATGGTAACAGTGATTTCACTTGTGGTGTTTCTTTTGTAGTTGGCTCTATTGCTCTGTGATATTGTGAGGGTATCGCCGGAGCTCTTAATCTTTGGAACCAGTCGCTTGTTGCATTTGTATGAGACCATGTAGCTGTCACCGGTTTTTACGTTGATGTTCGATATGGTTGTATCAAATACCAGGTTTGAAAATTCATCGACTGAAAGCTCCTCTGTGCATACGTTTCCGAGAGACTTGTCTGAGCGCGGAATCAGATTGTCAAACAGGTCTAGGGCAAAGCCTCCGATATGGTAGAGACTCCCGGCGATGATGCAGACCACGGTAATTATTGTAATTATTATTAGATATATATTCTTTTTCATGACTTGTCTCCATTTCTGAATTATCTTGTTGCATAATTTGTTTTGTGATTATTCAAAATATGCTACACACATTTTTGACTGTCTTGGTTTCCATTAATTTCCATGTTTATCGCCGAGCAGATTTTCCACCAGCGAATTGATGATTGCGGCTATTGGCCAGATAATCCATGTGATACCCCAGTCAAAGGTAATAAAGCTCCAGCATAGATAAATGCATGTGACTGTTGACCAGTAAACTGACATGATTGCAGCCACAACAGGGTTTTCATAGTGCACCTTGCCATCGTGTGAATTGGCAAAATTACCGCCCATAGTCTGTGCTCCGTTCAGGGAAAGAAGCTTGTCAAAGCTTGATTTCTTCATGTTTGTGAATACTATCATGAATACACCGATTGCTATAAACACGAGCACGAGTCCGCCTGAAAGTGAGTCTGCGAAGGTGCTTTTGGTGTTCAGTGAGCTGATTATGATTGCCGGCACTGCGCAGAGTATGCAGAGCATGATACCCACTGTTAAAAGCATCGCATGTGTGGAGCGGTAGCTTTCCTTTCGCTCGTTGACCCAGTTTGCCGTCTCAAAATCTATACAGTAAGGTTTTTGTTTCAGGTAGCTCCACTTGGATGAGATAGAGCCTGAAAAAATAAAGAAGCCGACTGCCACAGCGATGCACAGAAAAAGTATTGTGACGCCTATTGCATCTGCTATGTCGTCTGATGCATGGGTAAAAGGAATATATTCGCAAAATATAGGTCCGAGACTGGCTACAATACATAGGAGCACTCCAAAGGCAGTGAGATATGCGTGCTTTGCAGAATCCCTGAGAAATGCAGCTGCAGTTTCGTGTGAGAGTGTATTGGCGGCAGGCATTGCCTGACTGGGATCCACGAAGCTCTTGATACCGAGTGAGTCGGCGAGCTCGTCAAGATTTCCAAACTCTGATATGACTATACCTATGGCTTCGTTGTCAGATTTGCCCTCGGATATTAATTCGTTGTATTTATCCTCCATCATCTGATAGAGCTCATATTTGGCTTTTTGCACCTCGGGGGTATTCGGGAGGTGCGAAAACATATTTTCCAGATAATTCTTTATAGTTTCCATAAAATGTCTCCTTTAAAATCGTATAAATTTGCTTACTACATCAAGTGTCAGCTTCCATTCCTCGCATTTCATCCTGTAATATTCTCTGCCGGCATCAGTAATCTGATAGTAGGTCCGGCGCTTTCCACTTGCATTGTCGTTCGAAGAGAATGATGTGATATAGCCGTTTTTCTCAAGGCGGGTAAATGCAGAGTAGAGAGTTGTTTCTTTTATGACGTATTTTTCCTCGGATATCAGCTTTATCTGCTTTGAAATCTCGTAGCCGTAGGATGGTCTGTCGAGGAGCAGGTAGAGTATGATGGTATCGTTGTATCCGCGGATGACATCGCTGCTTATATTGAGCATTATTCACCTCCTGTATAAAGTGTTTAATTTCATCTTAAAATTATTCAATACTACGAGTAACATACTACGAGTGTCATACTATGTCTGTCGTAGTAAACATATCACATGTTGTTTTTCGTGTCAACCATGATTTTAAAAGGTTAGCCATTCCGTACAAAAATTAGCGGTAAAATACATTGACACAGCCCATGTCATTTGATATATTTTTTAGAAACAAAGGCGATTAATTAAATACACACTACCTCTGAGGGAGTAGTTCGCGTATCATTACATATACGTGGTTTGTCAACAGACCGGTCAATAGACCTGGCAAACATTAAAGAATGAGACTCAAGTATGCAGCACACAATAAAGCTATATAAGCCATAAATTATAGCTTTATAAGGTTTCGTGTCTGCATGCGAGGGTCTCATTTTTTCATATGCATATTGTAGAATTAATTACAAAATCAGAGACAGCCCGGTACAAACGAAAATTTAATCGCCGCACATTAGGCAAAAGGGAGAAAAATATGGTATTATTTATTGAAATCCTGCTTATAGGAGTAGGTTTGTCAATGGACGCCTTCGCAGTATCCATCTGCAAGGGACTTGGAATGACAAAGGTAAACAGAAAGCAGGCGCTGACAATCGGTCTGTATTTTGGAGGATTTCAGGCGCTCATGCCGTTTATCGGCTATATGCTGGGCATCCGGTTTGAGAAGTACATCACAAGCATTGACCACTGGATAGCATTCATTTTGCTGGGCTTTATCGGTGGCAAGATGGTTTATGAGGCAGTGAAGGAAAAGGATGATGACGCGGTCGTGGAAAAAGACCTGGCGCTCAATCAGGGAGAGATGCTTCTGCTTGCAATTGCGACAAGCATCGATGCGCTTGCAGTCGGAATCATGTTTGCATTTACCTATGACAGCTTAAACATCTACTGGGCTATTGCAATCATCGGATTTACAACCTTCGTGCTCTCAATCATCGGAGTCATAGTCGGAAACTTTTTCGGCAATAAATATAAAAAGAAATCAGAGATAGCCGGAGGAATCATTCTCATACTCATAGGTGTGAAGATATTGCTTGAGCATCTGGGAATTATAAGCTTTTAAAAATAAAAAATGGAGGATTCAACATGGAAAATTTCATCAATAATGCACCGTTTATAGTGGTGCTGCTCTGCCTCATAGTGGGCTTTGTGTTTTTGGTAAAGGGCGCAGACCTGTTCGTGGAGGCAGCTCAAGCGTGGCAAAGCGCTTCAAGGTGCCGTCACTTATCATTGGACTGACAATTGTCGCGATGGGAACTTCGCTTCCTGAAACAGCGGTCAGTGTGGCAGCATCCATAGCACACAATAATACGCTTGCAGTCAGCAACGTGACAGGCTCAAACATATTTAACCTTATGGTAGTAATCGGCGTGTGCGCTTTGATGACACCGATAGTGGTGGATGGAGCATCATTAAAAAGGGATTTCCCATTTTCGATGATATGTGCCATTTTACTTCTTGTCATGGGAACAATCGGCATGACACTCGGCAGAGTGGACGGGATAATACTGCTCGGCTGCTTTGCAGGATATATTTTCTACCTTATCAGACACACATTAAAACAGAACAGGCAGTCATCAGATGAGGAGGTCGATGAGATACCGCTTATCTCAATGCCAAAAGCAGTGATTTTCATCCTGATCGGAGCTGTCGGTATCGCAGTAGGCGGAGATGTCGTAGTAGACAGTGCAAGCCGCATAGCGATTGACCTTGGAATGAGCCAGACACTCGTCGGACTGACCATCGTATCTATCGGAACATCGCTTCCGGAGCTTGTGACATCAATAGTCGCAGCCAGAAAAAACGAGGTCGATATGGCACTCGGAAATGCAGTCGGCTCATGCATTTTCAACATACTCATGGTGCTCGGAATTGCATCAGCCATCAGCCCGATAGCATTCATACAGGAAAATATCATAGATATTATCGTGCTTGTGGTATTTTCACTCATCGTGTGGATTATGGCATGGACAAAGCGTGAGATAAAAAGAGGCGAGGGTATCATCATGCTGCTAATGTATGCGGCATATACAGCGTATATTATTATACGATAGGGTAAAATAAGATTAAAAAAAACAGGTGCACAGATGGTTAAAGTCTGTGCACTTTGTATTATAATCAAATGATATAAAAATTAATGGTATTGAGGAATCAAAAATACAGATAAACTTATTCTAGTTGACTTACAACAGTTGACAATTTAAAAGCCACATGCTACTCTAGAAATGTATGAGATAAAAGCGACGAAAAAAGAGAGTACTTTTATGGCAGATTTACAGAGAAATCCCACACAGGCTGAGAGGGGATGACCTAAAGTAGGAGGAACATGGCTTTGGAGCAGCAGTATCGAACCATTGGCTAGATACTGACAGGAACCGCCTGTTATAGCGGAAAGAGGCGCAGCAGTGCCGGCAAAAGATGCCGGATGATTTTGATAGCTGCGTGAAGAGAAGTGGTACCACGATATAATCGTCTTCTTGGGAGTTTTCTCCTAAGGAGGCGTTTTTTAGCGTATAAAAGAAGTATGATGAGCATAAAGAACGCGCAAACTTGTTTGCATAAGTGCTTTATGCGAAATCAGACGGCATAACGGAGACCGAAAATTGTAGCTGCGAAGCAGCGGAGAAGCCTTGAAAAGGCGAATTTGAGGGTGGAGTTATGTATTTATACGCATTTTAAAAACAGGAGGAAATTAAATTGGCAAACAAAGGTAAATATTACATGACAACAGCCATTGCGTACACATCAGGCAAGCCTCATATCGGAAACACATATGAGATCATCCTTGCAGACGCAATCGCCAGATACAAGAGAGCAGAGGGATACGACGTATATTTCCAGACAGGAACAGATGAGCACGGACAGAAAATCCAGGAAAAGGCTGAGGCAGCCGGAATTTCACCGAAGGAGTATGTAGATCAGATTTCAGGTGAGGTAAAGAGAATCTGGGATATGGTAAATTCATCATATGACAATTTTGTCCGCACAACAGATGAGGACCATGAGAAATGTGTAAAGAAAATCTTCAAGAAGCTTTACGATCAGGGCGACATCTACAAGGGCTCATACGAGGGACTTTACTGTACACCATGTGAGTCCTTCTGGACAGAGTCACAGCTCGTGGACGGAAAATGCCCGGACTGCGGACGTGAGGTACAGCCTGCAAAGGAGGAGGCATACTTCTTCAAGATGAGCAAATATGCGGACAGACTCATCGACTACATCAACACACACCCTGATTTCATCCAGCCGGTTTCAAGGAAAAACGAGATGATGAACAACTTCCTGCTTCCGGGACTGCAGGATCTTTGCGTATCAAGAACATCATTCAGCTGGGGAATTCCAGTAGATTTCGATCCAAAGCATGTAGTGTATGTATGGCTTGATGCCCTCACAAACTATATCACAAAAATCGGCTACGATCCTGACGGATCATCAGAGCTTTTTAAGAAAAACTGGCCTGCAGATCTGCACCTTATCGGAAAAGATATCGTGCGTTTCCACACTATTTACTGGCCTATTTTCCTTATGGCACTTGACCTTCCGCTTCCAAAGCAGGTATTCGGACATCCATGGCTGCTTCAGGGCGGTGACAAGATGAGTAAGTCAAAAGGAAACGTTATCTACGCAGACGATATGGTCAGACTTTTCGGCGTAGATGCCACACGTTACTTTGTGCTTCATGAGATGCCATTCGAGAACGACGGAATCATCACATGGGATCTTGTAATCGAGAGATTCAACTCAGACCTTGCAAACATACTTGGAAACCTTGTAAACAGAACAGTTTCCATGAGCAATAAATATTTTGACGGAATCGTAAAGAGCACAGGCGCAACAGGCGATGCAGATCAGACTGCCATTGACGCAGATCTTAAGGCTGTTGTTACCGGCACAAGAGATAAAGTGGCAAAGAAAATGGAAGGACTTCGTGTGGCAGATGCCATCACAGAGGTATTCGCACTTTTCCGCCGCTGCAACAAATACATCGACGAGACAACACCTTGGGTGCTTGCAAAGGACGAGGCACAGCAGGATCGTCTTGCTGAGGTGCTTTACAACCTCACAGAGTCTATCACAATCGGAGCAAGCCTGCTTCATTCATTCCTGCCAGAGACAGCAGAAAAGATTGTGGCACAGCTTAACACAACACTCCGTGAGTTCGATGATCTTGACAAATTTGGTCTTTATGAGAGCGGCACAAAGGTTACAGACAAACCTGAGATCCTCTTCGGCAGATTAAAGGCAGAGGATGTGATGCCTGAGGTAGAGAAAATCCAGGCGGTACAGAAAGCAGAGTTTGAGGCTGAGCAGGCTAAGCTTGCTGCAGTTGAGGGTAAGGCAGCATGTGGCTGTGGTGCAGGTGAAAATGCCGCAGATGGTGCAGACCTTGAGCCTATGGATGTGGAAGCAAAGGAAGAAATCACATTTGATGATTTCGAAAAGCTTCAGTTCCAGGTTGGTGAAATCGTAAAATGTGAGGCAGTTGCGAAGTCAAAGAAGCTTCTCTGCTCACAGGTAAAGATTGGAAACCAGACAAAGCAGATAGTATCAGGTATAAGAAAGTACTATTCTCCTGAGGAGATGGTAGGCAAGAAGGTAATGGTTCTCGTAAACTTAAAACCGGCTAAGCTCGCAGGTGTTTTATCAGAGGGAATGCTGCTGTGCGCAGAGGATGCAGAGGGCAATCTCGCACTCCTGACACCGGAGAAACCAATGCCGGCAGGAGCACCTATTGAATAGGACGTAAGCGACGAGAAGTACAAGATTTAAGGCGAATATGAAATTGTGCTTGAATAATTTCATATTTGGCTAAATCGAAGTTCGGCGACCGCCGAACCATCCTGGAAATCCTTGATTTCGGGATAGGTACTTCTATCAGAAATAAGCTATAATATATCTCAAAAATGCACTTTATTGAGCAGGGAAAGGAGTCTCATATGGAATATTTTGATATAGTGGACGAGCAGGGAAATCCAACAGGACAGACCGTAGAGCGCAAGCAGGCGCACAGAAACAATATACTTCATAGGACTGCGCATGTCTGGATAGTCAGACACCGTGGAAATTCCATACAGATACTTTTGCAGAAAAGGTGCATGGAAAAAGACTCCTTTCCGGGCTGTTATGACATATCAAGTGCGGGACACATACCGGCCGGTGTGGACTATATACCGTCTGCACTCAGAGAGCTTAGGAGGAGCTGAGCCTGACAATAGATCCGGCACAGCTTATCGACTGTGGACTGCACAGACACCATGCAGACGAGGTGTTTCACGGAGAAAGATTCCTGGACAACCAGATAAGCAAGGTGTTTCTTCTGTGGCTCGATGTGGACGAAGCGGACATCACCGTGCAGAAGGAGGAAATCGACTCTGTAAAGTGGTTTGACTACGCAGAGTGTAAGCAGGACGTGATAAACGGCACGATTCCAAACTGCATAGATGTGGCGGAGCTTGAGATGCTTGAGCCACACTTTGTAGAATGAAATTTTTGTTGAAATTGTGTGGCGGTGGCTCTATTCGAGTCTATCATGAGAACATAAAAATATATTTTACGTTAAATCAATTGGGAGGATACTATGAAATCAACAAAAGACTCTCTCTTAGAGGATATCAAGGCAGAATTTGCCGAGGTCAATGCCATGATGGAGGCGCTCGAAGCAAAGGAGCCGGAGGATGAGGCGAGTGAAGCCTATGACAAGTGGATTGAGGAGTGTGAGCAGCTCGCCATCGAGTCAGAATCACTCATGACACTTATAGATTACAAGATGACACAGGGACTGTAGAGGGATATCCTGTATATATTATACAAAAAAACTTCAA
>ENA-OQDD01000465-OQDD01000465.1-human-gut-metagenome-genome-assembly--contig:-NODE-465-length-16654-cov-1.673867_pt1 | contig 16654 bp, 16 predicted proteins | sample MGYA00242507_ERZ504598 | MGnify/ENA primary metagenome ERZ504598 (study PRJEB26092, sample SAMD00036318) | human gut metagenome | host: Homo sapiens | study: EMG produced TPA metagenomics assembly of... | reverse complement strand
TTTGTCTAGGCTCTTTACTTTCACGGACAAACCTGGAGGCTTGGCTGATTTATCGTTTACCGACTTGACCGAGTAAACAGACAAGCTTGTCTTTGCACGGGTCATGCCGACATAAAACAGCCTTCGCTCCTCCTCTATGTCCTTTTCAAGCACAGCCTTTTTATACGGCATTATCCCTTCATTTGCATCAATTATATACACGTTTTCAAATTCAAGCCCCTTTGAGCTGTGAAGGGTTGCAAGTGTCACGGCATTAGGGTCACTTTCTTTCGATAAAGCCATAAGCTTCATCTGCTTTGTATATTCCCTTATATGCTCATACCACTCTTCATAGGTAGCAAAACCCTTGGCACCTGACTGGATTTCATCCAGTATATCAAACAAATCCTCTTTATTTATATTCCTATACTCGGCATATTCAGCTAAAAAGTCGTCATAACCAATCCCTCTTCTGATATAGTTTATGCTGGCATATGGATTCATCCGGCTTATAAGCTTCATGTCATACTCGAGCTTTTCTATCCGCTCAGCTATCCACGGCTTCTCATCAAACAGCTTAATCCACTCATCAAATGCCACAGTTGCATCACACAGGCTGTCTCTTGACAGATACCGCTTAGGTCTGTTCATAATCTGCAAAAATCAGCTCTGTCTCTGCTGCCTCCTGCAATTCTTTGGTATGTAAACAAGTCTCTGGCAATCCAGTGCTCATATATATTAGGTATATTATCCTTTGTTTTGAATGGGATATTATAGCTCATAAGCTGCTCTATAAGCTGTCTTGGCTGGGTATTTGTCCTGAAAAGCACCGCAAAGTCGCTGAATACAGCTCCTGCCTTTATCTTTTTATCTATATCGCGTATGAGAAAGATATTTTCGTCTCTTCTGTTTTCAAAATCAGCAAACGTAACAGGCGCCTTTGACTTGCTTGCCGCAATGATTTTCTTATCAAATCTCTCCCTGTTGTGCGAGATGAGATTCAGCGAGGCCTCCACTATATATCTGCCACATCTGTAATTAGTATCTAAAAGGATTCTTTTTGCATCCGGATAGTCCTTCTCAAACCCAAGCATTATCTCAGGCTTTGACCCTCTGAAGCGGTATATTGACTGGTCATCATCTCCTACAATAAACAGATTGTTCTGTGGAGCGGCAAGCATTTTTATAATCTCATACTGCAGACGGTTAATATCCTGAAACTCATCAATCAGTATGTATTTATACTTGTTCTGCCACAATGCCAGTATATCAGGTCTTTCCTTAAACAGCTCATAAGTATACGAGAGCATATCATCAAAATCAATAAGCCTGTTTTCCTTAAGCCTTGTCTCATATTTTTTATATATATCCCTGAATATTTCCTCACCACACACTCCCGAGTAGAAATTTTCTATATCAATGCGGCTGTTTTTAATCAGACTGATTTCAGCAAGTAAATTGCCTATAAACTCATTCTCATCCTTGTATTCAAGGCGGCAGTAGGATAAAATTTCCCTGATAAAGCCGTATCTCACAGACTCATCAGCAATATTGGCACTTGTAAAGCGATATGCATATTTGAGTATCGTAAAAAAGACAGCATGAAAAGTACCAAAAGATACGTTCACCCTCTCGTCTTTCATCAGTGAATTAAAACGCTCCTTCATCTCATTTGCAGCAGCCTTGGTAAAGGTGATAACTAAAATTTCAGAAGGCTTCACATGATGCTTTGTTATTAAGTTTTTAGTCCTGTGTGTGATAACTGCGGTCTTACCGGAACCCGGTCCTGCTAAAACAAGCATAGCGCCATCCTTGTGTTCGATGGCGCCAAGCTGGGCTTTGTTAAAATTCATAAAATACCCTTTGTTAATAGATTAGTTATTAGAAAGCTTTTCTATGCCTTTCTTAATTCTGGCTATAGACTCCTCTTTGCCAAACACCTCCATAAGCTCTGTAGCTCCGCCCGGTGTCATCTGCTTGCCTGAAACAGCGGTACGGATCGGCCACATAACATAGCCTATCTTAATAGCCCTTTTCTGTAGCATATGCCTTAAGAGTCTCAAAAAGTGCATCATTTGAGAAATCATCACAGCTTTCAAGAATAGGAACCACATCGTTTAATACCTCAAGTGATGTCTCTGGGTTTGTCTTCATCTTCTTGTGAGTATACATTGCAATATCATAATCCGGAAGCTCTTCAAAGAAATCAATATGTTCCTTGATATCAGGGAATATCTCAATACGTGTCTGAACCATTCTTGCTATCTTCTTAAGGTCATAATCCTTTGTGACAACCTCCTTAATGTATGGCAGTGCATCTCATAGAATTTGTCAAAATCAAGCTTCTTTATATATTCTCCGTTCATCCATTTAAGCTTTGTGAAGTCAAATACAGCAGGTGATTTGCTCATATGATGATAATCAAACTTCTCAACAAGCTCAGGAAGTGACATAATCTCCTGATTGTCTGAAGGACTCCAGCCAAGAAGCGCTACAAAGTTTACAATAGCCTCTGTAAGGAATCCCTGATCCAGTAAATCTTCAAAGGATGAGTGACCACATCTCTTTGAAAGCTTATGATGCTCCTCATCTGTGATAAGCGGACAGTGCACATATACAGGCACATCCCATCCAAATGCCTCATAAAGTCTGTTATACTTAGGGGATGATGAAAGATACTCGTTTCCTCTGACTACATGTGTGATGCCCATCAGGTGATCATCTACTACGTTTGCGAAATTGTATGTAGGATATCCGTCAGATTTGATAAGAATCATATCATCAAGCTCTGCATTATCTACTGTGATATCTCCGTAAATCTCATCCTCGAATGTGGTTGTGCCCTCTGTAGGGTTGTTCTGTCTGATAACATATGGCTTGCCGGCCGCGAGATTTGCCTCAATCTCCTCCTTTGACAGGTGCAAGCAGTGCTTATCATATATAGAGATTTCCTTTCCTGCAACAGTTGTTTTAAGACTGTCAAGACGCTCCTTGTCACAGAAGCAGTAATATGCCTCTCCCTTGTCAATAAGTTCCTTTGCATACTTCATGTAGATACCCTGTGCCACACGCTCACTCTGCACATATGGACCGCATCCACCATCTTGTCAGGTCCCTCATCATGGACAAGTCCTGTCTCTTCGAGTGTCCTGTTTATAATATCAACAGCACCCTCCACCTGGCGTACCTGATCTGTATCCTCTATACGGAGAATGAAATCACCGCCCTCATGCTTTGCAATCAGATAAGCATACAGTGCTGTTCTTAAATTTCCTACATGCATTCTTCCTGTCGGGCTTGGTGCAAATCTTGTTCTAATCTTACTCATTTTAAAATGTGCTCCTCTATATTAATATTTTTTAGTCATTTTTCAATTTGAAATTATATAACAATATGGAAATTTTATCAATCCTCAGATTGAACTTCCATATCAAGCTCTGCGATTTTATTTAAAATTCTGTTTACCTCGTGGATTCTGTCACCAAGCTCGCTCCTATGTGATAAAATCTCTCGTCTTAGCCTGGTTATAGTCTCCACATTGCAGGACATCCTGCCCCTTAATTTTTGTCTCCTGACTATAAGTTCATGCTTCTGCTCAACCATCTCCTTGTGATCCACAATAGCGTTTGTGTAGTTGAGCCATACTCTGGCATCGTAGAAGTCATTTTTACTAAGCACCGAACAAGCTTTTTGCTGTTGTATTCCAGATCCTCGTTTGTCCTTCTGAAGCGCTCCTTGTCTTTTACAGCGAGAAGATACTGCTCATAGTTGTATACAAATTCCTTTGAATTCTTCACATGATACTTCTCGTATGTGTAGTCAACAGCATTTTTTTTATACTTACATACTTGATCTTCACTCTGTTTTCAAGAGCTACTGCTTTATTTTTGGATGCTGCAGCGCTTTTTACTTCATCTGAATAGCTTTGATATGTCAAAAGCACAAACGAGCCTGCAACCGCTGAAAGAAGTGCCCCGATAAGCATAAAGATAGTGGTATCGGCTCCATATACAATCTGCATCAGCGTGCATACAGCTACCACTACAGCAAAAAATACCACTAAAAGCACTGCGTACACCCTAAATACCGCTGTCTGCTTTTGGCATATTCACCATCTATATCGAACTGCACTTTTTCTCCCTCGAGATACCTCAGGTCTTTATTTATTACATCCAGACTGCTTTCGTTTTTTCAAGACGCTTTATTGCCCGCGGAATCTCATCCTCCAGTTGCTGCATCTGCGCATACTGGCTGTCTGATATGCGGTTTTTGGTCTTTAAAAAATCACTTCTGGTCTTTTCGAGTGTCAATTATGTTTGCAGCCGCATCATTCATGGTCTTTTTATCTGTCTCTGACATTATTTTCCATCCTTTCTATGTCAGTCAGATAATTTGTGACAAGTGCATACTCTGTTCTGTTATCCTCGAGTTCTCTGGCGGCATCAACCATCTGTTCACATATTTCAACTACATTGAACCCTTTAGTACTCTCATCCGGTATACTCTCAATATGTAATTGTGTATCATCGGTCTTTTTTTTGCGTTTAAATAACATGCGCCCTGTAATCCTCTTTGTATTTCAAAATTGTTTCTTTTGGTCTGCCCTCATCGCAACCATCTGAAGCTTCTGCATATACGCCCTTTAATACGCTGTCCAGATTATTTATTTCCTGCTCTGTAACACTATATTCCCTGACAATACGCGCATATCCTATATCGTTATTATCAAGCTTATAGGCATATAGACAAGACCACAGCGATTTTCTGTCCCCATTTTGCCTGAAAGCCTCAAGATATAAATCCGCTGCTATATCAAATAAAAACAGCTGCACATAGGCTGTAGCCAGATTGTGAATATATGTTTCCGTACAATACACGCTCAGTATGCTTTGCATCCTCACATGACAGCAGCTTTTTGTATTCAAAAATTGCTACAGTGTACTTTTTCTTCTCCATCAGTCTGTCTGCCCTGATTTTCAAGCACTCAAACTCGCTCTTTTCCTCGAGCTCCTTAAGTGCATCATGTGTGTTCTTAAGCTCCTCCTTAGTGCAGTAGCCGCTGTACTCAAGCAGCTCAGTCACAAAAGCAGACAGTCTGCCGTTTGTGGATATAATGGTTCTAAGATGCATGGCAAGCTTTGGCAGATGTGCATGGTTTTCAATCCAGGTGCACAGCTCAAGACTCATGAAGTCATCATCCAAAAGATATGTATTGTTGATTATATAATAATTAAGCTCCTCTATCGAGTAAACATTTATAGACATACCCTCTATGTAATAGGCATGGCCGCTATAGCTTCATTACACAGTAATAATTCTCCATATGCCTCCTACATAGTCATCTCATAGTGCCAGACTTTGCCCGAGCTCATAAATATTTCGCCAAAGCCTAAATCCTTAATCTCTATATCTATCCTGTCATCAGATACAGGTGTCGCCGTGATTCTGATGCGTGTAGCTCTATCCGCCTGGGCGGCATATCCGTAAGTCTTAGTGTCTCAATCTTTGCCTCCCTGCTTTTAGGAAGCTGCTTCCAGAAATCCACCTCATAAGAGCCTGAAATTATAACCTCACACTGCCCCTTGGATTCAAACCAGTTGCTTCCGGCACTGATAAGATTATAAAACGACAGTTCTCCCTTATCATGTACCTTAAGGCTCAGATTGAACTTCATCTCATTCTCGCCCATATATACAAAAGGCCATTCTGCTTCCTTATCCCTCGTGGCTGCCGCATAGCATGCTCCCTTAGTAAAGAGGTTATTGCCCATGAACACTCGTCTGCCCTTGCACAAAAGTGCAACAGACTGCTTCATCCAGCCCTCAGCAAACGTATCTCCCACGAGAAAGACCGTTGAGATAATCTGATTCTTAAAGCTCTCATTTATTATATCCAAAAAGCTTTTGTCCTTATCATTTTTATCCAGAGTATAGCTTATGCTTTCATCTATAGATACTACCTGTGGCGTTGTGCGAAGATCCCTCTTTAGGATAAAAAAATATACTCTCCTTTTCCTGCATAAACATCACCACATCATGAAGCCACAGTGACTTGTCCTGGTTCAGTGCAAATAATAAAAGCTCTCCTTCCGGTCTATGACCGTAAGCTGTCTGGAATTTATGCCAAGCCTGACCGCCATGCCATAAACATGCTCACGTTCTCCTTTGTCAGCCTGTCAACACATATAACAAGCCTGTCAAAGATGAATGGTTACCAAGCTTGGATGGCAGTTCCATAACCTTTTTAAGAAACAAGGCCAAAAGCTCCTCTGCCATAAATGAATCATCATCAATGACTATTTTTCACTATTCAGTGCTCTCTTAAGCAGCTGGTCAATACACACCATCTCACCGCTTTTAGAGAGTCTTCTTGCCTCATCTCCATAATACCATTTGCCAATGCTCTTACGGCGTGCAAGTACAAGAGGAATCTGAAACTCCTCACTGCCCGCAACAGTGCTGACAGTCTCCGGCTCTTTCATATTCTGTTGAAAATAACTAACCATAGCATAGCTGTCATTTAAGTCTATGCCTATATAGTATGAATTGCCATTATGTCCCATTATAAATCCTCTTAAATCAGCTTAAAAAGCTGCTTAGTCGCAGCATCCAGCCTTTTATATTCGTCTATATTGCTCTTTAAGGTTGTCTCATCAGACAGTGTATCTGATATTATCATCTCATTAATCAGATCATAGCGGCTGTGATCATTGTCACCCGGTATATTGTTGCATGTAAGTCGATTGCTCTCCTTCACCTCTATAGCTGTTGTCATGCTCCTCAGTAATATAATACCTGATCAGCTCACCGAAAAATATGACGAAGGTCTTTACGTATATGCCGTCGTACATCTCAACCATATCCTCTGTATTAAACTCTTCACCATCCTCGTCTCGGCTGTAATGCAGCACAACATGAGCCCCCGGAGTACTTTCATACTGTAAAATGCCTTGTCATAGATGAAATACTTCTTCAGCAGTCTGTAATCAAGCTTCGCAAAAAAATCAAAATACATATTGTTATATATATAATATTTAAGCAATGTATCTTCAATCTCAAGCTCAGCCTGAGTGATATCCGTTATTTCAGCAAAATGCTTCAATAGGGCTAACTGGCAGGCATCATTTAATGTTCTGTTTCCAATAAATCGCTTTTCGATAATATCAAAAATAAAATCGGCCTTGCACATGCCACTATGCAGATATCCATGTGCCACAAGAGATATATAAGCTAAAATCAGCTTATCATTTCCGGCTCTTTTATAGTATTCCAGAAAGATATCCGATATCTTTTCAGGCTCAATCTGCGTATAAATACCCTGTTCGAGAATACGCTCATCAAGCTTCATGGAAGATATTGAAAACTTATCAGCAGCATGCCACAGATTAATCAGTTCGTCTGTAGGCCCGGTATAGTTTTCACACAGGTATTTAAGCACCAGGTCACTGTATTTGCCTGTTTTAAAGGCAGATATGGCAAGCTGCACCATAAAATCATCATCTACATGCTGCACCTTAAGCGCATTCTCACACAAAACCACCTTTGATGCGGCAGCAAGCATGTCTATTCCATACTCCATGGCCATATCATATGCCTTTTCATAGAGGCGGTTTGATACAAGCATGTCAATAAGATATTTTCTTGCATCCTTTTGCAGGGTATCAAAATTAATGCTTTGCAAAAACGGCCTGACGTAATCCTCATAATCGTGAAGCTGACAATATTTTAAAATTCTGTATCCCATAACAGCTTTGTAGGAATCAGAAAAGGATTCACTATAAAATACAGGTTTAAACAGCTTCAAATCATCCTTTGTAAAATCAGAATAATCCCTTACATTCTTAAAATGTGACACTATATACTGTGGTCTGTCAGGCGAGAGGCTTATACACCTGTCAAGGTATTTCTCGGCATCCATCAGCCTCTGCAGTCTGTATGAGATGCTTTTAACATATCTATAGCCCCTTGAGTCCTCAAAAAGTATAACATAGTCGTTTGAAAACAGTTCAAAATAAGCACACTGGTCTGTAACCGGAACTATCTGAGGCTCCTTCATTTCATTCTGATATATGATAGCTCTCACTATGCGCTTATCAAATACAATAAGCTTAGTGGTATATATAATATCGTGAAAAAGCTGCCGACAGCTCTTCAATTGATAAATCCCAACTCAAGCATATCCTCGTATAAAACAGCCAGATTGTCATCAATATGCCTAAGCTGTACCTGGTCCATGGCAAACCTACCCATAGCTTTCCTGTACTTGTGGTAGACCTCAGGCTCTGTTTCCTTGGCAGCAATTATATTGTTGTAAAGCACTGCAAGCTTTCGGTATGGCAGCTTATTATCAAAGCTGAAATACATCTGGATGACCTTTGGCACAGGGGAAATCTGCCTGTCATTCATCGTAAGGAGATACGACTCATACAAGCCTGTCAGACGCAGCTTATTCTCGATACCCAGCTCAAACCATTTATGAAAACAGGTATCATTTTTGTGTCCCTTAATCAGGTAGCTGCATATGATGCCGACATACTCTGCCTCCGGACATATCTCATAGGCTGCTGTAAGAAGCTCATATACTCTGTTATCGAACCCGCCTGCCAGATCAACCGCCTCAAAGATTGCTCCGGCAAGCTCCTTTGTCAGAGCCTTTTCCTTTACGGCCCAGCTTAGGATGCGAAGCTCAAATACCGACAGCTCCTTTATCAGATAAGGATCCTGTGATATAAGATAATAAGCTTCAATATACAAATACGGAGACGAACAGCCTCGCAGTACCCAGTATTTTATATCTTTAAGCTTACCGGCACTGTCATCAAAATACTGATCCCTCAAAAATAAAAGTACCCAGAACAAAAGCACAGAGTCAGGATTTTCATAAAAAATCAGCTCCACTTCGTGTGTCATATTGTCAACGTATGAAGGCTCTCTCTCTAACAGCGTCATCAGATACAGATAATAGCCCCAGATTGGAGCTTTCTTATCAGGATTACTGTGCTTGAAATCATCAAGAATCCACTTAGCTTCCTGCCTTTGCCTGTTGATAATAAATGCCTGAGCCTTCATCAGCTCATACATATGCTCATCCGGCATGAGTGCATGCAGGTGGTTTAATATGCTTATAGTCTCGTTTGCCCATACCCCGGTCACTATCCGCTTCAGCCTGAAACTGGTATAAAGCTCCATGATTCCGACCATGCATTCCTTTATGTCCTTTGTCACAGCTATATCACTTATACTGCCATCATCATCTCTTACACCGGCCGTGATATCTATTGTAAAGCTCTGATATACACCATCAATATATATGCGGCCAAAATTACGTCCGGCATGCATCGCAGATGCATCGATGATATACTCATACAGATATGTTTTACCTATAAAATCATCAAGCGTTAAAACAGGCTTAGACAGCTTTATGAATTCACAATCCGTGCGCAGGCGTATCTCGGTATATCCCCAGTTATCCTTTGTTATAGTAAAGCATCCACTCTGTGGCTCTTTAGAAGCCATAAAAATCTCCTCTGACTTGTCTACACTAATGGAAACAGGCTGTTTTTTGTTTACGCCAATCAGAAACTCCTCCATATTCTGACCGGATGGTCTGGCGCAGGCAAAGCCCTCATAGGTCAGCCTCTCATATACATTGTCATAAGGAATTGTGTTTAAAAAATTGCGATTATAAAACAGATGATAAGCCTCATCCCAATTGGATGCCGCAAGCCTTGTAAAATCATCAAGCTCTTTACAGCTCCGGTGGATGCTTCCGCATAGAGCCTTGTGATTCTTGCACAAAAAGAAAGACTGTACTCTATCTGATTGCATACAATCACAAATTTGCCCTCGCAGGTATCGCCCTCCGTAAGGCCCTTACTGTTAAATTGATAACGAATCCTGACTTTCTCGCCCTCGAAGTGCGGATTCAGACACTCCATCCTTGGATTAGTCGAATAAACTATGCCACAGATTTTTATCTGATTCGTACTTTCTATTACAAAGCTTCCCGCTTCGCTTCTTCCCTCAATGACCGAAAGGTCTATTGTCTCCTCTGAAAACGCCAAAATCGGTTTCGTGCCATTAAATCTGCCGGCAGCTATCTGCCCTATACGTGCTCGCACAATTGTTACCCCGTTTACGTTAAATGTTGATTTTTTATACACTTATTATATAATGTAAATTATATACGATTTGCAATGCTGTTGCAATGCAAATAGAAAGGAAATTACAGCTAATGATAGAACAAAAGGAGCATTTTCACGGCAGTGACCTTGAAAAAATAGAAAAAATATACGGTATAAAGAAAGAAAATATTGTGAGCTTTGCAGCAAATGTCAACCCACTCGGTGAATCCGGTAAACTAAAAACTGCAACTGTCTGAGCGCATTGATGCAATCACAAAATACCCTGACAGGGAGTATACTTCTCTCAGAAAGGCTATCGGCAGCTACTGCAAGTGCGATTACAATCACATAACAGTCGGAAACGGATGCACGGAGCTCATCTCTCTTTTCATTCAGATTACAGCTCCTAAAAAGACACTTCTGCTTGGTCCGACTTACTCTGAGTACGAGCGCGACTTAAGGATAAACGGCAGTGATATCTCATACTATTTTCTTAGGGAAAAGGATGATTTTAAGATTAATTCGGATGAATTTATCTCTGCAATCACAGCTGATACCGACCTTGTCATCATCTGTAATCCCAACAATCCGACAGGCAGTCTTATCACACCGGATAAGCTCAAAACAATTTTAACCCACTGTAAAGATACAAATACTTATGTGATGATAGACGAGACATATATAGAGTTTGTGCAGATGTTGATGAGCTTTCAGCAATACCTCTGACTGAATTGTTTGACAATGTGATTATATTACGCGGCACATCCAAGTTTTTTGCCACCCCGGGACTTCGTCTGGGCTATGCCATAACATCAAATTCACAAATCCTTACAGACATAAACACAAACAAAATCCGTGGATGATTAACTCTCTCGCCGTTGTTGCAGGCGAAACCATGTTTTGGATGAAGAATATATAGATAAAACAAGAAGCTTGATACTTGCGGAGAAAACCAGATGCAGGCAATTGATTGAAGAATCACACAAATTCAAGCTTTATCCATCCTACAGCAACTTCTATCTGCTTAAGATACTTGATGAAGGCGTGGATGCACATATGCTATTTGAGCGCGCCATAAGGCAGGGCATGATGATAAGGGATTGCTCTACCTTCCCCGGACTCGAGGAGCGTTCATACGATTTTGTATAATGAAGCCAGAGGACAACACAAGGCTTATTAATTGCCTTACACAATGATGCTAAATGCCTTTATATAAACATAACATATAACCAAAAAGCTTCAGGAAAGAATTAAATCCTTCCGGAAGCTTTTTGGTATGAAGCATCATAAATAATGCTTTAAGCTCTATATTATTTTGCAGATAAGAACTCGTCAATACCCTTTGCTGCAGCTTTTCCTGCACCCATGGCAAGAATAACCGTTGCAGCACCTGTTACGGCATCTCCACCTGCAAATACACCCTCTTTTGAGGTTGCACCTGTATCCTCAGTAGCTACAATACACTTTCTCTTATTTGTATCGAGACCTATTGTTGTAGAGGAAATAAGTGGATTTGGAGATGTACCAAGTGACATAATCACTGTATCACACTCCATCTCATACTCAGAGCCGGCAATCTCAATAGGGCTTCTACGTCCTGATGCATCAGGCTCTCCAAGCTCCATCTTTATAAGCTTAACACCCTTAACCCAGCCATTCTCATCTACAAGAATCTCTGTCGGGTTCTCAAGGAGGTCAAAGATAACTCCCTCTTCCTTAGCATGATGTACTTCCTCTTTACGTGCAGGAAGCTCTGCCTCACTACGTCTGTATACAATGTGTGTCTCAGCACCGAGACGAAGAGCTGTTCTGGCTGCGTCCATGGCTACGTTTCCACCACCGACAACTACAACCTTTTTACCTTTTGAGATAGGAGTCTCATAACCCTCTTTAAAAGCTTTCATGAGGTTATTTCTTGTAAGGAACTCATTAGCAGAAAATACACCGTTGGCCTGCTCTCCAGGGATTCCCATAAATCTTGGAAGTCCTGCTCCCGAACCGATAAATACAGCCTCAAAGCCTTCTTCCTCCATGAGTTCGTCAATCTTAACTGACTTTCCGATAACTACATTTGTCTCGATTTTAACACCAAGTGCCTTGACATTCTCTACTTCTGCCGCAACAACCTTGTCCTTTGGAAGACGAAACTCCGGTATTCCGTAGCTTAATACTCCGCCGGCAGCGTGAAGTGCCTCAAAAATAGTTACATCATAGCCAAGCTTTGCAAGGTCTCCGGCACATGTAAGTCCTGCAGGACCTGAACCGATAACAGCAACCTTTTTGCCGTTTTTCTCTGCGGCTGTCTTTGGCTTGATGCCATTCTCTCTGGCTGTATCAGCAACAAATCTCTCGAGCTTTCCGATTGAGACAGGATCGCCCTTGAAGCCTCTGATACACTTGCCTCACACTGGCTCTCCTGTGGGCATACACGTCCACATACAGCAGGAAGTGCTGATGACTCTGAAATAATTTCATAAGCCTTTGTGAAATCACCATTTTTAACCTGCTCTACAAATGCAGGAATATTGATAGAAACAGGGCAGCCTTCATACACTGTGCATTTTTACAGTTTAAGCATCTGCTTGCCTCTGCCATTGCCTCTTCTTTATTGTAGCCGTAGCAAACCTCTTCGAAGTTTGTGGCACGAACCTTTGGATCCTGCTCTCTGACAGGTACTCTCTTTAATACATCGACTTCCATTATTTGTCACCTCCGCAGTTTCCGCAGCCACCGTGATGTGTTGCGCCCTCTTCATAGGCAAGCTTAGCTCTGCCTTCCTCTGTCTTATATTGCTGCTGTCTCTTCATAGCCTGATCGAAATCAACAAGATGTCCGTCGAACTCAGGTCCGTCAACACATGCGAACTTAACCTTTCCGTCCACGATCAGCCGGCATGCACCACACATACCTGTTCCGTCAACCATGATTGGGTTCATTGAAACAATTGTAGGAATTTCAAGCTTCTTTGTGAGCAGACATGTGAATTTCATCATAATCATAGGTCCGATAGCTACACAACAGTCATATGTATTGCCGGCATCAACAAGTGCCTGAAGCTGCTGGCTGCCGTTGCCGTGGAAGCCGTATGAGCCATCATCTGTACAAACATAGAGATTCTTTGCAACAGCTTTCATCTCATCCTCAAAGAAAAGGATATCCTTATTTCTAAAGCCCATGATGACATCAGCATCCACACCATGCTCTTTAAGCCACTTAACCTGTGGATATACAGGGGCTGTACCAAGACCTCCTGCGATAAATACGATGTGCTTTTTCTTTGTCTCCTCGAGGTTATCCTCCTGACAAAGCTCTGATGGACAGCCGAGTGGTCCGACGAAATCCTCTAATGAATCCCCCTCATTAAGAGCCATCATTCTCTCTGTTCCTGCACCGATAGTCTGTACTACGATAGTAACAGTCTCTTTTTCCCTGTCATAATCACAGATGGTAAGTGGGATTCTCTCTCCTACCTCATCTGTCTTTGCGATGATAAACTGACCAGGCAGACACTCTTTTGCAACTCGTGGTGCCTTTATATCCATAAGGATAATATTGTCAGCCAATTTTTCTTTTCGAACTATTGGATACATAGTCTTCCTCCTAGTTAAATCTTATCCCATTACATATGTAATCTGATACTCAATTATTTCATACTTTTTTAATTTTAAATGAAATGATATAATTTTTCAATATATTTCTTTAGATATTCCATAAAAATATGTTATATGCTTATGAAATTGTGTTATCTTTTGATATCCGTCCGGTACTTTATAAAATCATATTATGTAATATGTAATCAAGATAGCTCTCAGTGGTTTTGAATAGTTACTTGTGAATAATAATAAAACAGGAACCAATTCATGCAAAAAATGAACCGGTTCCTGTATTTATCAGCTTTTATGAGAAGTATACAAGCTCATCCTGCGGTTTCTCGGCAGGCTCGATGGAAACCGGATAAAGCACCGGTCCCTTTCCCTTATACTCTCTTGCAAACTCCACATGCACCTTGCGGTGATGGTAATCCACGATTTGTGAGGAATACTGCTCTCATCCTCATACTTGCACTTAAAGCCTATAAAGGTCACGTCCTCTATACAGCAGGTCATCGCAAACCTGCCTGGTACCATAACACCCTTTCTAAGCTTATCAGGATTGTATACAAGGGCAAGAAATTTGACAACCTTGCCGTCGTACTTCTTGTAATTCTCCATGGCATCCATATACCAGATGGCATAATCTGCATCCGAAAGCTCAATCACATCCTGATTTATATCAAACGGCAGTTCCTCCGGACGCTCATCAATAGTACCGTCCTTGCGCTCGTAGACTATCTGAGCTTTGCGGTTGATATTCTTTATGGTACGCCTTAGGTGTCCTCTGTCTGTATCATCGTCCGTCCTGTTAAATATGACAACATCACTCGCAAATACCTGCTCCTGCATCATCGCACGCATATTGTTCATATAAAGGTCAAATGTAGTGGAATCAACTGTGGCGAGCGACTGCACGATAACCCAGCCCTTTGGTAGCTCGGCCTCTATTATTTTATCAATGCCCCATGTGCCGTTGTACTCGATAAACACCTGTTCAGGCAAATACTGCATGTTGAGCTCATTCAGCTTTGCAGCTGTGAACTCATCCTCCGAGTCGATCTCTGCAACCTGGATATTGGCAGCCTTTAGCTTATCCTTATCATACTCCACATCACCATCCTCGCACATAATGATAAGCCCCTTTGAGCCATTAGCGAAATCATTCTCGAAAATGGTATCCTTAATCAGTGAAGTCTTGCCACTGTCCATGAATCCGGTAAATAAATATACTGGAATCTCTTCAGCCATTTTGTTAGTTCCTTTCTGATTATTGTGTAACTATATTAAATACATTTAAGCAAGTCCGAAGAGCTCTTCAAGCTCATGCTCGTGGATATCTGTTCCGATAACAACGATACGTCCTGTATAGTCAGGCTCGCCATCACGAATCTCGTACTCGCCCGGAACCATATCAAAGTAAATCCACTTGCCGTCTGTGCCCTCTACCATGCCCTTTGAACGGAGAATCTTGTCATCTTCCACAAACTGCTTAAGGATTTCTTCGAGCTTAGCGCGCTCAAACTTGTGAGGTGTCTCCTTGCCCCAGCTTGTAAATACATCATCAGCATGATGATGTCCGTGCTCATGATCATGGTCATGACAGCCACAGGTGCAGCCCTCGCCATGCTCGTGATGGTGCTCATGTTCATCATGGTCGTGGTGATGTTCATGTTCGTCGTGGTCATGGTGATGTTCATGCTCATCATGGTCATGATGATGCTCGTGCTCGTCATGGTCATGGTGATGATGATGCTCTGCCTCATCCTGTGCATGACGTGCCTCAGCAAGCACCTTCATCTCGAGATTGTCCTGACCTTCCATAGTCTTAAGAATCTGCTCTCCTTTAATAGCATCCCAATCAGTAGTGATAACTGAAGCCTTTGGATTTAAAGCCTGAATCTGCTTTACGCAAAACTCAAGCTGCTCAGGTGTAGCATTCTGGCTGCGGCTTAAGATAACTGTTGTGGCATACTCTATCTGATTGTTGAAGAACTCACCAAAGGCCTTCATCTGCTTGCTTGCCTTAAGCGCATTTACCACTGTAACAAGTGCATTGAGCTTGACCGGCTGCTCTTTTTCGATATCTATAACTGATTTCATGACATCTGATAATTTGCCTACGCCGGAAGGCTCGATTAAGATACGGTCCGGATGATACTTAGTAATAACCTCATTTAAGTTCTTACCAAAATCACCAACCAGTGAACAGCAGATACAGCCTGAGTTCATCTCAGTAATCTGAATGCCGGCATCCTTTAAAAAGCCACCGTCTATACCAACCTCACCGAACTCATTCTCTATGAGAACTATCTGCTCACCCTTAAAAGCCTCATCTATCATTTTCTTGATAAATGTAGTCTTTCCAGCTCCAAGGAAACCTGAAATAATGTCAATTTTTGTCATTGTAATTCACTCCTTTTCTTTTCACTAAGTCCTATTTTACTAGCAATAATACAAATATGCAAATTAAATTTTTATTATTAAATTATGTTGACACATAACAAAAGAACTACCGCACGCGGTAGTCCTCTCTAATACATTAATTGTATTTTCTTTTTCTAGCTGCTTCAGATTTCTTCTTACGCTTTACGCTTGGTTTCTCGTAATGCTCGCGCTTACGGATCTCCTGCTGGATGCCTGCTTTTGCACAGTTTCTCTTGAATCTGCGTAATGCGCTATCTAAAGTCTCGTTTTCTTTAACTATTACACTAGACATAACCTAAAACCTAACCTCCCTCCAGTTGTGTATTGTGCATCAACTGTTAGGTATCTATACTTAATTGCACTAACATGTATTTTATCAAAATATCCGGATTTGTCAAGATAAATCCGGATATTTTTTAAAGAAATTATTATTTTAATTATATCAGGTAAAACATCACTCCAAAATGACTCTAATCAAGCTTGTTAAAGCACTATATATGCATTTTGTTACTTAATCATACCTAAAGTGCGTCCT
>ENA-OQDD01000463-OQDD01000463.1-human-gut-metagenome-genome-assembly--contig:-NODE-463-length-16660-cov-3.803000_pt1 | contig 16660 bp, 19 predicted proteins | sample MGYA00242507_ERZ504598 | MGnify/ENA primary metagenome ERZ504598 (study PRJEB26092, sample SAMD00036318) | human gut metagenome | host: Homo sapiens | study: EMG produced TPA metagenomics assembly of... | reverse complement strand
CATCAGCGAAGCCAAGGCAAAGCCCATCCAGATTACCCCGGAGACCGGCGCAGACCTCTCCCTGAACGACAAGGGCGAGGTGGATTTGGACGAGGGCTACGTCATCGGCAAGGCAGCGGATGTGTTCGGGGCAAAGATCTACGAAAGCACCCCGACGCTGGACACCGCCCTGCAAGACCTGACCGATGCCCCGGCTCCTGCCAAAGAAGAGCATCTGGAACCTCTGAAAAAGAGCATCACCAAGGAGATCATCACTCCTATGGTGGAGCAGGCAAAGCAGGAGTATGGGCGGGACCTGAAGCTGTCCGACCAGAAGCGGTTTGAGAGCACCGCCAAGGCCAAAATGGACGTGGCGGTGAACAAGGTGGTGGACAACTACCGCATCGACCAGAGCCAGTTGGAGACCCAGCGCACCCAGCAGCTGCAAAGCTGCACCACCGCCCAGCAGCGCCAGCAGGTGAACCGGGAGTTTGACGCAAAGCAGCAGCAGAGCACCGTCGCCCTCATGGAGACCCTGCAATCCACCATCCAGCAGACGGCGCAGGAAATGCAGCAGACCATCGTGCGCACCGTGGAGACCAACCAGAAGGAGCAGAAGAAAAAGGGCTACGAGGACACCGTCCGTGACCATCTCCGGGGCTTCTCCCGCACCATCCCGTCCTTCCTCATGGCCTACGGCGACGAGACCGTGACACTGGCAAACTTTGACCGGATCATCCCGGACAAGGTCTTTCAGGAGGTCACCAGCATCACGCTGGAGCAGTTCCGCTTTTTGCGGGACGGCGGGCCGTACATCAACCAGACTACCGGACAGGAGGAGCACTTTGCAGGCCACCTGTTCGACCCGGTGGTGTTTGACGATTCGGTGAAGGAGTTTTTGAACCTGAAGGTCAAACTGGCGGATTACTTTGACGAGAGCCGCACCGAGGATATCTTCGATTACATCCCGCCCCAGAAAACCAACCAGATCTTCACCCCAAAGTGGGTGGTGAAAAAGATGGTGGACTTGCTGGAACAGGAAAACCCCGGCTGCTTCGATGACCCCGGCAAGACCTTCCTGGATCCCTACATGAAGTCCGGCCTGTACATTACGGAAATCGTCAAGCGCCTTTACCGCAGCGAGAAGATGCGGCAAGCCTTCCCGGACGATAACGCCCGGCTGGAACATATCTTTGCCAAGCAGGTCTATGGGCTTGCCCCTACCGAGATCATCTACCGCATTGCTATCAGCTACATTCTGGGCTTTGCAAAGGATCACGGCATCACCGCCCACCATATCCGTCAGGCGGATACGCTGGAATTTGCCAAGGCGGGCACCATGGAAAGGGAACTGGATAAGATTTTCAGAGACTGACAAATAGAATACAGCATAAAACCAAAGGCGGCTGTCTGCATGGGTGCAGATGGCCGCCTTTTTGTGCTATACGATTACGAAAACGGACGAATTTGTCAGTTCTCGTTACATCGGAGCCGGACGAGCTGTCCATTCCAGGACAGCTTGCCCGGGAGCAAGAGTGCAGAGAGGTGCGGGTCGCCTGCGGCGACCTCAAAAGGCCACTGGCCTTTTGAAGCACCGACCGAGCCGACAGGCGAGACCAGCTCTTTGAAGGGAGTCAAGGGGGAACGCCTTGCCCAGTGATATGATGCTGTGCGTCATATCCTACTGGGTATTATCTGGCGCAAAATGGCGGCAGATCCAGCAGCTCCGCTGCTGCGCACTCTCCCGGCAAGCTGTTGAAATGAAAGAAGCCTCCGCTAAACCTTATACCAAAATCAGGAAAAAGTAATCAAAACAGGTTCACTTAGGGAGCCAATAATAGGCCTACGAGGCCCACGAATTTAGTGATTTCAGGTGCTATAATAATTGCAGAGATGCAGCATCTTAGTGATTTTCTGCAAAGAAAGAATAACGATGCAACAAGAAATGGGAACGATGCTTCCTACTTTCACTGAAAATTAGGAACTCACAGTTCCTGTTCGACTATGAGTTTCTCTGTTATACTTTTCTTGCAGAGCGAAAGCAAACTCTTCTAAGCAGAAAGCGACAAACGCCATGATCTCCCACTGAGGGAAGGAGCGGTAGGCCACTTTCTTTGCAGTATAACAAACACATAAATCCTTTTCCGAAAGGATTACCTCTCGATTCCGAGAGAAGATTTCAAGACACGGTCTTGAAATGCGAGACCCTTTGCTTGGAAGAATTGTATCACTCCTGTGATTTGATCGCACGAGTGGCCATACACAAAAAATACAGGAAAAGAGGGATGTCTATCTGAAATTAACACGACACAACGGACGAGCTGGAACCCACGGCACCTATAACCCAAAGCACAATGACCGCAGTTTCAACCTTGCCAACAGTGAACACATCGACTCGGAACGAGCAAAGGGCAATATCTACTGGGACTGCTATCATGGCATCCGTTCTGCATCCGACAAGGATAGACAGACTGCTGCGTTCAGCGATGTGGAGAAGATGTTCTATGAAATCCACTACTCTCACTTTGTGGAGAACCAGAATGCTCGCAATGCAAAGATTCGTCATACCGAGCGCAACCGAACCATAGAGGACTTGCTTGCCGGAAAGAAAACCTGCCCGGAAGAAACCATCTACCAGTTCGGAACGTTGGACGAACACGCATCGGTGGAAGATCTGGTTCTGGTGGTAACGGAGTTCATTGCTGAATTTCATGAACGGTTTGGTGCTCATGTGCACCTGCTGGACTGGGCACTGCATCTGGATGAAAGCACTCCCCACATCCATGAGCGTCATGTGTTCGACTGTGAGAACAAGCATGGTGAGGTGGCACCCCAGCAGGAAAAGGCGTTGGAAGCACTGGCTTTGAACTGCCTGACCCGGACAAGCCCCTCAGCCGCCGGAACAACCGCAAAATCACCTTTGATGCCGCCTGCCGGAAGATGCTGTTTGAGATTGCAAAGCGGCACGGGCTGGAACTGGAGGAAGAAGCGGAATACGGCAACCGCAAATATCTGGAAAAGCAGGACTTCATCCTTGCCAAGCAGAAGGAGCAGCTTGCCGCCCAGCAGAGCAAGCTGGACGAATTGACCCTCAAGGTCAACGACATGGAAACGCTGATCGATGAAGTTTCGGCAGCAGCCTACGACAAGGCGGTGGAGGTCGTGACGGACGTAGTGCGCACCGAGACTCGCAAGGAAGATATGCGGATGATCGAGGACACAAAAAAGTGGGTGCTGTCCCCGGAACGCAAGGCTCCCAAAGCCACGAGGGAATATGCCTCCCATCGTTTGGACGATGTGCTGAACAAGTTCCTCAAGACCATGCAGACCACCGCCGCACGTCTGCAGGAGAAGCTGCTGAAGCCGGAAGTCCGACAGAAGGGCAAGGAGCAGGTCAAGGAGAAAGCACGGGATTCCGTTCTGCACCTGTTGAGCCGTTTGCAGACGGAACAGGCGCAGCGGAAGCCATCTGCGCCGCCTACCGCCGAAAAATCAGAAAAATGTTTTCAATAATAGTACGAGGTGATGTTTATTGAGCAAAGAAGTCAACGAAGAACGCGCTCCCCGAACCATTACCGATGTGAAGGAAATGCTGTCCAAGCACTCCAACGGCGAAATCCAGCGGACGATCCAGAACTGCATCACGATTTTGCAGAACGACCATGTGCTTGCCGATGCCATCCGGCTGAACCTGTTGAGCGAGCGCATCGACATCGTAAAGCCTGTGGGCTGGCCCCGCTCCGGCAAGACGCTGAACGACACCGACATGAAGTATATTCTGCGCCGTATGGAGAAATACGGCATCTCCAGCGAAAAGAAGATTGAATCTGCCATCCACATCGTTGCCAACGAGAACCGCTACCACCCCATCCGGGACTACCTGAACGGCCTAAAATGGGATGGAACAGAACGGATAGCCCACGTCTTGCACCATTTTCTCGGTGCTGCGGAGGACGAGTACACTTGCGAAGCTATGAAAATTTTCCTGCTGGGAGCCATCAAACGGGTGTTCCAGCCGGGATGTAAATTTGAAACCATGCTCTGTCTGGTGGGCGGGCAAGGGTGCGGGTCGCCAGTGGCGACCTCAAAATGCTGCAAGCATTTTGAAGCACCGACCGAGCCGACAGGCGAGACCGGGAAAGTCCAGCTTTTTCCGTCTGCTGGCAGTCAAGGACGAATGGTTCTCGGATGACCTGCGGCGGCTGGACGATGATAACGTGTACCGCAAGCTGCAAGGTCACTGGATCATCGAAATGTCGGAGATGATCGCCACTGCCAACGCCAAGAGCATCGAGGAGATCAAGAGTTTTCTCAGCAAACAGAAGGAAACCTATAAAATCCCCTACGAGACCCATCCTGCCGACCGCCTGCGCCAGTGCGTCTTTGCTGGCACGACCAATCGGCAGGATTTTTTGCCCCGTGACCGCACAGGCAACCGCCGTTTTATCCCCGTCCCGGTGGATGCGGAACTGGCCGAAGTCCACATTCTGGACAATGAGGAGGAATCTCGCACCTATATCGACCAGCTTTGGGCAGAAGCCATGACCATCTACAACAGCGGCAACTACAAGCTGGCGTTCAGCCCCGCCATGCAGGAAACTCTGCTAGCCCATCAGCAGGACTTCATGCAGGAGGATGCGCAAGCTGGCATGATCTACGCCTTTCTGGAGGACTACACGGGTGACCGGGTGTGTTCCAAGCAGCTTTATGCGGAAGCACTGGGCAACACGAACATCCCGGCAGAGTGGGAGACCCGCACTATCTGTGAGATCATGAACACGGGAATTGCGCGCGGCGATATTCAAGGCTGGCAGGCGCACAAGACCGCCAAGCGTTACCCGAAGTACGGCGTTCAGAAAGGCTGGGAGCGCGTAACCAGCCCCGAAACCGGGGCTGAAGATTTCTCCGAAATAACGGATGCGGAAGCCAAGCAGCTGGGCTTTCCCTTCTGACGGACACCGGTTACACGTCTGGTTACAGATTCGGTTACGCCCCAGTTACAGCGCAAAAGCCGCATGACTGCCGCGTTTTTCTCTTTCTGTAACCATGTAACCTTAAAAAGAGAAGAAAAAGTATAAAGCCCACCGGATGCCCTGTGTGCAGAAAAAGAGAGTTTTCCTGCCCGGTTACAGGCGTTCGGTTACAAGGAATTGGAGGTCTGCCTATGAAGGAAGTTCGCGTTTGCGAAGCAATGAAGTCCCCGGTGGAGACTTCAAGCGACGGAACGGTCTTGCATCAGCAAGATGGAGGACCAAGTCCCGACAAGTTCCGATTTGGGAAAAGAGCAATTTAACGCTGGAGGAAGCTGCGGCTTATTCCGGCATTGGCATCAATAAACTGCGTGAGATCACCAACGAGGATAAGTGCAAATTTGTCCTTTGGGTGGGCAACAAGCGTTTGATCAAGCGCCGTCTGTTTGATTACTTTATCGAGCAGGCGTATTCTATTTGAGAATGATGCAACGTCTTTTCTATTCGATATCGGTGGAAATCGCATGGTCGGTATGGTATACTAAAATTAACCCCTATATGCGCTTTTCACAGAAAGGAGCTTCTAAATGCCTGAAAAGCGCAAGGATAGCAAGGGCCGTGTTTTGAAGGATGGCGAAAGCAGAGAGCAAACGGCACCTACGACTATCGTTATACCGATATCCACAAGAAACGGCGTTGTATTTACGCTAAATCCCTGACAGAGCTGCGGAAAAAAGAGGAAGAACTGTGGCGCGATCTGGCAGACGGCATCGACTATGCTGCCGGAGAGATGACAGTGGCTGATCTGGTTGACCGCTATATGAAACTGAAACGTGGGTTGAAACCCAATTCACTGCGGTCGTACAACACAGCGGTCAAGCGGATTCATGCGGACCTTTCGGGCAAAAAGCCATTAAAACGGTAAAATTGTCCGATGCGAAAGGCTGGTTCGTGTTTCTGCATGACAGCGGTTTCAAGCAAAACACCATAGGAATCCTGCAAAGCGTTGTCAGACCGGCGTTTGAGATGGCGGTGGAGGATGACATCATCCGCAAGAATCCATTCAAGTTCAAGCTGTCCGATGTTGTGCCGAAGGACGCTTATGTGCGCAATGCCCTGACCAGAGAACAGCAGGAGAAATATCTGCAATTCGTTCAAGACTATGGCGGAAACTATTATGATGATATCGTCATTCTTATGGGAACCGGCTTGCGTGTGAGTGAGTTGTATGGCCTGACACGAGCAGATATCGACTTTGAACGGCACTGTATCCATGTCCGGCGGCAGCTTTGCCGGACGGCTGAAAAGCCCTACTTTGTCACACCGCCGAAAACAAAAAGCGGTATCCGCAATGTTCCCATGACAGATACCGTTTGTGCAGCGTTGCGGCGTGTAGTAAAAGCCAGAGCGTCCACGAAAGTGGAAGCGCTGGTAGATGGTTGCAGCGGATTTCTCTTTCTGGACAAGTCCGGGATGCCGAAGGTGGCAATGCACTTGGAAAACTATATGCGTGGCGTGCAGGGAAAGTTTGAGAAGGCGTACGGCAAACCTGTTCCGCGCATTACACCTCATGTGCTGCGACACACCTTCTGCACCAATGTTCAGCAGGCCGGGCTGGATGTAAAAAGCCTGCAATACCTGATGGGACACTCCAATGCCAGTGTGACGCTGGATGTCTACACGCACAGCAGCTTTGAATCGGTTGAAAGAGCCTTTGAACAGATCGCCGGCAACCTGTGATTTTCGACGTATGAAGCGGAATTGCTTACTCAATAAGTACCTTATGGAGACGGGATCTCTTCGGAGACCCCGTCTCTTTTTGTATAGAAACCACAGATGCAGCCCACTCTATCAAAAAGGGGTGAGCAGATGTCCGGCAAACGGGTATTGGCGTTGTATGCAGCTGTTCTGCTGGGGTTTGCGGTAGTTTTGTGTCGCCTGTATTTTCTGGCAGAGAACCATACCTATGCTGCCCGGGCCGAAGCACAGAGCACGGTCCGGCTCTCGCTGCCTGCCCGGCGGGGCAGCTTCTACGACCACAGCGGCCTGCTTCTCACCGGGCTGGAAACGCGGTATCTTGCCCTCTGCTTCCCGGGCGAAAACAACTACACACGCCTGTATGCATTTACGGACAGTGCCGGGCAGGCACTTTTGTACCGGAACCGCAACCGCTCCGCACCGTTTCTGCTGGAAGTGGACCGCGACCTTTCCGGGCGCGGCATACGCTGCTTTGCAACGGCACGGCGCTGCGCAGAAGTTCCGCTGTGCCAGCATCTGATCGGCTATCTGGATGCAGAAGGCCGCGGCATTGCCGGGCTGGAAAAGGCGCTGGACAGCCAGCTGGCCGGGACAAAGGAGCATGACACGCTGGTGTGCGCGGTCACAGCACAAGGACGGCTGCGGGCCGGGGAAACACCGCAGCTCACCCGGCAGGACAGCAGTGCGGTGGGCGTGCAGCTGACGATCTCCCGTCCGGTGCAGCGTGCCGCCGAAGCGGTGGCCGCAGACACCATGACCAGCGGCTGCATTCTGGTTCTGGACACGGCCACTGCTGCGGTTCGCGCCAGCATCAGCGTACCGGGCTATGACCCGGATGACCTTGCCGCAAGTCTGGATGCACCGGACAGTCCGTTCCTGAACCGCGCACTGGAAAGCTATGCTGTGGGTTCAGTGTTCAAGCCGGTGCTGGCTGCGGCAGCGCTGGAGCAGGGCATCCTGCCGGAGTGCGAATGCACCGGTGCTGTGGTGGTGGATGGACAGATCTTCCGCTGCGCAGGCGGTGTTCCGCACGGAACGGTGGACATGACTGCGGCTCTGGAAAAAAGCTGCAACGGCTATTTTATCCGGCTGGGGCAGCAGCTGGGGGCAGAGACGCTTTTGCAGATGTCTCGGCAGCTTGGCTTCGGGCAGGAGGTGCCGGTGGCAGGTGCGCTGCACGCCGATGCCGGAAAGCTGCCGTCTGCCGGGGAGCTTGCCCAGAGCGGCCAGCTGGCAAATTCAGCTTGGCAGGGCGGTCTGCTGGCATCACCGGTACAGATCGCCGCCATGATGAATACCATTGCTTCCGGCGGGGTGTACCGCACGCCTTTCTTCGTGTGTGGCTCGGTGGATGAAACTGACGGTACGCCGCTGGAAACGCTTGCACATCCGCAGTCAAGGCGGGTGATGAGTGCGGAAAATGCAGCGTTCCTGCGTAAAATGCTGCAGCAGGTGGTGGAAGAGGGCACCGCACAGGATGCTGCCGGGCTGGAAGAAGGGGCTGGCGGCAAGACCGGTACCGCGCAGACCGGGCAGTTCACACCGGATGGCACGGAACGCAAAAACTTGTGGTTCGCAGGGTTTTATCCGGCGCAGCAGCCGCGCTACACCATTGTGGTGCTGCAGGACGGGCAGGTGAGCACGGAACATTCCAGCGCCGCCATCTTTGCCCGGCTGTGCGCAATGCTGGACCTTCTGGCATAAAAATGCACGGTTTCTGCTTGCTTTTTTGCGCTTGTTATGCTACTATATATTTGTATTTCTGCGTAGTTTTTGTTGAATTAAAATAAAGGAGCGTTTCAATCCATGTCTGTTATCGAAATTGTTGGCGGTGTGATCCTGCTGATCGCTTCGCTCGTCATCGTTTTCCTCACTCTCATGCAGCACACCCACGGTCAGGGCCTTTCCGGTGCCATCAACGGCAGTATGGGCGGCGCAAACAATGCCCGTTTGACCCCGGCTGATCAGATGCTGGCCAAGACCACCCGCATTGCAGGCATTGTTTTCTTTGTGGTTGCCATTCTGGCATGTCTGTTTGCAGGCCGTCTGGCAGGTTGACAAGGTTCGTGCAGCCCCGTGTAAAGGACGGGGCTGTTTTTCTGTGTTATGATAGGATGTCGGCGCAGTCTGGCCGCTGGGCAGGGTGGGGCAGCTGGCCCACGATTGGCAGCGCTGCGGCACGTTGGAGCTGCGGCCATGGAAGAGCAAGGAGAAAAAATATTATGGCAATGCGCGATAAAATTGAGCACGCGATCCAGAATCAGCCGTGCACCGTCAAAGACCTCAAATCCAAATTCGGCGGGGACCGCGGCTCGGACCGCAAGGTGATGGAGGCTGTGGATCAGCTGGTGCACGAGGCGGTCATCTGCCAGCGTCAGGGCGTGTTCTTTACGGTGCGCTCCGGCCGTGCAGACAAGGCTCTGCTGTGCAAGGTGGTAAAACTGGGCAAGAATTTTGCCTTTGTCATGCTGGAGGACGGCACCAGCGATATCTTTATCCCGGGCCGTTTTACCCGCGGTGCCATGCCCGGCGACATGGTGCTTGTGGAAAAGTTTGAGCACCCCCGTGTGGAGGGCAGCGATGAAGGCGAGATCCTGGCCATTCTGGAAGAAAAGAACGATCTGGTGGGCACTGCCCGCCGCATTGATGGCCGCCTGAAGTTCGTGCCGGACGACTGCCCGGCCATCTCCATGCAGATGATGCGTGATTGCGAGGGCGGTGCAAAGGACGGCGACAAGGTGGCCGTGGAGATCCTGCAGCGCGGCAATCGGCAGGAAGATCACCGCGTGGGCGTTGCCATGCGGTTTGGCAGCTCGGACGAAGCAAAGCGCTGCGCAAAGGCCCTGCTCTATGCGCAGGATATCCGCAGCCGCTTCCCGGATAAGGTTCGTGAGGAAGCCAAGAAGCTGGAGAACGCTGAGGTCTCTGAAAAGGACACCGAGGGCCGCATGGATCTGCGCGCCCTGCCCATCTTCACCATTGACAGTGCTGAGACCAAGGACATCGATGATGCCATCAGCCTGACCAAGACCCCGGAGGCGGTTTTGAGCTGGGTGTCCACATTGCAGATGTTTCCAACTATGTCAAGCCCGGCAGCGAACTGGACAACGAAGCGTTTAACCGCGCAACCAGCGTCTACTATGCCGATCAGGTGGTGCCCATGCTGCCCAAGCAGCTTCAACGGCATCTGCAGCCTGAATGAGGGCGTGCTGCGTCTGGCTTCTCCTGCCTGATGCATCTGGATAAGGATGGCAACCTGATCGATTACCGCTTTGTCAAGTCGGTCATCCGCAGCCGCGTCAAGGGTGTTTACTCCGAGATCAACGCCTTGCTGGCCGGCAGTGCTGACGACGAGCTGAAGGGCAAGTACCATGAAGTGCTCAGCCAGCTGCCCGCCATGAAGGAGCTGTACGGCCACCGTGCCCGCCTGCGCAAGGAGCGCGGCTGCATGGATATCGAGAGCGGCGAGGTGAAGCTGATCCTCGACGAGGACGGCCACTGCATCGATGTGAAAAAGCGCACCTCCGGCGAGAGCGAAGCTATGATCGAAGAGTTCATGCTGCTGGCCAACCAGTGCGCTGCCCACTTTGCCCGCGTGAAGCAGATCCCCTTCGTGTACCGTGTGCACGAGGAACCCAATGCTGAAAAGCTGGAGCGTCTGCACACTCTGCTGCAGGCCTGCGGCATCAACGATCACTTTGCCAAGGATGTGCCCACCCCCAAGGAGCTGAGCGCCATTCTGGAAGGTGTGCGCGGCGGCCCGTATGAGCAGATCATCAATACCGGTATGCTGCGCTGCATGTCCAAGGCTGTGTATGAGGAAAAACCCAAGGGCCACTACGGTCTGGTGCTGAAGGACTACGCTCACTTCACCAGCCCCATCCGCCGCTATCCGGATCTGGCCATCCATCGCATCATGACCGCCCAGCTCAAGGGTATGGATAAGGATACCATGGTGCTGCGCTACAGCGACTTTGCCGAGAAGGCAAGCAAGCAGTCCAGTGAGCGCGAGATCATTGCAATGCAGATCGAGCGCAAGGCTGAGGACTGCTACAAGGCCGAGTATGCCCGCCGCCATCTGGGCGAGTGCTACGAGGGCCGCATTTCCGGCGTGACCCAGCGCGGCCTGTTCATTGAGCTGGACAACGGCGTGGAGGGCTTTGTGCCTGCTTCCAGCCTGACCCCCTCCGGCACCATGCTCACCGAGGGCATCCGCCTGTCCGACCCCGTCTCCGGCAAGAACTGGAGCCTGGGCGACACCATGATGATCACCATTGTGCGTGCGGATGTGAACCTGGGCAAGATCGACTTTGAGGTTGCTCCGGCAAGCGCAAAGTAAGCAAAAAGATCAGAACACCTGTACGGCGTTTTCCTGCATAGGAAGAGACTGTACAGGTGTTTTTTGTCCGCGGACAAGAAGCGGTGGAAAAGGGGAGAACGACATGCTGAAAGACGAAACACTGCGCAGAGATGCAGATGCCATCATCCGTGCCAGCCTGAACGCTGTTCTGCCGGACGAAGCGGTGCGCCGCGCGCTGAAAAATTTCCGGCCGCAGGGCGGCAGGGTGCTGCTGGTGGCTGCCGGTAAGGCAGCATGGCAGATGGCCCATGCGGCGGTGAAATTTCTTGGCCGGGTGGATGGCGGCGTGGTCGTGACCAAATACGGCCACGTGAAGGGCACGATCCCCGGCGTGGACTGCTGCGAAGCCGGGCACCCCGTGCCGGATGAGAATGGCTTTGCCGCCACCCGGAAAGCGCTGGAACTGGTGCAGGGCTTAACGGCAGAGGATACGGTGCTGTTTCTGCTGTCCGGCGGCGGCAGTGCACTGTTTGAGAAGCCGCTGATCCCCGGCGCAGAGCTGCAGCAGATCACGGGCCAGCTGCTTGCCAGCGGTGCCGATATCGTGGAGATGAACACCATTCGCAAGCGCCTGTCCGGGGTCAAGGGCGGGCGGTTTGCACAGAGCTGTGCGCCCGCGCAGGTGTTCAGCATCGTGCTCAGTGATATTCTGGGCGACCCGCTGGATATGATCGCCAGCGGCCCGGCGGTGCCGGATACCTCCACCTGTGCACAGGCCCTTGCCATTGCGGAAAAATATCACCTGCAGCTTTCGGCACAGGCCAAGGCTCTGCTGGCACAGGAGACTCCAAAGGTGCTGGACCGTGTTGCCACGCAGATCACCGGCAGCGTGCGGGAGCTGTGCAGCGCAGCAGCCAACGCCTGCCGGGAGCGGGGCTATGAGCCGGTGATCTTGACCGACAGGCTCTGCTGTGAAGCGCGGGAGGCTGGCAGCTTCCTTGGTTCCATAGCCCGCACCCACGCGGGGCAGGGCAAAAAGCTGGCCTTTCTTGCAGGCGGTGAGACGGTCGTCCATCTGACCGGAACAGGTCTGGGCGGGCGCAATCAGGAGCTGGCCCTTGCTGCAGCACCAATGATCGCCGGGCTGGATGCAGCGGTCTTTTCGGTGGGCAGCGATGGCACCGATGGCCCAACCGATGCTGCGGGCGGCTATGTGGACGGCAGCACGGCCGCGGCACTGGCGCAGAACCAGCTGAACGTGTACGATGTGCTGCAGAACAACGATGCCTACCATGCCCTCAAGGCGGTGGATGGGCTCATCATCACCGGCGCGACCGGCACGAATGTCAACGATGTGGCCGTGGTGCTGATCGGAAATCAAGGATAGAACAAAGACACCGGGAGTTCTCTGCAAAAAGCGGAAAGCTCCCGGTGTCTTTTTGTGTGATCCAGGGAATAGACTTTTTAGAAATTTTCCTCCGGTGCAGCAGACGGGGCGGTGATGTCCCGGTAAAAGGCGGCCCACGCGGCTTCCTCATAGGGGCGCAGGAAGAAGTATACACCATGGGCGGCGATGAATTTGCCCTGCTGACCATTGGAGCAATGTCCCCGGAAGAGGCCCGCCGCAAGGTCGAGTTTATCTGTAAGACTGTTGCAGCACCCTATCATGTTGCAGGCAGTCTTCTGACGATCGGCACCAGCTGCGGCTTTGCCTCTACCCGGAAGAAGGCACGGATACAGACAAGATCACCCGTCTGGCTGACCAGCGGATGTATAAGCACAAGCAAAAGAACCATGCCTTGCAGGATCATGGATTATAGGGGTAAAAAATAAGGTGCTGTCCGTACAGACAGCACCTTATTTTTATGGTTTACATGTGCAGCAGGCTGCGCTGCTCGCTGGCGCGGAACTTGAGTGCCGCAGCAATGAATGCCTTGAACAGCGGGTGAGCACGGTTCGGACGGCTCTTGAACTCCGGGTGGAACTGTGCGCCCAAATGGAAGTCACGGCCGGGCAGCTCTACAGTCTCTACCAGACGACCGTCGGGGCTGGTGCCGGAAATAACAAGACCGGCGTCCTGCATCTCCTGACGGAACTCGTTGTTGAACTCGTAGCGGTGGCGGTGGCGCTCCCAGATCTCGGCCTCGCCGTAGCACTCGGCCATCTTGGTGCCGGGCATCACCTTACAGGGGTATTTACCCAGACGCATGGTGCCGCCCTTGGGAATGTTGCCCTGCTGGTCGGCCATCAGGGCGATCACATTATGCTTGCCATCCGGAGTGAACTCGCTGGAATTTGCATCCTTGTAGCCCAAAACGCCCCGGGCAAACTCCATCACCATGATCTGCATGCCAAGCAGATGCCAAAGTAGGAACATGGTTCTCGCGGGCATACTGTGCAGCCTGGATCATGCCCTCAATGCCGCGGTCGCCGAAGCCGCCGGGTACGATGATGCCGTCCACATCTGCAAAGGCTTCCTTGCAGGCGGCCTGGTCGGTCAGGTCCTCGCTCTCCACCCAGCGGATCTCCACCTGACTGTCGTTCTCAAAGCCGGCGTGGTACAGGCTCTCCATCACGGAGAGGTAAGCGTCGTGCAGCTTGACGTATTTGCCCACCAGCGCAATGCTGCAGGTCTTGCTGCGGGTGGCAATGCGGCTGACCACCTGCTTCCACTCGGTCAGGTCGGCAGGAGGAACGTCCAGCTTGAGCTTCTTCACCACGACCTCGTCCAGACCACCGGTGTGCAGCATCAGCGGGCACTGGTACAGGCTGGGCATGGTCAGGTTCTCGATCACGCACTCCGGCTTCACATTGCAGAAAGTGCTGATCTTGCGGCGGATGTCGCCGCCCACACTGCCGTCTGCGCGCAGGATGATGATGTCCGGGTTCACGCCCATGCCCTGCAGCTCTTTCACAGAGTGCTGTGCAGGCTTGGATTTGTACTCGTCCGAGCCGGAAATGTAAGGCACCAGCACCACATGGATGTAGCAGCAGTTGTCGCGGCCCTGCTCCAGACCCACCTGACGGATGGCCTCGAGGAAGGGCTGGCTTTCAATATCACCGGTCGTGCCGCCGATCTCGGTAATGACCACGTCAGCCTCGGTGGAAGAGGCCAGATTGTAGATATAGCTCTTGATTTCGTTGGTGATGTGGGGAATGATCTGCACGGTCTGGCCCAGATATGCACCCTGACGTTCCTTGTTCAGTACGTTCCAGTACACCTTGCCGGTGGTCAGGTTGGAGTATTTGTTCAGATTCTCGTCGATAAAGCGCTCGTAGTGGCCCAGATCCAGATCGGTCTCAGTGCCATCGTCGGTCACGAACACCTCACCGTGCTGCAGCGGGCTCATGGTACCCGGGTCTACATTCACATAGGGGTCCAGCTTCTGGCTGGCCACCTTCAGACCGCGGCACTTGAGCAGACGGCCCAGCGATGCGGCTGTGATGCCCTTGCCAAGGCCGGAGACGACACCGCCGGTGACAAAGATGAATTTGGTTTGTTTCTCTGCCATAGAATTTCCTCCTCTATTTTTGTTTTTCTGAAATTTTTCCCTTATAAACCTTTGTGAATTCTTTCAGGTGAACGGTCTTGCTCTCAGCCTCTCCCAAAATGAGCCGGTGAAAGCAAGGATACTTTTCCCAATCCAATATTATACACCCATGTCCTCATAATTTTCAAGGACTTCCTGTGCAATTTCTGTGCGGTCACGACGGGTATCCATGGCCTGTTTTTCTATGTAGCGGTGTGCCTCGGCTTCGGTCATGTGCTCGTGCTCCACAAGGCAGCATTTTGCCCGGCTCACCAGCCGCACCTGTGCGATCTTTTCCTGTAAGCGGGCGTTCTCCTGCCGGGCACGCAGCAGGCGGTGGTTGCCTGCCGCCGCCATGTGCATGGCCTGCACAAAAAAGGCGGTGCTGAAGGGCTTTGACAGCAGCAATACCCCCTGCTCGCTCAAAGGCCCCAAAAGCTGCTCAGCCTGTGCGGCCTTGACCAGAAACACGACACCGGCATCTGTTTTTTCCACAGCATTGATGCACACCTCATGCCCGAATTCATCGGGCAGGGGAGAGTTGACCACGATCAGCTCAAAATCCGATTCCGTCATGCGCCGCCGGGCTTCGGCCCCGCTGGGAATGATCACCGGGCGGCTGTAGCCCATTTCGGTCAGCCGTGCAGCAATATACTCGTTGGAGCTTGCACCGGCACTTACGATCAGTGCACGTCCCATTTCCTTCGCTCCTTTCTCCTACACACTCTCTTTTGCAGGGGTCAGATGGCGTTGAAGTAATGGGTACGCTCGTACTCAACAGGGTCGGACGCGTGTTTCAGTGCTTCGCAGCGCTTCAGTTCTTCCGTAAAGTAGCGGCTGGCAAGCTGCTCGGGCAGCACTCTGCGCAAAAATTCGCTCTCCTCCGCAGCCTGCACGGCTTCTTCCAGACTGGCGGGCAGAGTCTCAAGGCTGAGGCCCTCAGCCATAGAGGGGTCGAACAGATTCTTGTTCACAGGGGCAGAGAGCACCATGCGGTTCTCAATGCCGTCCAATCCGGCAGCCAGAACCAGACCAATGGCCAGATAGGGGTTGCAGGCAGGGTCCGGGCTGCGCAGCTCCATGCGGCAGTTGTCGCCCTTTACCTGCGGGATGCGCACCAGCTGGCTGCGGTTCTGGCGGCTCCAGCTCACATAGCGGGGCGCTTCATCGCAGCCAAAGCGCTGATAGCTGTTGGGCAGAGGGTTGGTGAACACGGTCAGCTCCCGGCTGTGGGCCAGCACGCCGGCCATAAAGCTGCCTGCAATGCTGTCCGGGGCAATGTCGCCCTCAAACAGGTTGCGGCCATCCATATAAAGGGACAGGTTGATGTGCAGGCCGCTGCCTGCCTGATCCGGCAGGGGCTTGGGCAGGAAGCTTGCATGGATGCCGCTGCGGGTGGCAATGGCGCGCACGATCTGCTTGAACATCATCACGTTGTCGGCGGTCTTGAGGGGGCCTGCGTGGTGGCAGTCGATCTCGTTCTGGCCGTTGCCGCTTTCGTGATGGCTGTGCTGAGGCTCATGCCCATCTGCTCCATGGTCAGGCAGATGTCCCGGCGGAGGTTCTCGCCTGCGTCCAGCGGGGCCACGTCAAAGTAGCCGCCAAAGTCGATGGGGATACGGGTGGGGCGGCCCCGGTCATCATTCTCGAACAGGTAGAACTCACACTCTGCGCCCACATTGCAGGTGATGCCCAGCTTTTTGAATTTTCGGTTCACGCTGCGCAGAAAGCCGCGGCAGTTGCCGCCAAAGGGCTGGCCGTCCGGCTTTTCCACATCACAGAAGAACTGCATCACCCGGCCCTCGGTAGGCCGCCAGGGGAGAATGGTCACGGTGGAAAGATCCGGCCGCAGCACAAGGTCGCTTTCCTCCACCTTCATAAAGCCGGCAATGGAGCTGCCGTCGAAGCAGACACCGTCTTCCAGAGCTTTGGGCAGATCGTTTGCCAGCACGGCAATATTCTTCTGAGTGCCAAAGATATCGCAGAAGGCAAAGCGCACAAATTGACGTTGTTGTCCTCCACAAAATCAAGGATGTCCTGTTGGGTCGAATAGCTCATAATGGTTTCCCTTTCAAATAAAACGCCTAAAAGGCCTGCCCTCAGAATGGGAGCAGGTCTTTAGG
>ENA-OQDD01000461-OQDD01000461.1-human-gut-metagenome-genome-assembly--contig:-NODE-461-length-16697-cov-5.196198_pt1 | contig 16697 bp, 21 predicted proteins | sample MGYA00242507_ERZ504598 | MGnify/ENA primary metagenome ERZ504598 (study PRJEB26092, sample SAMD00036318) | human gut metagenome | host: Homo sapiens | study: EMG produced TPA metagenomics assembly of... | reverse complement strand
GAATGATACTGGAAAATAAGTGGTATGAAGCCGATACCGTACAAGACAGCGGTTTTTTTACTGACCTGCAAAGCAGATCAAGGGAAAAAATCGTCTGGTTTCCAAAGATTTATTATCAAATGGAAAAAGGACTTCTTCATATCCGCTGTGAAATTACGCTGGGAAAATATCAAGACCAGCTTTTACGGTTGGAGGATAAGTTGGAAAGTGGCTTGTATTGTGAGCTGACCGACAAGACCCTGCATGACGGCTATATCGAATATACCCTGCTTTATGATATGATAGCGAACCGCATTACCATTGATGAAGTACGGGCAGAAAACGGTTGTCTTAGATTGATGAAAAATCTTGTCTGGGAATATGACGCACTCCCTCACGCTCTGATTGCTGGTGGGACTGGTGGCGGTAAAACATATTTTCTGCTGACACTCATTGAAGCCTTACTGCATACAAACGCTGTCCTTTATATCTTAGACCCGAAGAACGCTGACCTTGCAGACTTAGGGACAGTTATGGAAAATGTGTATCACACCAAAGAAGAAATGATTGATTGCGTCAATGCCTTTTATGAGGGCATGGTACAGCGAAGTGAGGAAATGAAGCGACACCCGAACTATAAGACGGGCGAAAACTATGCCTATCTGGGACTGCACCCTGCTTTCTTATCTTTGATGAATATGTGGCATTTTTTGAAATGCTGGGGACGAAAGAAGTGTGAGCTTACTTAGCCAGTTAAAGAAAATCGTTATGTTAGGACGACAAGCAGGTTATTTCCTTATCGTTGCCTGCCAGCGTCCAGACGCAAAGTATTTCTCGGACGGTATCAGAGATAACTTCAATTTCCGTGTGGGACTTGGGCGTATCAGCGAATTAGGTTACGGTATGCTGTTTGGTTCAGATGTGAAAAAGCAGTTTTTTCAGAAGCGTATCAAGGGGCGTGGCTATTGTGATGTGGGAACAAGTGTTATCAGTGAGTTTTACACGCCTTTAGTCCCGAAAGGACATGATTTTTTGCAGACTATCGGCTCTCTTGCACAAGCAAGGCAGGACGGGACGGCGACGTGCGAAGCGAAAGGCGACGGCACGGACTAGCCGTTGCTGGTGTGGCGTTAGCCACGCCAGCAGGTAAAACCCCTCGGTATCTAACAGAGGGGCACAATTCCGCTGGAAACTACGGTCAAAAAGTCTGGAAATCCCGCTTGGTATAAGGGTTTTCTCTCACTCATAGCTGACTGTGACAATCGACGGAAAATATCACAGATTTCTAAAAGGGGGTATGCAGGCTGAATGAAAGCACCTTTATTAACGCCTTGAAAGAGAAACGTCAATCTTACGGCGTGTCCCAGACAAGGCTTGCTATCATGGCTGGTATCAGCGTGAACACCTAAACCGTATCGAAGCGGGAAAGGTCAAGCTCACGGAAGATATGCAGGACAAGCTCATGGAAGCGGTCGAGAAATTCAATCCCGACGCTCCCATGTTCCTGCTGTTCGACTATGTGCGTATCCGTTTCCCTACGCTGGATATACAGCACGTTATCAGAGATATATTGAAGCTCAATGTTGACTATATGCTCCATGAGGACTACGGACACTACAAGTACACAGAGCATTACTATCTGGGTGATGTGTTCGTCTACACCTCGCAGGACGAGGAAAAAGGCACGCTTCTGGAGCTGAAAGGAAAAGGCTGTCGCCAGTTTGAAAGCTACCTGCTGGCACAGGGGCGTAGCTGGTATGACTTCTTCATGGACGCTCTGATTGAGGGCGGTGTGATGAAACGCCTTGACCTTGCGATTAACGACAGGGCGGGCATACTGGATATTCCAGATCTGACCGCCAAATGCAACCGTGAGGAATGTGTTTCCCTGTTCCGCTCTTTCAAGTCCTATGCTTCGGGCGAGCTGGTGAAGCACAACGAGCAGGACAAGGCGGGCATGGGACACACGCTGTATATCGGCTCTCTGAAATCGGAAGTCTACTTCTGCTGTTATGAGAAGAACTACGAACAGTACGCAAAGCTGGGAATACCGATTGAGGAAGCACCGATTAAGAACCGCTTTGAGATACGATTGAAAGATGAAAGAGCCTATTATGCCGTCCGTGAACTGCTGACCCATTATGACGCAGAACAGACGGCATTTTCTATCATCAATCACTATATCCGCTTCGTGGACAGAGAGCCAGAGAAGCGAAAGACAGACTGGAAGCTCAATGACCGCTGGGCGTGGTTTATCGGGAAAGACCGCCCGCCTGTCAAGCTGACAACAGCCCCAGAGCCTTACACGCTGGAAAGGACGCTGGGCTGGATAAGCCGTCAGGTCGCCCCTACGCTGAAAATGCTGAAAAAGATAGACGCTGGCAACAGCACAAGCTATCTGAAAGAGATTGAGGACAACGCAAAGCTGACGGAAAAGCATTTGCAGATAATCAGACAGCAGACAGCGAACACAGAGGAACTTATCACAGAGTAAAGGAGAATTGAGATTATGGCAGAACTTGTCAAGGACTTGGTGCTGGTATCGCTGGGAATGGGTATCGGTGTCGTCCTTATGTGTATCGCACAGGTCAGCAAAATGGCTGATGAGGAAATGGAAGAAATCAAAAAAGAAAGGATTGATAAAGAATGAATTTCGGACAGAATTTGTACAACTGGTTTTTAAGCAACGCACAGAGCCTTGTGTTAATGGCAATCGTGGTAATCGGTATCTACTTAGGATTTAAGAGAGAGTTTTCAAAACTTATCGGCTTCCTTGTGATTGCCTTAATCGCTGTCGGGCTGGTATTCAATGCAGGCGGTGTCAAAGACGTGCTGTTAGAGCTGTTCAACCGTATCATTGGAGCGTAGCAATCAGCAGTTTGCGGTCACGCAAACTTACCTGTCTCCCTATGGGAGTTCGGGCATAGGGGGAATGAAAGGGGGTGACGGAATGGTACACAGATAAAAGATAGTCACGCTATGAATTTCATTGAATGACTGATTTTTAGCTGATATAATGTAAATATAGAAATTGGGATTTGGTGAAGGAGAATTTCGTATGGGATTTTGGATTTATATGTTATTTATGGATTTACTTCTTCCATTTATAATGATTGGTTTTGGAAGATATTGCATGAAAAAGACACCAAATGAAATAAATACCGTGTTTGGGTATCGAACACCTATGTCTACGAAAAATAAAGATACATGGGAGTTTGCTCATAAATATTTCGGTAAGATATGGTATATAAGTGGATTGATTACACTGCCAACATCCATAATACTTATGTTTTTTGTAATCGGAAAGGGAACAGAACTTGTGGGAACAGCCGGAGCTATTATAATGGGTGTGCAACTTGTTCCTATGCTTGGCTCTATTTTTCCAACAGAAATTGCTCTGAGAAAGAATTTTGATAAAAATGGAGAAAGGAAATAAATCCTAATTTAACAACTTCATATCCCACATACAAAGCGGTTACTCCTTTGGAGATCAACCGCTTTTTCTATACTCAAATTTAAGATTGGAGTGATTGATTGAAAGATATTTTTACAGATATGCAGGCAAAAATCGGCTGTCCGTATCTCTCCGACCTGCCTACTATAAGCGTGCGGTCTGGTTTGAGATGAAACGCCTTTGTCTGTCTGACTATCCTAAGAAACAGTTGGAAGATTTTTCACGCTATGTATTCGGTGTGCCTTACGCCGTCATACAGGAAGCGTTACAAAGAAAGGACGTGATGAAACATGGAAGAAATGCGTGTGCAGATTGAAGCCAGAGAGCCGACAGACGGAGAAATCAGAGCCTTTTGGTTCACCCTGCCTATCGACACAGAACAGGTGGAAGAACTGCTGGGGATTGATGTAGATACGGACTATTATTCTATCACGGGAAAGGAGCTTCCCTTTGCTGATGAAGTGCAGGAAGATACCACCATTGAAAGGCTCGACGACCTGTACCATACCTATGAAAGCCTACCCTCTGACTTGAAAGAGGACTATGCGGAGCTGATGTGCTATTTCACCGACCTTGACGAACTACACCGATATAGAAATGACATTATACATTACTCATGGTGCAAGAACATGACGGACGTTGCCCGCCACATACTGAACAATGACCCAGACTTTACTTCCCTAAGTGAGAGCGTCACCCGCTATTTCAATTATGAAGCCTACGGGCAGTATCTTGACGACAACGGACGCTTTGTGGAAACCGACCACGGTATCTATGAACTTCCATAGAAAAGAGGTGTAAGCCTGTGGTGGACGACATGAGGGTGTATATCGCTAATCTTGGCAAGTACAATGAGGGTGAACTTGTCGGGGACTGGTTCTCTTTTCCAATCGACGAGGAAGATGTTTCGGAGCGTATCGGGCTGAACAGCTATTATGAGGAATACGCTGTCCATGATACCGACAACTTCCCTATTGAAATCGGGGAGTATATCTCCATTGAAGAACTCAACGAGATGTACGACATGATTTGTGAGCTTCCCGACTATATCACGGACGCTCTGGACGAGTTTGTTTCCTACTATGGAAATCTGGAAGAAGTCTACGAGCATAAGGACGAGATTTATTATTATCCAGACTGCGGGGACATGACCGACGTTGCTATTACTTCATTGACGAGTTGCAGGTATTGGGACAGATACCGCTACCGTTGCAGAACTATATCGACTATGAAGCATACGGCAGGGACTTGTCCATAGAGGGGACGTTCATTGAAACAAGCCGTGGGATATGCGAGATACCATATTAGAGCTGGCAGATCAGCGATAGGCAAGGTCGCTACTGACAGCTTTTTTTATCAAGGACAGTCTGAAAAATGGCTGTCCTTTTCCATTACAACGAAATCCCGCAAGGGGATACCTCTATGCCGTGAGGAACACGGCAAAAACAATGAAAGGAGCTGAAACGAATTGAAGAAGATTAAGAGCTACACGGGTATCTGGAACGTGGAGAAAGTCTTATACGCAATCAATGACTTCACTCTCCCGTTTCCCGTTACCTTTACCCAGATAACGTGGTTTGTCATCACGGAGTTTGCCGTCATTCTCTTAGGGGACTTACCGCCGTTATCGTTTATCGAGGGGGCATTTCTGAAATACTTCGGTATTCCCGTCGCCCTCACATGGTTTATGAGTCAAAAGACCTTTGACGGCAAGAAGCCTTACAGCTTCTTGAAATCGCAGATTACGTTTGCCTTGCGACCTAAGACTACTTATGCAGGAAAAGCCGTGAAGCTGGAAAAGGAAGTGTTCAGCGAACCTGTCACGGCGGTTAGGAGTGTGATGTATGTTCCCGATTAAGTATATTGACAACAACCTTGTCTGGAACAAGGACAATGAAGTATTCGCTTACTATGAGCTGATACCGTATAACTATTCTTTTCTGTCAGCGGAGCAGAAGTTTATCGTCCATGACAGCTTCCGTCAGCTTATCGCACAGTCCCGTGAGGGAAAGATACACGCCTTGCAGATAGCGACGGAAAGCTCCATAAGAAGCATACAGGAGCAGTCAAAAAGATTAGTGACGGGGCGACTTCGTGATGTGGCGATACAGAAGATAGATGAACAGACAGAAGCGTTAGTAAGCATGATTGGGGACAATCAAGTAGACTACCGCTTTTTTATCGGCTTCAAGCTCATTGTGACAGAGGAAAAAGTGAGCCTTGAAAGCATGAAGAAATCGGTGTTTATGACGTTCAAAGAGTTCTTGAATGAGGTCAACCATACGCTGATGAATGACTTTATTTCCATGCCAGATGATGAAATCAACCGCTACATGAAAATGGAAAAACTGCTGGAAAATAAAATCTCCCGCCGTTTCAAGTTCCGACGCTTGGATAAGAACGACTTCGGGTATCTTATCGAGCATATCTACGGCAGGGACGGCGTGGCGTATGAGGACTATGAATATTCGCTTCCAAAGAAGAAGCTGAAAAAGGCAACGCTTATCAAGCAGTATGACTTATCCGTCCGACCCGCTGTCTGATAGAGGAAAGCCAGCGATACTTGCGTCTGGAATATGAGGACAGCGAAAGCTTCGTGTCCTACTTTACCGTTAATGCGATTGTGGGCGAGCTGGATTTTCCGTCCAGTGAGATATTCTACTTCCAGCAACAGCAGTTCACTTTCCCTGTGGACACAAGTATGAATGTGGAAATCGTCGGCAACCGCAAGGCACTTTCCACGGTGAGAAATAAAAAGAAAGAGCTGAAAGATTTGGACAACCATGCCTATCAGTCTGGAAGCGAAACAAGTTCAAACGTGGTGGACGCATTAGACAGCGTGGATGAGCTGGAAACCGATTTAGACCAGAGCAAGGAAAGTATGTATAAACTTTCTTACGTTATCCGTGTGTCCGCTCCCGACCTCGACGAGCTGAAACGCCGTTGTGATGAAGTCAAGGATTTCTACGACGACTTGAACGTCAAGCTGGTGCGACCCGCTGGGGATATGCTGGGGCTTCACTCTGAATTTCTCCCTGCCAGCAAGCGTTACATCAATGACTATGTGCAATATGTCAAGAGTGATTTTCTGGCAGGGCTTGGCTTCGGGGCGACACAACAGCTTGGCGAGAATACGGGTATCTATATCGGCTATTCCGTAGATACAGGAAGAAACGTCTATTTACAGCCCTCTCTTGCTTCACAGGGTATCAAGGGGACAGTCACCAATGCTCTGGCTTCTGCCTTTGTGGGAAGTCTTGGCGGTGGAAAATCATTCTGCAATAACCTTATCGTTTACTATTCTGTCCTCTTTGGCGGACAGGCGGTCATTCTCGACCCTAAATCAGAGCGTGGCAACTGGAAAGAAACGCTCCCAGAGATAGCCCATGAAATCAATATCGTCAACCTTACCAGCGATAAGGAGAACGCTGGGCTTCTTGACCCGTTCGTGATTATGAAGAATGTAAAGGACGCTGAAAGTCTGGCGATAGACATTCTCACATTCCTTACGGGGATTTCCTCTAGGGACGGTGAGAAGTTCCCTGTCCTTAGAAAAGCGGTGCGATCCGTGACCCAGAGCGATCAGCGAGGACTTCTCCATGTGATAGACGAGCTACGCAGAGAGGACACGGCGATAGCCCGCAATATTGCCGACCATATCGACAGCTTTACGGATTATGACTTTGCACATCTGCTGTTTTCGGACGGTTCGGTGTCTAACGCTATCAGCTTGGACAACCAGCTCAATATCATACAGGTGCAGATTTGGTATTACCCGACAAGGACACGACCTTTGAGGAATACACGACCATTGAACTGCTGTCCGTGGCTATGCTGATTGTCATTAGTACCTTTGCCCTTGATTTTATTCACAGTGACAGAAGCATTTTTAAAATCGTGGATTTAGATGAAGCGTGGGCGTTTTTGAATGTGGCACAGGGCGAAACCCTCTCGAACAAGCTGGTGCGTGCGGGACGTGCTATGCAGGCGGGCGTGTACTTTGTTACGCAATCCTCTGGCGACGTGTCAAAGGAGAGTTTGAAAAACAATATCGGCTTGAAGTTTGCCTTTAGAAGTACCGACTTAGGCGAGATAAAGCAGACCCTTGAATTTTTCGGTATCGACAAGGACGACGAGAACAACCATAAAAGGCTTCGTGACTTGGAGAACGGACAATGCCTGCTTCAAGATTTGTACGGGCGTGTGGGCGTGGTGCAGATACACCCTGTCTTTGAAGAATTACTGCACGCCTTTGATACCAGACCGCCCGTGAAAAGCGAGGTGGAGTGATGAAAGATAGGATAAAGGGGCTTCTGACAAAAAAGAAGCTCTTTCGTTTTTTCAAGATAGCTTTGATTGCGGTACTGACGACCATTGCTCTGCTCTCCCTATTGGGGACAGTGGCACACGCTTCTGGGCTGGTAGATGATACCGTCAATGCGGACAATCTGTATTCGCAGTACCCGCTGGAAAACTACCAGCTTGACTTCTATGTGGACAATAGCTGGGGCTGGCTTCCGTGGAACTGGCTGGACGGTATCGGGAAATCCGTACAATACGGGCTTTATTGTATCACCAACTTTATCTGGACTATCAGCCTGTATCTAAGCAACGCCACGGGGTACGTCGTCCAGCAGGCGTATAAGCTGGACTTCATCAATGACATGGCAGACAGTATCGGAAAGAGCATACAGACCCTAGCGGGCGTAACGGAAAATGGCTTTGGAAGTACGGGCTTCTATGTGGGCTTCCTGCTTCTTATTATCCTTATCGTGGGTATCTATGTTGCCTACACGGGACTTATCAAGAGAGAAACCAGCAAGGCATTACACGCCGTTATCAACTTCATAGTGGTGTTCGTGCTGTCCGCTTCCTTTATCGCCTACGCTCCCGACTATATCAAAAAATCAATGACTTTTCTTCGGATATTTCCACGGCTTCGCTGGATTTGGGAACAAAAATCATGCTCCCCGACAGCGATAGTACGGGAAAAGACAGCGTGGACTTGATAAGGGACAGCCTGTTCTCCATACAGGTACAACAGCCGTGGCTACTCCTGCAATTTGGCAACAGCGATATAGAGGAAATCGGGGCTGACCGTGTGGAAGCTCTGGTATCAGTCAGCCCGTCAGCAGACGACGGGGCGACCCGTGAGGACGTGGTGAAAACGGAAATCGAGGATAACGACAACGACAATCTGACGATACCGCAGGTCATCAACCGTCTGGGAATGGTGTTCTTCCTGCTCATCTTCAATCTGGGGATAACGATATTTGTTTTCCTGCTCACAGGCATGATGATATTCTCCCAGATACTTTTTATCATCTTCGCTATGTTCCTGCCTATCAGCTTTCTTTTAAGTATGATACCCAGCTATGAGAACATGGCGAAACAGGCAATCGTGCGAGTGTTCAATACGATTATGACAAGGGCGGGAATAACGCTCATTGTTACGGTGGCTTTCAGTATTTCCAGTATGTTCTACAATATCTCCACTGATTACCCGTTCTTTATGATTGCGTTCTTGCAGATAGTGTGCTTTGCGGGTATCTACATGAAGCTGGGCGACCTTATGAGTATGTTCAGCTTAAATGCTGGGGACAGCCAGAGCATGGGACGCAGGATATTCCGTCGCCCGTACATGTTCATGCGACACAGGGCTAGGCGTATGGAACACCGTATCGCAAGGGCTGTCGGAAAAGGAAGTATGGTAGGTGCTGGAACAGGGGCTATGGCGGGAGCGGTTCTTTCTTCTGCTGGAAGCAAACAATCCCATGCCAGCACGACCCGCAAGCGTGACAATACTTCTTTTGGAAGCCGAGCGGGTTCAGCCGTGGGTGCGGTGCTTGATACGAAAAACAAGGTCAAGGACAAGGCAACGGCTGTCAAGGAGAATATCAAGGATATGCCGACCCAGACCGCCTATGCCCTGCACTCCGCTAAGGAAAAGGCAAAGGAAAATGTGTCCGACTTCAAGCGTGGCATTGTGCAGGGACAGGAAACCAGACAGAGCCAGCGTGCCGATAAGCGTGAGCAACACAGACAGAATATCGCTGACAAGCGTATGGAGCTTCAAAAGGCACAGGAAGCAAAACAGGCTGGCAGAACGACGGACGGATCAGCGACAACAGGAGCTACCCGTCCCCATGACAGACCTGTCACTGCTTCTAAGACAGACACAGGAAAAGTGCAGGAAATCAAGCGTCCTGTCACCACGGATAAGGTACATACCGAGCCGACAAAAGCACAGCCTGTCAAGGAGCGTCCGCTTGCTTCAAAATCTGCTGAACCTGTATTGCAGAAACACGGAACAAGGCTCAATAGTGTGGAGCTGAACCAGCAGACCACCAGAAAAGAGCGAAACATCAAGAAAGCGACCCTAAACATGACAGGAAAGAAAGGACGTAAGAAATGAAGCTAAGACATATCGCCCTTATCGGCAGTCTGTTTCCCTTTCTTCTTGCGATAGTGCTTTTCTTTGGTGTGCTTATCAGTGCCGAGGACGACGACGGGGGCGGTGGTTCTTCCTCATGGGTAACAGGCATGAACCTGTCCGCAGAGGTCTTGAAACATCAGCCTATGGTAGAGAAATATGCAAAGGAATACGGCATTTCCGAGTACGTCCCCTATCTGCTGGCAATCATACAGGTGGAAAGTGGCGGGACAGCCGAGGACGTTATGCAGAGTTCCGAGAGCATGGGCTTACCGCCTAACTCTTTAGACACGGAAAGCTCAATCAAGCAGGGGTGCAAGTATTTTGCGTCCCTGCTTTCTTCAGCAGAAAGTCAAGGCATAGAGGATATAAATGTGGTGATACAGTCCTATAACTATGGCGGTGGCTATATCGGCTATGTGGCTTCCAATGGAAAAAAGCACAGCTTCACGCTGGCAGAGAATTTCTCCCGTGACAAGTCTGGCGGGAAGAAAGTCACCTACACAAACCCTATCGCTGTCGCCCGCAATGGTGGCTGGCGATATGCCTACGGGAATATGTTCTATGTGGAGCTTGTCAGCCAGTATCTAACGGTCAGTCAAGTATCGGGCGAACTGGCACAGAAGATAATGAATGAAGCTCTGAAATATCAAGGCTGGGACTATGTGTACGGCGGGAGCAACCCTAACACTTCTTTTGACTGTTCGGGGCTGGTTCAATGGTGTTACGGCAAGGCTGGCATTTCCTTACCGAGAACGGCACAGGCACAGTATGACGCTACCCAGCATATACCGCTTTCACAGGCACAAGCTGGGGATTTGGTATTTTTCCACAGTACCTACAATGCGGGAACGTATGTAACGCACGTCGGTATCTATGTAGGAAACAATCAGATGTACCACGCTGGCGACCCGATAGGCTACGCTGATTTGAACAATAGCTACTGGCAACAGCACCTTATCGGGGCTGGCAGAATTAAGCAATAGAAAGAAAGGAATGGAAATATCATGTTCAAGAAGAAAGAAAAACCGATAAAGGAAAAGAAAATCCGCACTATGAAAGTGGGGACGCATAAGAAGTCCGTCATTGCCCTCTGGGTGGTGCTTATCGCAAGCGTGAGCTTTGGCGTGTATAAGAATTTTACGGCTATCGACCAGCACACCACCCATGAGGTAGAAACCATACAGCTACGACTTAACGATACCAACGGGATAGAAAATTTTGTGAAGAATTTCTGTAAATCCTACTACACATGGAGCAACAGCAAGGAAGCAATCGAAGCAAGGACACAGGCTATCAGTGCCTATCTGACACAGGAATTGCAGGATTTGAATGTTGATACGGTGAGAACGGATATACCGACCAGCTCCACGGTCACGGACGTACTTATCTGGGACGTGGAACAGTCTGGGGAGAACGCTTTTTCTGTTACCTACGAAGTAGATCAACAGATAAAAGAGGGCGACCAGACAAGGAATGTATCAGAAACCTATACCGTGACCGTTCATGTGGACGCTGACGGGGATATGGTTATTATACAGAACCCTACCCTTGCCCCTGCTATGGAAAAATCCGATTATGAACCAAAGGCACAGGAAGCAGACAACAGCGTGGACGCTGATACAGCGGGTGACGCTACGGCATTTCTGGAAACATTTTTCAAACTGTACCCTACCGCTACGGACAAGGAGCTTGCCTATTATGTAGAGGGAAATGCCCTTGAACCGATAAACGGGGACTATCTCTTTTCCGAGCTAGTAAACCCAGTATTTACAAAGGACGGAGATAATGTGAAAGTCAAGGTATCTGTGAAGTTCATTGACAACCAGACAAAGGCGACACAGGTATCACAATATGAGCTGACGCTTCACAAAGATAGCAACTGGAAGATTATAGGATAACGATTGAAGCGTGCATTTCTCATAAGATTTGCACGCTATTAAAAGAACGATAAATACGAAAACTTGAATTTCTGTTGACAGAAACAAATTTTTGATATAGTATTTAACCATAAAGTTAATTAGCTTTTTGGTTAAATGAAAGGGGTGTGAATGTGGGAAATGTTTTTAAAGCAATCAGCGACCCTACAAGACGAGAAATTTTAAAACTACTTAATGACAAAGATTTAAGTGCGGGTGAAATTGCCGAACATTTTGATATATCCAAACCTGCTTTGACAAAACATTTAAACATTCTACGGGAAGCGGAGTTGGTATCTTCGGAAAAACAAGGAAACTTTGTAATTTATTCAATCAATGTAACGGTACTTCAACAAGCGTTATCTGGATTTATGGCTATTTTCGGGAAAAAGGAGTAATTGGAAATGAAAAGAACGATTGGTATTTTGGATTTAATTATATTTTTGCTATCCATAATAGTGCTTCTGATAGCCTTTTTTATGAATATGGATAAATTATCCTTATTGATTGGAGTAGGATTGATTATTCTATTGGGAATAGCACACACACGCTTAGAAAAAATAACAGGATTATCCAGCGAAAATCCGAAAATAAAAACCATGCGACGTATGAATAGATTAAGTATGGTGTTTGTAGTGATATTGTATTTAATCCCTTTGGTCAAAAAAGATTTGATAGGTAATGTTCCGTATCAATTTTTCCTTTTGATTACTATTATGATTTTTAGTGGAAATATTGCCCCTAAACTTCCGTTCAATAAATATATGGGATTAAGATTACCGTGGACAACCAGAGATGAAAATACTTGGAAAATTGCGAACCGATTATTGGGTTATCTCACATTCCCGTTAGTTCTGATTATGGCAATTTTATACTTTTGCTTTAATAAATCAGACATTATTCTTTTGATTGGGATTATTTTTTGGATTGGCATACCCGCAATATATTCTTTGATTAAGTACAACAAAATAAAGAAAGAGAGGAATTAAACATGATTAGAAATTTTTTAAAATTTTTGGGAGACAGCTTTAATGAAAGTAACGAGAAGTATGCAAAAATAAATTTTGGAATTATCATTCTTATGTTTTTAGTTTCAGCAATTATGTTATTCTTTTTGCCTAGTGAAATTGATATTTTGCATAGTGGAGATACGAATTATCCTATTCCCAGTGTATTGGGCGTTTGGCTAGTTCCGATTATTGCATTACTGTTGAATTTCAGTTTCATTAAGCAAAAAAGATTATCGTCGTTAAACAGCATAATCATGGCATTATTATTAGTTGGAAGCACTATATATTATTTCACTTTAATGTAACGAGGCAATTTCATGAAACAGATAATCAATACTGTTTTGTTCGGAAGAAGAAAATCATATATTTTTGGTGCTTCATTGACAGTTATTGGATTATATATAGGCTTTTTATTTTGGTATCTAATTGGAAATAATTGGGTACAGCCAACAATAAATATCTTAGTATTGATTATATGTATTTTAGTAGCAGGAAATGTTTTGTTGGCATTATATAAAATCCCAGAACAATTATGTAGCAACCCCAATATAGAACATTTATTGAATTTCCCCATAAAAGTATCGCAAATCATTTATGCAGTAATATTCAGACTATGTAAGGTACAAGTTTTAATATATATATGTTTTTTTGTACCATATATACTTTTCTTTAACGATAAAATTTCATTGACGATTTCATATGGACTAATATGTATTTTATTGTCGATGATATTTGATTGTTTAATATTTTTACTAATGATAGGCATACCATTCATCAGTTAAAAAGTTCTGTGGTTATACGATATTAGTCATTCAATATGGCGGGTTTCTCTTAATAATAGGGTTAGGAGCATATTTGTTTATAGAGTGCCTTGCTAACCCTTTATTGTTATGGAATATTTCAAACTGGATTCAAAGTTATTATATGATTTTATTCTCTATTCTTTTGCTGATTTTGTTCTTGGGATTTGTTACAGTTACAAGAATGAGCAAAACGTGTTACCTCAAAAGTTATTATTACTTACAGACATTTACAAAACCAGCACATAGTTATAAAAGAAACCAATTCTGCAATAGTCCATATTTTTTAATTGAATGGTGTAGAGTAACGAGAAATAAAGAATTATTTTTTTACTCAAGTATAAAAAGTGTTGTTACTGTTTATCTGCTAGGGAATGTTTTGCTAAAAAGGATAATAGAAACTAACTTATCTATGCTGAACATATTGGATCTTTTGTTGATGATACTATGCTGTGCAATTAACACGATTTCCTGCACTTCGTATTCTAGTGATAAAAACATTCAATACTATAAGTTTTTTCCTATAAATTATGCGAGGATATTTTTTACCAAAGTAGTTGTAGGATTTTTATGGAACGAAATTATAGTTAGTTTTATATGGATTATTAGCAGTATTGGCAACGGTCTGTTGTTTGATATTTCTTTACTTATTTTTGGAACAGTTACTAACTTATTAACCTCTGTTATGGGTGTTTATTTTGATTATAAAATGCCCCGAAATATCAATGGCACAAATTTATTATTTCAAGGGAACATGAATAAGATATTCGTTTTGTTAGCAATCGTCGGATTAACAATTTTAGAAATATGTCTTTTACAAAAATTAAAATTTTCCGATATTCTTCTTGGTCTATCTGTAATAAACCTTATTTTTACTATCCTGTTAGCAACGATTTTTGTATTTAAGAAAGGCGGAGTTATATATGATAGAAGTTGAAAATCTTTATAAATCGTATGGGACTAAAGAGATTTTTAAAAATCAGAGTATAACTTTAGATAATCATTGTATTTATGCTTTAGTGGGGGTAAATGGGATTGGAAAATCTACTTTTTTAAATGCAATTACACAGCCATATCTATTGGATAAAGGAGTTGTGAAGATAGACGGTATTTATTCATCAGAGTTTCAAGCAAAATATCATTACGCCTTTGTCCCAGATACAAAAGAAATGTTTTTAAACTTAACAGGTAAAGAATATCTTGATTTTGTATGCGGACTTTATAACCAACGAGAAAGATGTACTGATTTAATTTCAGATTATATAACAAATTTAAAATTAGAAAATTCATTGGATATGACTATTCAAACTTATTCACTAGGAATGAAGCAAAAAATATATTTGATAGGCGCATTGATTTCTAATGCTCAAAATATTATTTTAGACGAGCCGTTTAATGGTCTTGACCCCGAAAGTGTTGCCGTCTTAAAAGGAATTTTACTTTCGTTCAGAGATAAAGGGAAGATGATTTTGTTTTCTGCACATAATTTAGATTTAGTTTCAAATTTCTGCGATAAAGTTATTTTTATAGACCGTAACCACAGGATTTTAGAACATAGTAACCCACAAAATTTTAATATGCTGGAACAATTATTTTTTGAAAGTTGTGTAAATGGTTAAGTTGTACTTTACATGGGGGTCACAGTTGGAAAACTTATCTATTTTACAGAGAACATTACTTGCGATTTAAGAGAACTATTACGATAGAACTTAAAAACAAGATATAAAAAATTTTTAAAAGAGGCAGGTGGTACTATGGGAAAATATTAGTTGCAGAATTTACAGATAAAGAAGAAGCTATTTTTAATCAATTAGTAGAATGTCTGTCAAAATCTTTATGTGTTACACCTATTGCACTTAGACAAGGAAACATGGGCTTAAATATAGACCATTTTACTCGTACTGTTACTGATACCAAAGGAAATAAAATACTTCTGACCGCTAAAGAATTTGACCTATTATATTTCCTTTCCAGTCACAAAGGACAGGTGTTCACAAAAGAACAGATTTACGAAAATGTATGGGGATATGACAATGCACCAGACGCAAGAAATCTTACCTCGTTCATCAGAAAGTTAAGACTGAAAATCGAACCACACCCAGACAATCCCCGATACATTATTACTGTCTGGGGTGCGGGATATAAATTCAGCGAAGAAGAAAAACCGTAGCTGTATTTCACAATTCATTGTGATCTGCACGCTACGGTTTTTTGTTTCAGTTACGTTTTAATTATATTTATAAACTATTTTCTTCTAAGGGTCTTGAAAAAAATAGTCAACGTAATAGAATAATGATTAACCAAAACGGTCAAAGGAGAATTGTTATGCAAATAAATGAAAAGTTTTATATGCTACCTAAAGAAAAGCAACAAATAATAATAAACGCAGGATTGGAATGCTTTGGACAATATGGCTATCAAAAAGCAAATACAGAAAGAATTGCACTAAAAGCAGGAATATCAAAAGCATTGTTATTTCATTATTTTATAAACAAGAAGAATTTTTATTTATTCTTATGTGATTTTTGCAAAGAAGTTTCTGCTGATTTATTAGATGTTGATGAAATGTTGAAAATAACAGACTTTTTTGAATTGGTCGATTTTAGTATGCAAACGAAGTGGAAAATAATGACAAAATATCCATATTTAACAAACTTTGCACTCAATGCGTTCTATTCTCAAGAAGAAAAAACGACATCTGATGTGAATAAATACATTGAGACAGAGTTGAATAACAGTTTTGATACTTATTTCAGAAATATCGACTTCTCAAAATTCAAGGAGAACGTAGAGCCTAAATATATTTATCATATGCTTGTTATGTTGTCCGAGGGGTATTTATCTGAAAAGCAAAGGACAAATTCGCCTATCATTTTTGATGAAGCAGTAAAGGAATTAAAAAAATGGCAGAATATATTGAAACAAGCAAGTTACAAGGAGGAATACTTATGAATATGATTGAGGTTCAAAATTTAACGAAAGACTATGGAAATAACAGAGGGATTTTTCATCTGAATTTTCCATAAAGCAAGGCGAAACCGTTGCATTTTAGGGACGAATGGTGCGGGAAACAACTACGATACGACAACTTATGGTTTGTAA
>ENA-OQDD01000460-OQDD01000460.1-human-gut-metagenome-genome-assembly--contig:-NODE-460-length-16703-cov-3.715492_pt1 | contig 16703 bp, 31 predicted proteins | sample MGYA00242507_ERZ504598 | MGnify/ENA primary metagenome ERZ504598 (study PRJEB26092, sample SAMD00036318) | human gut metagenome | host: Homo sapiens | study: EMG produced TPA metagenomics assembly of... | reverse complement strand
ATGGTCTGATTCTCCATGCCAAGGCTTTCAATGGGAGCAAAAATGCGGGAAATGTAGTTGATGATCGCCACCGAGGTACCCACCGACATTCCAAAGAATGTAAGCACCATGCATTGCCGGAAGCGGAAAGCAGCATCACGATGCCTGCCACCACCGCGTTCAGCGCCAGCACCACCGGCGAATAGATGGCATCGTAAAAATTGGTGCGCTCCATAGCGGCGTAGCTCTCGCCGATGCAGCGGTCATAGCGGCGTTCCCTATAGCTTTCCAGCCCCAGCGCCCGGATGGTACGGATGTTGTGCAGCGTCTCCGGCACCTGACCGGAGACAGCCGCAACGGCACGGCGGTTATCCAGTTGTGCGGCCAGCATCCGCTTTTGCACATGGCGGGTGAACACCGCAAACAGCGGCAGCACCAGCAGCAGCACCAGCGCAATGCCGGTGTTTTTACCGCGATGACCGCCATGATGGAAATGATGCGGCAGGCATCTGCTGCCATGCTGATGATGCCGGAGGTGAACAGCGCTTCCACCGTGTCCACATCGCCGGAAAAGCGTGCCGCCACCTCGCCGGGGTTCTGGCCTGCCAGCGTGCTTGCGGGCAGCCGGGTAAGCTTCCGGGACATTTCCGACCGCAGCGCGTGGGTCATTTTCTGGCCAAAGAGCACCAGCAGGCTTTCCTGCGCGGAGGAAAGCCCCCTTCCAGCGCCAGACTGCCAAAGTAAAGCAGCACTGCTGCAAAGGTGAGCGGGATGCCTGCGGTGAGCCGGTCAATGATACCGGCCAGCAGCAGCGGCGGCAGCAGTGATGCCACCACCGATGCCGCCACGCACAGGATGGTGCCCGCCGTGAGCAGATGATGCGACATGGCGGCCATGCGGATGGCTTCAAATACACCGTTATCCTTTTTACTCTTCATCCAGATCGCCTTCTTTCTGCACCGTCTGGCTCTCGTACAGCTGGCGGTACAGCGGAACCGTTTCCATCAGCTGGGCATGGGTACCAACGGTGGTTTCACCGCCGTCCATAAAGATCACCTTCTGCATCTGCGGGAAGTGGTACAGCCGGTGCGAGATGAGGAAGACCACCTTATCCTTTGCATCGCTCTGCAATCGGCAAACACGGTATCCTCGGTATGGCGGTCCAGCGCAGAGAACGGGTCGTCCAGGATCAGCACCGGGCGCGGGTGGGCCAGCGTTCTTGCCAGTGCCAAGCGCTGGGCCTGACCGCCGGAAAGGCGGGTGCCGCTGGGGCCGATGACGGTATCCACACCGTTTCCATGGCCAGCACTTCGCCGTCCAACGCGGCGGCAGCAAGCCACGGCATGGCATCCTGTTCACTGCCGCAGAGAACATTGTTCTGCACTGTATCGGCGCTCAGCTCCGGATCATGGCCCAAGTAACCAACGGTGGCGGAGATCTGCCGCGGGGTCAGGGCAGCAAATTCCGTTTTGCCAAATTTTGCCGAGCCGCCGTAGGGTGCTTCGCACAGGAACACCCTGCCAAAGGTGGATTTGCCGCAGGCCACCGGGCCGGTGATGCCAATGATATCGCCGGGGTGCGCCGTCAGGCTCAGGCCGGAAAAGATGGGTCCTTCGCCATAGGCAAAGGAGAGGTTTTCCAGCGTCACGTCCTGCGCCGCCGGGATATGCAGGCTTCCAGCTGTTCCGGCTGCTTCATCAGTGGCTTGATGCGCTTCCACGAGACCTCGGCTTTCTGCACCGAGTTGAACAGCTTTGCCACCTTGGAGGATTTGACCACCAGTTTCGTGAAGCAGGAAAGAAAGGTGGTGAACGCCGCAATGTCCCATGTGCTCCAGCCGGAGCCGAGCACATTTTTAACGCCGAACCACAAAATGAACAGCACGCCTGCCTCAGACGCTGCCAGATACAGCGGCGGCAGAGCGGACTGCCACACATTGTTGCGCACGGCTGTTTTTTCGTAGGTGTTCAGGGCTTCCTCGTACTTTTCTACGCGAGCATCCTCACAGCCGTAAATGCGGTAGGTCACAGCATTCCGGGCGCGGTCGAGGGTGGCAGCGCTCAGCGCACTTGCTGCCTTTTTGTACGCCGCACCGGCGCGCTGCACCGGCTTTTTCATCCATGCCGCGCACATGTAGGAAAACGGCGTGAACAGCAGGCTGAGCAGCGCCAGCCGCCAGTCGTACACCAGCAGCATCACAGCATAGCCCACCAGCGCCACGCCGGTATCAAAGATCTCGGTGGTGAACTTGCGCATCCCCTCTACGCAGTCGTCCACATCCGAGATGGCCTTGGTCATCAGTTCACCGGCGCCTTCTTTTTCCAGCGCCGCCCGGCTCTGCCGCACCAGATTGGCATACAGGATGCCCTTCATCCGGCGGTTGATGTTGTTGGCAAAGCGGCGGACATAAAAGCGCTTGATAAAGCGCGCCGCCTGCACCGCAGCGTGACCACGATATAGGCCAGCACCAGCATGGCCATTTTTGCCGCCGTCTCGCTGCCGCCCAGAATGTCGGCAAGGCACTGGGCCAGCCGGCCCTCGAACCAAGGCGTTGCCAGCAGGCCGATGTTATACACAAGGCCCGACAGCGTGACAAAAACCAGCGGGAGCCACTCTGCTTTGAAATAGGAGAGCACCCTGTCCGGGCGGAACGTTTTATCCTTTTTCATGAGCAGCCTCACCTCCTGCAGCTTTCCGGAAATGCGGGAAGCCCGCGCGGCTCTCGGTCTTGGATGCTGTGTACAGCTTGTTCAGCGCAGCGGCAAAGGCAGCGGCTTCCTCGGCGGTGAGCACATTGGTCAGGTATTCGTAAAAGGCCGCTTCGATCTCTGCCTTGGAGGATCTCAGGCTTTCCGCCTTTTTGGTGGGGTACAGCAGCTGGCTGCGCCGGTCGCTGGGGGCATCTCTGCGGATCAAAAGACCCTTTGCTTCCAGATTTTTTGTCCGCCGCGCAATGGCAGCCTTATCTGCGTGCAGCAGTTCCGTCAGCTGTGCCTGCGTGCAGCCGGGGTGATGCCGCACTGCATGGATCAGGTCGATCTCTGCTGTGCCGACCCCTTCCTCCCGCATCGTGAGCAGGACCAGTTTTTCCGCTTCGCGTGCGATCTTTGTGATTTTTCGTTCCGTAATATCCATAGGCTCCTCCGGGCTTCATTGCAGGAAGTTGTATCTACATCGTTGTATGTACAATCAATAGTATAGCATCTCGTTTCCAAAATGCAAACAGTTCTTTTTGTGCCCGTATTTTTGCAATGCTGGCAGGCTCCACACCCAGTGCATGGGCCGCGCCTGTACAGACCAGCCATATGCTGCGGCATTGCCCGCTTTTGGCGTTTGCCGCAGTTCTTTCCCACGTCGGGGCCGATATAAGCCCATTTCCATATCATGTCAACAGGTTTATAGCATCAAAACAGCCCTGACCGTGTCCGCTGTAAAAGCGGGCAGACGATCAGGACTGTTTTTCCGTATTTCTTTATTTCAGCCGGTCAGCAGGCATCCACATTCTTGGTGACCATCACGTCACTGTCCAGCCCGCAGACGTTGTGCAGCACGATGGTGCCCGCCTTGACGGGGGCGGTCAGCACCACCTTGCGGATCTCGTCCATCACCGGAAAGATCATATCCTTGGGGATGGCCTTGGTCAGGCGGACGCTGGTGACAGGCAGCTCGCCGCCCTTGACCAGCACTGAGCTGGCGATGGTGCGGCGGGGCGCAGTCAGCTCCTGACGGACATACTGTTCGCCGCGGGGGCAGGTGTGACCGGTGACCGAGATCACCTGACCATTTTCAACTTCGGCTTCGATCTCGCAGCCGTTGGGGCAGACGATACAGGTAAATTGCTTTTTCATTCCACCGACACCTCCAGTGCGCCCGTTTCCTGCAGCTTGGCAGCAGAGACCTTGAACTGGATCATCTCCGCAGGATGGCTTTCTTCATCTTCTTGGCAGCAACTTCCACACCGTTCTGGCGCACCACGATGCGGCAGTCACGGTAGTGGTTCCGCACGCGCAGCGACAGGCTAAAGTCGTTCTTGCCGCTGACCTTCTGCGGAATGGTGTGGCCCACACCCTCGCCGCACTTCACGTCCAGCGTGCAGGGGTCGATGCCCTTGCCCTCAACGTAGGCGGCAGCGTGGCGTGCCAGTGCCTCGGACTCCATGGAAACAAAGTCCACCAGATCATGCACATGCAGCACATTGCCGGCAGAGAACACGCCGGGCACGTTGGTCTGCAGGTTCTCGTCCACCACAGCGCCGTTGGTGTGGGGGTCAATGGCGATGCCGGCATCCTCCAGCAGCTTGTTCTCCGGGATCAGGCCCACGGAGAGAATCAGCGTATCACACTTGTACTCCTTCTCGGTGCCGGGGATGGGCCGACGGTTCGCGTCCACCTCGGAGATGGTCACGCCGGTCAGACGGTCACGGCCATGGATCTCGGTGACGGTGTGGCTGAGATAGAGCGGGATATTGTAGTCATCCAGACACTGCACGATGTTGCGCGGCAGGCCGGAGGGGTAAGGCATCAGCTCGAACACTGCCTGCACATGAGCGCCTTCCAGCGTCATGCGGCGTGCCATGATCATGCCGATATCGCCGGAACCGAGGATGATGACCTCCTTGCCGGGCATCCGGTTGTAGAGGTTCATGTAAGCCTGCGCGGTGCCTGCGGTGAACACGCCCGCCGGACGCTCGCCGGGAATGCCCAGTGCGCCGCGGCTGCGCTCCTTGCAGCCCATGGCGAGCACCACAGCCTTTGCCTGATACTGGCGCAGGCCGCTGCGGTGGAGGCGGTGACAACACGGTCCTCCGTCAGGCTCAGCACCGTGGCGCTGGTCTCGTAAGGATCTCGCGCTTGTTCACTTCATCAATGAACGCCTGTGCATATTCCGGGCCGGACAGGCTCTCGCCGAAGCGGCCCAGACCGAAACCGTCATGGATGCACTGGCGCAGGATGCCGCCCAGCATCGCCTCGCGCTCCAGAATGATCATGTTGCGGATGCCCTGCTTGTGCAGCTCCACCGCTGCGGCAAGACCTGCAGGGCCGCCGCCGATAATCACAACGTCTTTCTGTTCCATCGCTCAGTTCTCCTCCTTCCGCATATTGCCGGTGAGTACCCATGACCCCTGACGGCTGTAACGCACATTCTCCGGCTCGGTGCCCAGCTCCTGCTCAATGAAGTGTTCGATCTTCATCTGGCAGAAGCCGCCCTGACAGCCGCCCATCATGGCGCGGGTGCGGTACTTGATGCCGGTCATGGTGGAAACGCCCAGCGGGTTGTGGATAGCCTGCAGGATCTCGGCCTTGGTCACTTCCTCACAGCTGCAGATCATCTCGCCGTAATCGGGGTCCTGCGCGATGAGCTCTGCCTGCTGTTCCGGCGCGCACTCGGCAAACTTGACGATGCCCTTGTGGTGCGGGTCAAAGTCTGGGTTTTCCTCAAACTTTTCGCGTTCCTGCATCAGACCGATGACGTAGCGGGCCAGCGGCACGCTGCCGGTCAGGCCCGGGGATTCAATGCCCACGAGGTTGACGGCATTGGGTGCCATGTCGTCCCGGATCTCCACCTTCCAGTCCTGAATGGCACCGTTTTCATCCACCACTTGGCTGGATGCCGGCGAAGGTGCGGATCTGATCCTTTTTAAAGATGTGGGGCCACAGCTTTGCGCCCTCCACGGCCAGACTGTCCATGTTGGCCTGCGGCACGCTGTAGTCGTCCAGCACATCGGTGTTCTCCGCGTCCGGGCCAACAGTCACGTTGCCGTCCACGGTGGGGGTGATGTGGATGCCCATATAGGTGTTGCTGGGCACCGGGTACACCGGCATGGGCAGCAGCTTGCCCATGCGCTTGTGCAGGATGATGTAGTTGCTGCGGGAGCCGATGACACGGTAGCCGGTCAGGCCCAGCAGGTCGGAGATCTGCTTTGCGCCCAGACCAGCGGCGTTGACCACCCAGCGGGTGCAGAAATCGCCATGGGCAGTATGCAGGTAGTACAGCTCATTTTCCCGGGTGATAGCCTCTACCTTGTGGTCAAAGAAGAAGTCTGCGCCGTTGGCGTGTGCGTTCTCGGCCAGAGCCACCGTGTACAGGAACGGGTCCATGATGCCGCTGTTTTTGGACCACATGGCAAACTTGCCCACCACGGCTGGCACCAGCTCGTGCAGCTTTGCCTCGTCGATCATCTCAAGGCCGGTGCAGCCGTTGACAGCGCCCTGCTTCATGGTGCGCTCCAGCTGCTCCATGTCCTCGGGGGTGTTGCCCACCAGCACCTTGCCGCAACGCTTGAACGGGAAGTTCAGCTCTTCGGCCAGCTGATCCATGATGCGGTTGCCTTCTACGCAGCACTTCGCTTTCAGGCTGCCAATGGGGTTGGCAAAGCGCCGTGCACCACCGCAGAGTTGCGGCCACTGGTCTCGTTGCAGACATCCAGATTTTTTCCAGCACTGCAATGCTCAATTTGTAGCGCGAAAGTTCGCGTGCAATGGCGCTGCCCACGACACCCGCACCGATGATGACCACATCGTATTGTTTTTTCATGGTATCCACCTTTCTTCCTGATTTGGAGATCCGGCTTTTATGTTATATATTTCATTGACTAAAATATATAACATTTCATAATCTCTGTCAAGCCGTTTCCGGCAAAAAACTGCACAAAAAAATGCCGCATCTTTTGGCATAGATACGGCATTTCTGAACGTGATACGGTTGTTTCAGGCTTTGAAATAGTGTGGGAATGCTTCCCGGATCGCAGAAAGGTTCTCCGTGTAGCGCTGCATATGCTGCCCGGCAATGCGGTGTGCTGCCACCTCATCCTTCTGTTCAATGGCTTTCAGCAGGCTGACGTGATCTTCGTAGATCGTTTTTGCGGGCCTGCAGCGGAAGCTGAGGATGGTGGTGCGGTCAAAATGCGGAGCCAGATTTTCCACCAGATCGTACCAGTACGGGCAGCCGCACTGCACATAAAGCAGCCGGTGGAACCCCTTGTCCAGCTCAAAGATCTTTTCTTCCTGTGCACGCTCAATGTACATGCGCCAGAGCGCCACGTTCTCCCACAGCTGGTCGATATCCGCCGGGGTCAGCTTTTCGCACGCCATGCGGGCGATCTCTGCTTCCAGCACAGCGCGCAGATGGCGCACTTCTTCCACCAGCTCTGCATCGATGAGAGAAACATAGGTGCCGATCTTGGGCCGGATCTCAATGAGCCGCCGCTGCGCCAGCTCCAGCTCTGCTTCCCGGAAGGGGGTGCGGCTCACCCCCAGCTGTTCGCACAATTCCGGCTCGTTCAGTTTTTCACCCGGCTCCAGACGGGTATTGATAATATTATCGATCAATACCCGCAGAACAAAACTTTTTGCAGATTCATGCTCTCTGCGCTCTGAAATCGTAATCATCGGAAGGCTCCTTTCCCTCACAGGGAAACACTGTTCTCAGACTGCTGGGTCAAGTATACCACACTGCACACCGGCGTAAAAGAGGACAATATATAAAAGGAAGAAAACTGTGTCAGAATTGTAAAAGATAAAATATTTTAACTATTATTCTTGACTTATCCAACGATTCGGCTATAATGGTCGTGTTCGCAAGAAACTTCAAAAAATTTAGATATTCAAAACAAATCAAAGGAGACTACTACCATGACGTTTGAAGAAATGAAGAAGATCGTTGTCGATACCCTGAACTGCGACGAGGACAAGGTGACCATGGAGGCCAGCCTGACCGAGGATCTGGAGGCCGACAGTCTGGATGCCGTGGAGCTGAACATGGCTCTGGAAGATGCCTGCGGCGTGTCCATCCCGGACGAAGAGCTGGCAAAGCTCAAGACCGTGGGCGATATCTACAACTACATCACCGCACATATCTGAGGCAAAAAGCAATGAACGATATCCGAGATCTTTTCCCCGGCCGAATGCGGGAGCGCACCTTCCAGCTGAAGGCAAGCGGGATGCCGGTGCCGTCTGGCACGAGCAGCAGTTTGTGGAGTGCAAGCAGTGCGGCCGCCGCGCCGCACGCACCCTGTGGGCAAGAAGCCTTTACGTCTGCCCCAACTGCGGCTACCACATGCCCATTGGCGGGTACTACCGGCTCAGTCTGGTGCTGGACCACGGCAGCTTCCGGGAACTGGATGCCGACCTTGCTCCGCAGGATGTGCTGCATTTTCCGGGCTACCGTGAAAAGCTTGCCGCCGCCCAGAACAAGACCGGCCTGCGTGAAGCCGCTGTAACGGCCACCGGCCGCATCGGCGGGGTGGCCTGCGTGGCTGCCGTGCTGGACAGCCGCTTTTCATGGGCAGCATGAGCACTGCCGTGGGCGACAAGATCACCCGCGCCATCGAGTACGCCGCCGCAAAGCACCTGCCGCTGGTTATTTTTTCGGCCAGCGGCGGCGCGCGGATGCAGGAGGGCATTTTCAGCCTGATGCAGATGGCAAAGACCAGTGCCGCCATCCAGCGCTTTTCGGCAAAGGCGGGTTGTACATCAGTGTGCTCACCCACCCCACCACCGGCGGTGTGACGGCCAGCTTTGCAAGCCTTGGCGACATCATGCTGGCAGAGCCTGGCGCGCTGATCGGCTTTGCAGGTCCGCGGGTCATTGAGCAGACCATTGGCGAAAAGCTGCCTGCCGGATTCCAGCGCAGCGAGTTCCAGATGGAGCACGGCTTTGTGGATCAGGTGGTGCCCCGCAGCCAGCTGCGGGATACCCTGATCCAGGTCTTGCAGCTCCATGCAGGAGGAAAACACGAATGATCAAGGAAATTTTAGAGCAGCTGGCTCCGCTGGATGCCCAGATCGCCGCGCTGAAAGGCAGCGGCAACGAGATGGATGCCATCACGGCCCATGCCTCCGAGCTGGCAGAGCTGGCTGTGGAAGAGGACGAGATCCTGCGTACCTGCGGCCCGCTGACCGCCGAGGATCGGGTGTTTCTGGCCCGGCACCCGGAGCGCCCCCACATTGATGAGACTGTTTCTGCCCTGTTCACCGACTTCTTTGAGCAGCGCGGCGACCGTCAGTGCAAGGAAGACCCTGCCATTCTGGGCGGCATCGCCCGTTTTCACGGATTGCCGGTGACGGTCATCGGCCACCGCAAGGGCAGCACACTGGAAGAAAATCTGGCCTGTAACTTTGGTATGCCGGGGCCGGAGGGCTACCGCAAGGCCCTGCGCTGATGAAGCAGGCCGAAAAGTTTGGCCGGCCCATCATCACCTTCATTGACACACCGGGCGCTTACCCCGGCAAGGATGCCGAGGAGCGCGGTCAGGGCGAAGCATTGCACGCAACCTGATGGAAATGAGCGGCCTGACCGTGCCGGTCATTGCCGTTGTCACCGGCGAAGGCTCTTCCGGCGGTGCGCTGGCACTGGGTGTGGCAAACCACATCCTCATGCTGGAAAATGCCGTTTACTCGGTGCTCAGCCCCGAGGGCTTTGCCAGCATTCTGTGGAAGGATGCTTCCCGCAGCGGCGAAGCCTGCGAGATGATGAAGCTGACTGCGCAGGATCTGTACAGCGATGGCATCGTGGAGCAGGTGATCCCGGAACCGTTGGGCGGCGCACAGCGCAGCCACGCAGCCTTGTTTGAACAGTTGGATGTTGCTTTGCGGGTGCACCTGAAAGAGCTGTGCCGCATGAGCGGCCGCCAGCTGGCCGACCAGCGCTATAAAAAATACCGCCAGATCGGAGAAACGAGGAACGCATGAGTGGTTTACAGCTGATCGCCACCGGCGGGGCCATCCCCGGCCGAACGGTCACCAACGAAGATCTGAGCCGCATGGTGGATACCAGCGACGAGTGGATCACCAGCCGCACCGGCATCCGCACCCGGCACTGGTGCACGGAGGATGAATCTGCCGCCACGCTGGCCATTTCCGCCGCAAAGCAGGCTTTGGCCCGCAGCGGCCTTGCCCCTGCGCAGATCGGGTGCTGCATCTGTGCCACCCTGTCCGCCCCAGACGCGACCCCCAGTGTAGCCTGTCAGGTGCAGGCGGCGCTGGGCCTTCCCGAGGACCGGCCTGCGCTGGATGTCAACGCGGCCTGTTCCGGCTTCCTCTACGGCATAGCCGTGGCGCGGGGACTGCTGACAACTTTGGGTGGACAGTATGCCCTCGTCATTGGGTGCGAAGCCCTTTCCCGCCTGATGGACCCGCCGACCGCTCCACCTGTGTACTGTTTGGGGATGGAGCCGGTGCTGCCATTTTTCAGCTGTCGGACACTCCCTTTGCTCTGACGCTGGGCGCGCGCGGCAGCGATGTTCTCCATGCGGGCGGGCCGAACCGCACAGGTTCCGCGCCCATCACCATGGACGGCAAGGCCGTATTCCGCTTTGCAGTGGATGCCCTGCAAGTGCCTGCACACTGTGCTGGATGAAACACAGCTGACCCTCGATGATCTTGAGTGGGTGGTCTGCCATCAGCCAACAGCCGCATCATCGACACTGCGTGCGGGCGCTGAAGGCCGACCCGGCAAAGTTCTACAAGAACATGGACCGCCACGGCAACACCAGCGCCGCCAGCATCCCGGTCGCCTGAACGAGCTTGCCGAGAACGGGCAGCTGCAGCCGGGCCAGCTTCTGGCCTGCATCGGCTTTGGCGGCGGCCTGACATGGGGCGGCATGATCGTGGAATACGACCCTCTCAGGCGCTGATGCGCCAGCTCCCCCGAAGGGGGAGCTTTATGGGCGGGTAGGGTCAGTGTGCCTTCCAAGAGAAGGTCCAGCTGACAGAAAAGCAGAAAAAAGCTCCCCCCTCGGGGGAGCTGTCAATGCCGGAAGGCATTGACTGAGAGGGTTTTTCAATGAAACTTTTAAATGAAATTCTAGGCACAAAATACCCCATCATTCAGGGCGGCATGGCCAACATTGCCACCGGCGAGTTTGCCGCCGCCTGCTCCAACGCGGGTGCGCTGGGCATCATTGGTGCGGGCGGCATGAACGCCGACACCCTGCGCCAGAACATCCGCCGCTGCAAAGAGCTGACCGACAAGCCTTTTGGCGTGAACATCATGCTCATGCATCCGCAGGCAGATGAGTTTGCCAAGATTGTGGTGGAAGAGGGCGTGCCCGTTGTAACCACCGGTGCAGGCAACCCGGGCAAATATATCCCCGCGTGGAAAGCGGCAGGCATCAAGGTGATCCCGGTTGTCGCCGCCGCCGTGCTGGCAAAGCATTTGGAGCCGCTGGGCATCGATGCTGTCATTGCTGAGGGCACCGAGAGCGGCGGCCATGTGGGCGAAATGGCTACCATGGCGCTGGTGCCGCAGGTGGTGGATGCCGTAAATGTACCCGTCATTGCAGCTGGCGGCATCGCCGATGGCCGCCAGCTGGCAGCAGCTCTGGCTCTGGGTGCCTGCGGCGTGCAGGTAGGCACCTGCCTGCTGGTGAGCGAGGAGTGCCCCATCCATGAAAACTACAAAGCCGCCCTGCTCAAGGCCAAGGACAGCGATACCATCGTGACCGGCCGAAGCGTGGGTGCGCCGGTGCGAGTGCTGAAAAACCGCATGAGCCGCGAATATGTCCGGCAGGAAAACGCCGGTGCCGACAAGATGGATCTGGAAAAGTACACCCTTGGCAGCCTGCGCCGCGCCGTGTTTGAGGGCGACACCACCACCGGAAGCCTGATGGCCGGTCAGGTGGCAGGCATGCTGCACGAGGTGCGCCCGGTGGCGGATATTCTTGCAGACCTGTGGAACGGCGGGAGGCAGCGCATTGCCGCGCTGAACACCGAATGCTGACCCTCGGCAGAAAGACCCTGTCTGTGCCCATCCTACAGGGCGGCATGGGTGTGGGCGTTTCCCTTGGCGGGCTGGCCGGTGCCGTTGCAGCCTGCGGCGGCATGGGGTGCATCTCCACCGCCGATGCAGGCTACCGGGAGCCGGACTTTGCCCGCGACCCGGCAAGTGCCAACCACCGTGCACTGACCGCCGAGATTCGGAAGGCAAAGGAGATCGCAAAGGGCGCGGGCATGGTAGCCATCAACGCCATGGTGGCAACGCAGGATTATGCGGCCGCGATCCGCACCGCTGTGGAAGCGGGCGTGGACGCGGTGGTGTCCGGCGCGGGCCTGCCGTTGGAGCTGCCCGGCATCGTGGGCACAACGGATGTTGCCATCGCGCCCATCGTTTCCAGCGGAAGAGCCGCAAAGCTCATCCTGCGCCGCTGGGCCAAAGAGTTTGGCCGCACCGCTGATTTTGTGGTGATCGAAGGCTGCAAGGCAGGCGGACACCTCGCTTTGCCGAAGATGACCTGCTGGCAGGCAAATGCCAGACCCTCGATGACATTCTGCCCGAGGTGCTGGCCGAGGTAAAGCCCTTTGAAGCACAGTTTGGCCACAGCATCCCCGTGTTTGTGGCAGGCGGCGTGTATACCGGTGCGATATGGCCCACTTTACCGCAATGGGCGCTGCAGGCGTACAGCTTGCCACCCGCTTTATCACCACCTACGAGTGCGACGCATCCCAGGGCTACAAGGACGTTCTGCTGAACGCCCGGCCCGAGGATGTACGGATCATCCACAGCCCGGTGGGAATGCCGGGCCGTGCACTGAACACCCCGCTGGTGCAGGCGCTGGCAGAGGGAACCCGCTTTCCTCCCCGGCACTGTGCCCGCTGCCTGAAGACCTGCGACCCCGCCAAGGTGCCCTACTGCATCACCCACGCGCTCATCGAAGCCGTGAAGGGCAATGTGGAGGAGGGCCTGTTCTTCTGCGGGGCCAACGTGGGCAGGCTGGACCGGATGCGCACGGTGCAGGAGCTGATGGATGAACTTGTGATCGAATGGAGCAAAATCAATGAAGCTTGCCGTTTTATATGCCGGTCAGGGGGCACAGCACCCCGGCATGGGCAAAGAATTTTACGAAGGCTCTCCCGCGTTCCGGGCGGCATTCGACAGCGCAGAGCTGGACTTCGACCTGCACCGCGTCTGCTTTGAGGACCCGGACGGCCTTTTGAATCAGACCGAATACACCCAGCCCTGCATGGTGGCCTTTGCCTGCGGCGTGACCGCAGTGCTGGCCCAGCAGGGCGTGAAACCCGCTTATGTGGCCGGGCTTTCGCTGGGCGAATACTCCGCGCTGGAAGCTGCCGGGGTGTTCACCGCAAAGCAGGCCATCGAACTGGCCGCTTACCGCGGCAAAGCCATGGCCGAAGCTGCAAAGGGCATTGACTGCGGCATGACCGCCGTGCTGAACCTTGACCGGCAGGCACTTGCAGCCTGCTGTGAGCAGGCTGCACAGCTCGGCTGTGTGCAGATCTGCAACTACAACTGCCCGGGTCAGCTGGTCATCGGCGGCGAGAAAGCCGCTGTGGACAAAGCCGCCGCACTGGCCAAAGAAGCCGGTGCCCGCCGCTGCATCCCGCTCAAGGTGAGCGGCCCGTTCCACACCCGCCTCATGGCCCCCGCCGGGGATGCACTGGCAAAGCGTTTTGCATCTGAGCCTTTGGCGAGATGCAGGTGCCGGTGCTGTTCAACTGCCTTGGCCGTGAAAAAGCTGAGCAGGACAGCATCCCGGCGCTGCTCGTGAAGCAGGTGCAGAGCAGCGTTTACATGGAAGATACGCTCCACCGCCTCGGTGAGCTGGGCGTAGACCATATTCTGGAAGTCGGCCCGGGCAGTGCTCTGGCTGGCTTTGTGAAAAAGACCCTGCCCGGCGTGGTCTGCGCTTCGGTGGAGACCCCGGAGCAGCTGAACGCCGCACTGACAGCATGGAAGGAAGAGCTATGAGCGAAGAAACGATCATCCGCACCGCCGTTGTTACTGGCGGAAGCCGGGGCATTGGCCGGGCTGTGTGCATCCAGCTGGCAAAGCAGGGCTGCAATGTTGTGGTGAATTACTGCCACGCGAAGCTGCAGCTGCCGAGACGGTGGCTCTGTGCAAGGCCGAAAACGCAAATGCCGTGGCTGTGCAGGCCGATGTTTCCACTGCCGAGGCTGCAAAGCGCTCTTTGAACAGGCGATGAACGCCTTTGGCCGGGTGGATATCCTTGTGAACAACGCGGGCATTACCCGCGATAATCTGATCCTGCGCATGAGCGAAGAGGACTTCGATGCAGTGCTGAACGCAAACCTCAAGGGTGCGTTCCTCTGCTGCAAGGAGGCCGCCCGCCGCATGGTGCGCCAGCGCTGGGGCGCATCGTGAACCTTTCCAGTGTGGTGGCTGCGGGCAACGCCGGCCAGACCAATTACGCCGCCAGCAAGGCGGGCCTGATCGGCCTGACCAAAAGCCTTGCCCGCGAGCTGGCAAGCCGCAATGTGACCGTGAATGCAGTCGCGCCGGGCTTTATCGAGACCGACATGACCGCCGCCCTGCCGGAAGCCGTCCGTGCCGAAATGGCAAAGGGCATCCCCGCAGGCCGCGCAGGAAAGCCGGAGGATGTGGCAAATGCAGTGGCATTTTTTGCCGCAGAACAAAGCAGCTATCTCACCGGGCAGGTGCTCTGTGCAGACGGCGGCATGGCAATGTAAAAGGAGAAAACTCTCATGGAAAAACGCAGAGTCGTGATCACCGGCCTTGGCACCGTGAACCCGCTGGGCAACAACACCGCCGACAGCTGGGCCGCTGCCAAAGCAGGCAAATGCGGCATCGGCCCCATTACCCAGTTCGATACCACCGATTTTAAATGTAAGCTGGCAGGCGAGGTGAAGGGCTTTGACCCGGAAACCATCGTGGACAAAAAGGAAGCCCGCAAGATGGCCCGCTTTACCGTTCTGGCCCTTGCTGCCGCCGCTGAAGCGGTTGCAGACAGCGGTCTGGACACCGAAGCGGAAGCCAAACAGATCGGCGTCATCCTTTCCAGCGGCATCGGCGGTCTGCCCACTATTGAGGAGCAGCACACCCGCGGTGAAGAAAAGGGCATGGAAAAGGTAAGTCCCTATTTTGTGCCCATGTCCATTGCCAACATGGCGGCGGCACAGGTGGCCATCCGCTTTGGCTGAAGGGCATGTGCACCTGCCCGGTGACGGCCTGCGCCGGCGGCACCAATGCCGTAGGCGATGCTTTCCACCGCATCCGTGACGGCTACGAGACCGCATGGTCTGCGGCGGTGCAGAGAGCTGCATCAGCCTCTGGGCATCGGCGGCTTTACCAGCATGAAAGCGCTTCCACCGCGACCGATCCGGATGCAGCCAGCCTGCCCTTTGACGCACGGCGCGGCGGCTTCGTGATGGGCGAAGGCAGCGGTGTGCTGGTGCTGGAAGAGCTGGAACATGCCCGTGCCCGCGGTGCGCACATCTACGCCGAGGTGGTGGGCTACGGTGCCAACTGCGATGCCTACCACTTCACCGCACCTGCTCCCGGCGGCGCAGGTGCCATCGACTGCATGGCGCTGACGCTGGCGGATGCAGGCATCGCACCGGAGCAGGTGGATCACATCAACGCCCACGGCACCGGCACCCACATGAACGATGCCTGCGAGACCGCCGCCATCCATGCGGTGTTCGGCGAACACGCAAAGCAGCTGACTGTGGTGAGCACCAAGAGCATGACCGGCCATCTGCTGGGCGGTGCGGGCGGCATTGAAGCCGTATTTACAGCGCTGGCCCTGCATGACCAGTTTGCGCCGCCCACCATCCACTATGAGCAGCCCGATCCCGAATGTGATCTGGACTATGTGCCGAACACTGGCCGTGCGCAGGCCATGACCTACGCACTGAGCAACAGTCTGGGCTTTGGCGGGCACAACGCCTGCATCGCCCTGCGCAGATGGGAGGGCTGACCCATGGCAGAACCCCGCACCGTGCGTGCAGACGCAAACGCCCTGAACAGTGAGGAGATCGCGGCGCTTCTGCCGCACCGCTATCCCTTTGCCCTTGTGGACCGCATTCTGGACTATGAGCGGGCCAGTGGCCATCGGCCGCAAGTGCGTGAGCCGCAATGAGGAATTTTTCTGCGGACATTTTCCCGGCCAGCCGGTGATGCCGGGAGTGCTCATTCTGGAAGCACTGGCCCAGACCGGTGCCGTTGCGGCGCTCAGCCTGCCGGAGAACAAGGGCAAACTGGCCCTCTTCGGCGGCATCAAGAATGCCCGCTTCCGCAAACAGGTCACCCCCGGCGATGTGCTCACCCTGCACTGTGACTGGTAGAGCAGCACGGCCCGGTGGGCGTGGGCAAAGCCTCGGCGTGGGTGGACGGCAAGTGCGCCGCCACCGCCGAGCTGACCTTTGTGCTGACCGACCCCAACGCCTAAAAACACCCCTGTGAGTTTAAAAAAGCTCACAGGGGTGTTTTCCGTTATTTTACCATTGAGAAGCCGCTTCGCTCTCTCAGCCAAGCGCCACATCCAGAACCATCAGTGGTGCCCCACCAGATAGGCCACCCGTTCGATCCGCGCCGCTGTCATGCCGGTATCCGCCAGAAATTCCCGCACCAGCGGAGCACTCTCCTGCTCCTGATACTTTCCATTGGTGTTACTGCAATGGTAGGATCGCATATTTACTGATTTCTGTATCTGTTCAGGACAGCATCCGGGATATGGCAGTAACTGCAGTCTTCAGGGTGCCGTTCCAGATGGTGCTGATGCTCCTCAGCGCTCCGGACATAATTTGTCAGCGGCAGCACTTCCAGCATGATCTTGTCCCGGTCCTCCCGGCCGTTTATAAAGCTCTTGCTTCTTCCAGATGTCTGGGATCTGTACTTGTACAGCCCTGTCCGGTACTTTTTTCCAACGTCCACGCCCTGTTTGTTCAGGCTGTAGGGTCGATGATCTCAAACAGGTGTGCCATCAGTTCTGAAATGCTTGTGTTTTTC